>Ga0307968_1003113_pt1:12500-13792 | contig 13792 bp, 15 predicted proteins | sample OrgLakmetagen650_FD_201834 | JGI IMG/M metagenome (GOLD analysis project Ga0307968, IMG submission 201834) | Saline water microbial communities from Organic Lake, Antarctica - #650 | ecosystem: Environmental > Aquatic > Non-marine Saline and Alkaline > Saline | place: Antarctica... | reverse complement strand
ATGCCGAAATTCCTTCGGCAAGGGGGAGTTCTGGCAGATATAGCGGCTGAAATATAGCACAATATAGCGCTATATCGCTATATAGCGCTATAGAAATGCCTCATATAGCGCTATACGCCGATCCCTACATTTTTACATACATATACTATAGTGTACATATACTACAGTTTGTATACGGCAATTTTTGCGTTTTTTATCGAACATACGTATATATGGTCGTGGCCAAACCTAGTCACGAACAAAGTAGTCACGAACTAGCAGTAGTCATGAACTAGTAGTAGTCACGGACTAGTAGTAGTCACGAACTAGTAGTAGTCACGAACTAGTAATAGTCACGAACTAGTAGTAGTCACGAACAAGTAGTAGTCACGAACTAGTAGTAGTCACGAACTAGTAGTAGTCACAAACTAGTAGTGGTCACGGACTTGTGGCCAACCCTAGTCACGGACATAATAGCTGGTCTGTGCACGCACAGGAAGGAAAACAAAGCGCGGGGATGCTCAGTTGGCACACCAGCTCAATTAGGGCTGGTGTTGGTCTGGCTGTGTGCATTCCACAAATGAAGTGCGCAACTATACATGCTCTCTAGCCCAGACTCTGAGCCATTGAATGGTATCCATGTAAGTGCGCAGCTACGTGCTCTAGCCCAGACTCTGAGCCAGTGAATGGTATCCATTGGAGTTCACAGCTACGTGCTCTAGCCCAGACTCTGAACCAGTGAATGGTATCTATGTAAGTGCGCAACTATACGTGTTCTAGCCCAGACTCTGAGCCAGTGAATGATATCCATGTAAGTGCACAACTATACGGGCTCTAGCCCAGACTCTGAGCCAGTGAACGGTATCCATGGAAGTGCGCAACTATACGTGCTCTAGCCCAGACTCTGAGCCAGTGAATGGTATCCATCGGAGTTCACAGCTACGTGCTCTATCCCAGACTCTGAGCCAGTGCATGGTATCCATCGGAGTTCACAGCTACGTGCTCTATCCCAGACTCTGAGCCAGTGAATGGTATCCATTTAAGTGTGCAACTATACGTGCTCTAGCCCAGACTCTGAGCCAGTGAATGGTATCCATGTAAGTGCGCAACTATACGTGCTCTAGCCCAGACTCTGAGCCAGTGAATGGTATCCATTTAAGTGTGCAACTATACGTGCTCTAGCCCAGACTCTGAGCCAGTGAACGGTATCCATTTAAGTGTGCAACTAAACGTGCTCTAGCCCAGACTCTGAGCCAGTGAATGGTATCCATGGAAGTGCACAACTATACGGGCTCTAGCCCAGACTCTGAGCC
>Ga0307968_1003113_pt1:0-7500 | contig 13792 bp, 15 predicted proteins | sample OrgLakmetagen650_FD_201834 | JGI IMG/M metagenome (GOLD analysis project Ga0307968, IMG submission 201834) | Saline water microbial communities from Organic Lake, Antarctica - #650 | ecosystem: Environmental > Aquatic > Non-marine Saline and Alkaline > Saline | place: Antarctica: Organic... | reverse complement strand
TGAAAAAATCATAGATCCTATTAGTACAAGCCTCTCATTTATCCTTTTGAATTGCGGCTAGGAACGTCCACATACAAAGAGTCATGTGTCCTGAACTCAGGCCCTTTTGCAGTGTAGAGTGCCCTTTGCAGAGCAGAGTCTGCACGCCACTACTGCCCTAGGTATCCTTTGCAGAGCAGAGGAGAGTCTGCACGCCACTAGTGCCCTAGGTACCCTTTGCAGAGCAGAGCAGAGTCTGCACACCACTACTGCAGGTACCCTGGCAAGACTATGCAGTAGCACAGCCTCGCCCCCCAATAAACTCTTCTTAAATGCTTGTAGTAGCCACTTCTGCACAATGTACGGCAAAATGAAAAGCAACTGAAAAAACTGAACAGGCAGAAAACGAAAAGAAAATGCAGACAGATAGGCAGACTATCGCAACTGAATTATAAGCAAGTTTTCTCCAAATCAAATCTTCCTTTCCTCTTGTGACCCTCATCCCCCACAAAAAGTTATAAATTTGTTTTGGGGGTTGTGTTTACACCTTGACAAATACACGGTTGGTGTGATGTTAAAATGCTGCTGCTGCTGCTGCTGCTTATCCTCCGTATGCATGAGAAAAGAGGAGAGAAAGAGTTCATAAAATCAATCTAAAGAGGATTCTGTAACGTCCTCGATTTCTCTAATGTGGGCAGCGCTAATAAGCCAGTACACATTGTGCTAACTTTGCCAGCATGGCTGCTCTCAAACCGCACCGCACAAGCTATCAAAACCTCTTGTCGAGATCTGGACAGGGTTATCTTCATGACCAAATCAGCCTTCATCAGGTTGACCGCGGATAGTACAGGCTTGGTTGCTAGCTGAGGGAAACATGTGTGATCCAAGACACTGAGATAATCTAATAAGATACTCAAGTTATCATAAGACACTCAATCTAATAAAAAGGACTCAGGGTTGAAGCGTTAAGACAAGGCAAAAAAGGACACGACGCATCATGCCAAAGGGTTTCTGAATATAGGCAGGCATGTAGCAAACACCTTCTACTTGTATTGAACAAAGCAAACAAGCAAACTAACACATTTAGAATCCTTATCAGGATGCTGTCCATTGCCTGGAGTAGGAGTGAGTTGATACTAAGGGGCGTGTGGGCAGTAGATTTTTACTGCCTGCTTAGCTTTTTCTAGTAGATTTTCACTGCCTGCTTAGTTTTTTCTAGTAGATTTTCACTGCCTGCTTAGTTTTTTCTAGTAGGTTTTCACTGCCTGCTTAGTGTTTTCTGGGTCGGGCGGACGGGTTGTGGTGTCAGGAGGTTCCATCAGGCATAAGGCAAGCCATACAACACAACCTCCCAGTTTCCGTGCAGCTGCTACCACAGCATGCGTGGCTGCTAGAGCAGCCATGCCAAACAGTGAGGACGGAAGTGAGGCATGCTGTGTGCCTAGCTGCCCTGACTGCCATGTTGAGAGCCAGGGGTTTGCTGCATTGTTCAACACACTAGCTAGGACAGGCTTAGAGCCAATGTGTGTGTATTATAGCATGTGCATTGTGCCTGTTGACAAAGTGCGGTTTAAGCGAGGCCACTTATAGGTACAGGTATATATGCCTAGGTTCATCAGCGATCTGAGTAGTTAACCCACCTGCTGGCTGCTGGAGGTCAACCACCAGGAACACACACACAGCGTCGGTGTTGCATCATTTCTCTTGATAACGTGTGCCGCGATGACGAGATTTAATAATGATTTGCAGCTGCAGCACACATACACAGCATCGTGGTCATTTTTCAAACACGCAGCCGCGATGGATGTGTTGTGCACGTCCAAATCCATGTTTTTGACCCTTAGGAATGTGTGCGTGGGGACTGCTTTGCCTGGTTTTGCACCTATGCTCCAAAGATCACCCTCTTGCCCTTTGACGCGCTTGCATGGTAAGGACACCAAAACTGCTGAGTACTTTGCAGCATGCAGAAGTACTCTAGTTATTGGAGGCGAGTGCAACCGAACGTCAGTTAGTACTCTCTTGGCACAGCTTGCGCTGTGTTAACCATCCTTTTTATGCTTGTGCCTTAGATAGTTGGCAGCTTAGTTTTAAACCCTTGCTCTCTTTGACTTGCTGCCCTTGGCCTGTTCCTTCCTGTTTTGTGTGGTTCCAGTGTGTCTGTATCTCCTGCCCCTTTTTGTGTGGCAAACTCAGTTTTTGTTGGCAGGTATGGGTGTCAACGGCCCAGATGCTTTTCTTGTTTCTCTTCTAGGAGGGCTCTTTTAGCCAGTTGAGTGTCTCTCTTGGTATCGGCACAAGTGTAAAAATCCCCCTCCAGCAGTTCGGTGGATACGAGCCGGAATAGAACTGTTTGTCCCGGCTCCTCCACACGCCCTAGGCCACCTTTTTTTTTATTATCAGGAGAAAACATAAAGCGTCAGTTTCGCGCCACTTGTCCTGTATGTGCGTATCGACGACCAGGACGACGACCAGGATGGGGTCAAACAACCTAACAAAATAACGTGGAACTTTTTCCATCCATTTGGAACCTGTTTGAGCTGTTCTTAGAATGTACATGCTGGTGCACTATTTTTGAACTCAGCTTCCAATTTGTTTGCGTGAACAGTCATGGGTCTCTAGATGTGGCACCTCCTTCCCCACTTGGGTTATACAGTTATACATTATAGTGTTCAAGGTTTAAAAGGTTTACAAGGAAATGCCTTCAGTCAAAGCGTGTGACTGCTAACCTGCTCATGAGAATAGTTAATGTAGAAAAAATAGAGTTTGTTGTTGCTCCCTCATTCTGAACAGTGGCATGGACGATTCGTGTGTTTTTCCCTGGGATATATAATGTTAGCAACAGTTTTACGGTTATTTGGTTGTTTGGCCAGTTTAGATGGCTCTCTTGTAACAGACTCGCTCTTTTCTCAGACTTGTCTGATAACCATCTCCTCGGTGCGTTGCTTGAGCCGTCGCTTCCTTCTCGCGTGGAGAGGAGGAGACGTTAAACACACCTTTATGGGGGGGCTTGGCGGACAGATTCGTAACCCATACTTGCAATCCATGCTTAAGCTGGTACCATGATTCGTCGTGACAGCTCTGGTGCAAAAATGTAGAATCGTCCTATGCTCTTGCCTCTGAGAATAAGGACTCATATTTCCTGCGAAGAGACACTGTATGGGAGTGTGTGCAGCATGCTGTTCATCCTGGACATCATCACCACTTGGGTTATTATACATTATGTTCAGTGAACAAGGCTGAACTGCTGCGTTGTGGCTCTCCACCACCTCTTTTTATTGCTTAGGTTTTACCTTTCATCAAATCATCACCTCTTACTTATCACTTTCCTAAGAGAGCAATCTGGCACTGGCTGAGACCAATGCTTACTCTTTACAACCTTATGTCTACTTTACGCTAAGTGATCCAGCAATGATTTTCTAGAAATGAGCGTATGCCGATTAATGAACACGGTATCTCCATCTTGATCTGTCCAAACATGTTATGCGCAATATAAGTAGATTCCGCTTGCGTGCACATACTTTGAAAGTTGAGGCGTGGTTTGAAGATGGTTCTTGCGTATGTGACCAATGTCCTGGTGAAGATGAGCATGTTCAGAACGAGGTGCATGCTCTTTTAATTTGCCAAGACCATCGAGTTTGTGAGCTGAGGAAACACTTTTCCTTCCTGTTTACACCTTTTTTTGACGACTTTTCAGCAGCCAAACCCTTTTTGCTGCAACAGGTCAACTTGTTCATGATTTCCTTTCTCAGCAGAACAATATACTTTCTTTTTCGTTCTGAGCTTATAGATTTATTTGTGGCTGGCCGAGACCAGTCAGCTGCCGATTAGCCAAACAACCTGGCTGAAGGTCACCCCTCATTGTAACCATTGTAACCATTGATCCAAAAATGCCTATCAGCCCAAGCAACATTTTGAATGCTAATTAATTAACCCCTTTGTAAACCCTCTGTGGTATGATTTCGTGATTTTGTGTATGCTGATGATCTTCATCTTCTTTTACGAGCCAATAGATGTTATAGAAATGATTTCCGTTAGGACCAGCTGTTATGTTGGAGGTATCAGCGACTCCTCAATTAATGTACGGAGTGGTCCCCCCATGTAAATTAACAGAGGGGGTCAACGGAGGAAATGCCTGAAAATGCGCATTTTTGCATTCAGAAGGCAGCCACTCACAGCCCTTCATCCGATCGACACCATTTTAGTACCAAAGTGTATCTGGCATTGAGAGCTACCCGAGAATGTGCTCAATTTTACGTGGGTCGCTTTGCGTGCTGAGATAGACTGGATTAAGCACACATGTGCGTGGTCCCCCTCTGGTAAATATAAATCTTAATCTAATGTATGGGGTGGCCTTTCACGACCTGCGTAGCTTTTCTTTCTAACCATATTGTTGTAATGTCTTGAGTCCCTCATTATGACATTTTATTGCATCATTTGCAGTAGTTTGCAAGACTTTTCTAGGCCATGAATAGAACAGTGAATATAACTCAGAAAAAAGGCATATTATGTAGATACTATCAGCATGGATGTGTGAACTGGTGAACAAGAATCAGCCAGCCTTGCAATTGATAAGAAATAAGAATACTTCGATACCAGTGACAATACACTGATGGTGTATCCACTAATAGGCCCAACTACGACACAGTTAATAGAAACAGAAAAAAAAATCATAGACAGAAAGAATCATCCACAAATGCTGTGCGTCCATTATACACTAAACCAAGGGAGATCAATTTACGCGTAATGAGGTGACTTGAAATGAAGACGGATAAGGATTCCTAAGTACATGATGCCAACGTGACGCCACTGCTGTTAATAAAAAAAAACATAGGATGGCCCTCTGCACCTTATGAGAGCCGTGAAGAAGCCGGCCAGCAGCCAATCAGCGGCTAGCAGCCAATCAGCTGAACAGCCCGGCTGAAGGTCACACCCCCATTCGAGACCCCAATAAATTAATGAATATGGAGTAGTAATATTATTTACACACAAACTACACATGTGTCAGGGTGTATTGCATCAAAACAAACTTCGCCCCAGGAACACCTTGAAATCACCCTCAAGGTCACAAGCTAGCCATTCTGTACATAGAGCGCTCAACAGCTTTTATACGTAGAGTGTAGCGCACAAATTTGCAAAAACATTAACGAACACACACGCACGTAGAAACACACACACATTCACACACACACACGCACACACACACACACACACACACGCACACACACTAATAGGTCATCACGAGGAAGGACATGTAAGCAGCCACCAGCGCAAGGGACAAGGAGGCAGCTGCGGTGATGAGTTGGCCAAAATTGTTCGCACGTGCACACTCTAGGGTTTCGCACGATACACCCACCAGCGAAAGGGAAAAACCCACAAACAGCACAATGATGTTCGCCACCGCAATTCTGCAAGTGTGTGTGTGTGTGTGTGTGTGTGTATGTGTGTGTGAGATTGTGCGTGTTGCGTCAAAAGAAAGTGCAAACACGGCTTGCCCTAACAGTGCAGCAAGTTTTTGTCACCAGCAGTGTCAAGAAGTGTGCACAAATATACACACACACAAACTCACAAACGCATACCCAAACCTGACTGCGTATGGTTCAGCCTCCAAGTTGGCTGCAAGGTTTTCAGACTTGTCTCTGCAAGCATGCGTGTGTTTGTGTGTGTGTGTGTGTGTCTGTGTGTGTGTGTGTGTCTTTGTGTGTGTGTATGTGTGTGTGTGTGCCATAATGTGAGGTCTGGGGGGGTGAGTGTTTTGTAGTAGTTTTCCAGAGGTGGTCAACTGGGGAAATGTCCAAATAGGTGCCCCTTTTGCACTCGGAAGCCAGCCATCCACTGCCCCTTTATCTGATTGGTACCATTTTGCTTTAAATTTAAGCTGGCATCATGAGTTACACGAGGATGTGCTTGGATTCATGTGGATCACTCTGTGTGCAAATTGGCAGGACTGAAAGCCCACAGTGACCACCAAAACCCTAAGAAGGTTGCATGGGAAAACAGCATATGTTGGCCTACATCCCCAAGTAGTTGACGGTTTCACTCCATTTCTTTGGCGATGACGTTTGTTTATTATAAGGACTGTATAACACCAAAAATCATGTGAATTGGTAATGTGAGTGGTCTGCTATGGAGATTTTGTGGTGAGAAATAGGGTTCACGCCACGGGCAATTACACATTTTTGCCAATGCCGGCAACATTTAAGCTCAGGTGCTATCAGCTACCTCTGGAAACTGAGCTTGGTTGTTGCCAGTCTTGGCCACCATACTCGATTCACATTTCAAAAACACCCCCATTTGGTGCCTCAGATGACCACCTCTACAAAAAGTGCACATGCAGCTGAAGGATCAACCGAACATCTCTAGACAAGATAGGTATCAATATATATTTATATGTGTGACTTTTAAGCAATTATCAAGCGATGAGAATGTCAACCCAATAGGGTGTTGCTCAGGATGCAGTCTTCAATCATAACTGCTGAGCTTCAAGCACAAAAGTAGGGCTGGCCAGAACCATACATACACGGTGCATACACAGAACTTTTGGCAGGGAAATCACCATATGTACTGTCATTCATGGTGCATATATACGGCTCTGGCCAACCCTACACAAATTCAAAGAGCATCACCAGCGTAAAAAAAGGGGAGGTGCCAGCTCTCGTGGAGGGTTTGATGATAAAAGGGGGGTCGCTCTGGAGTTATCCTTCAAACATTACAGCTGAGCTTCAAGCGCAAGAGCAAAAAGCATCACCATAATTTCTTGCCTAAAAAAAGGGGAGTCTGCCAACTCACTGGGGAGGTTTAATGAGGTGGGGTGCAGGTCGCCTCGGGGGTAGCATGTAGTATGACAGCGCATAGACGACACCTTCAAACTCAAAGTCCTCGGGGATGTTCTCTTCAACAAAGAACTTGAGGTCCGGGCCTTGGAGGCGCCGTGTGACGTGCCACTTCACCTGTGTGCGTTTGCGTGTGTGCGTGTGTGTACGTGTGTGTGTGTGTGTGTGTGTGTGTGTGTGTGTGTGTGTGTGTGTGTGTGTGTGTGTGTGTGTGCACGCAAGCGCGCATCTCTCACCACAATCAAAGATCTTTGTTGCGAAAGCAACTCCCCAATAAAACTCAGGCCAATCAAGTCATACTTAAGTAAGATTAACTCCTCCACCATAAAAGGATTAGGAGAACCAATGGAGAAGTATGAAGAGGAATACGCACAGACAAGCAAGCCTTGTCTGCCCACTTGTGCCTTTGTGCAACATAAAGCTCGTTCAATTTATAAATGCATTTAAGCATGGTTTGATGGTTTATACATACTTAGGGTTGACCAGAACCGATTATATGTAGGGTTGGCCAGAACCGTATCTATGCACCGTAAATATTTGATCAAATATAGGGTTGGCCAGGAGGGTACAGGATCAAAACTTTTTGGCGTCACTTGTCGATTGAAATATAAATTATAAATTCGAAATCCTGACGTCGAGAGCTATCGATTGGTATATAAATGAGTCGATTCTGAGGGGATTAAAAGGGGGG
>Ga0307968_1003107_pt1 | contig 13799 bp, 15 predicted proteins | sample OrgLakmetagen650_FD_201834 | JGI IMG/M metagenome (GOLD analysis project Ga0307968, IMG submission 201834) | Saline water microbial communities from Organic Lake, Antarctica - #650 | ecosystem: Environmental > Aquatic > Non-marine Saline and Alkaline > Saline | place: Antarctica: Organic Lake... | reverse complement strand
TCTATGCTTGCCGCTCTTGTCTCAACAACTGCAACTATGTGCGTCTCCCCCCCTTTTTCGTGTGTTTGGCGTCTCCTTCCATCCTCCTGGTTTTCTTCTGCGTCTTCTGTCCTGCGCTCCCTCACCTTTGTTCTCTACTTGGGTTTTTTTCTTTTTCCTGGTTTCCTTTCTTTGGTTCTGGGTCTCCTTGAGCAGCTTCCTTTTGCTTTCTCCTCTGCTTGAGGCCTCTCTCCTCTTTTTTTTTTGTTGTCTGTCAGGTCCCTGCTGGGGGCCGTAGCTGTAACACCACCCAAAAAAAAAAAAAACTGTACTAAGCTTTAACTTGTGCCAAGTCCTCTCACATAACCAACTTATGTATATGATTGTGGAATTACCGTATCATGAGCTTGTCACCTGTAGCCTTGTATTGCCTTATCATCACATCACAAGTCCCTCCTATGGATATAAGCCCTGGCTCCCACTTGTTGTAGCTAGTCTTCCATGTAATTAGCCAATTAAATTCTTTACTCTCTGATGAGCCATGCGATCTTGAGCAGCCTGCAACTCTTACTTTGTTTTTTCATCAGCTCCTCTATCCCTTTCAAAGGGTCGTGATCATGGGCACCATACTAGGTAAACTCACTGGTGTGAAAGTGTGTACGCCTTAATTTAGGAAAAAGGGAGCATTCCTCATAGGCTCCAATTCCTCATAGGCTCCAATAGTTTATGACAAACCTTTGCACACACTAATGGTCGTATTAATTTACGCATCCCTGATTGTACGGAATGCTGCCAGCGCATGTGTTGTCATACACTGTGTGGCAGACAGAAAAACCTCTCAATTGGTGGCAGCACGATGCCACTTGCTTCAATATCAAATTAGTCCAGCACGTGCCAATTTCCTTTGTGATCATGGCTCCCTGATGAAGTGCTGCATTGAGTGTATTATGTGTCAGAGCAGCATAAAAAGTGTACTTAAATTCAGGGTGACGACGCTGGTTGAAGCAGCTATTTCACAAGGGTAGCAACATTTTCCACAAATAGACGCATGTATTTGCAAACATTAAAACCTAAGCAAAAATACGCGCAGGCAATTAATTCATAATATTACCTCTGTGTGTGTATGTATGTGTATGTGTGCGTGTGTGTGTGTGTGTGTGAGTGTGTGTGTGTGTGTGCGTGTGTGTGCGTGTGTGTGTGCGCGTGTGTGTGTGTGCATGTGTACGTGTGTGTGCGTGTGTGTGTGTTTGTTCTTTGTTGTGTGTGTGTGCGTCTGTGTGTGTATGTTTATGTGTATGTGTGTGTGTAAGCGCGTGTGTGTGTGTGTAATGAATTATGCTCCATCGCTAATATTATCTATATATAATTGATGCTAAATGTCTGTGCAACACTCATTTCTGTAGCTTCACACACACAAGCATTTCCTGCACAACCCCCCCCCCTCCACTACCCCACATCTTGTATGCCAGTCCACTGCTCTGTTGCTGTGCAGGTGTTGAGAAGCCGAAGGTGTGCTGCTGCCTGTTTGACCAATTGCTGCTACTCTGTGCGAATTTGAGAGGGCGCCCTAGAATGCTCCCACTGAGCGAGCAAGGTTGCTTGCAAACTGCTGGGTGTACTTGCAGATGAGTGGACGGGGAGAGGGCATCGTCAACGACAGCTCTGGAGCCGGTCGTGAAACTACCAAGGCGTTGGGCGGTTACCAGAAGCAGTGCAGGTCTTTGCCACACATGCCCTACCAATGTGGCTTACTAGTAAGCCAGCTTATTTATCGGCATACTTCTTCAGTTACCAGTAAGCTATGTAGTAACCGAGGCTTACTGATCTGGCTTACCAGCAAGCGGTTCAGTAAGCACAGATCTTGGCCAAATATGGCTTACCAGTGTGGCTTACTTGTAAGCCAGCATATTTAATGGCTTACTGATTAAGTTACCAGTAAGCCATGTAGTAACCGAGGCTTACTAGTCTGGCTTACCAGTAAGCGGTTCAGTAAGCACAGATCTTGGCCAAATATGGCTTACCAGTGTGGCTTACTAGTAAGCCAGCATATCTAATGGCTAATGGCTTACTGCTTCGGTTACCAGTAAGCTATGTAGTAACCGAGGCTTACTACTAGTCTGGCTTACCAGTAAGCAGTTCAGTAAGCGCAAATTAATGTCAAACCCTGGCTTACTACTTCTGCTTACTAGTAAGTGATCCGTAAGCGGTGGTTACTGGTAAGCCATGGTAAGCGCCTTTAGTAACCACATAAATGTCCGCTTACTAACCTCGGTTACCATGGCTTACTGGTAACCACCGCTTACCACCGCTTACTTTACGGTGGTTACCAGTAAGCCAGGAATTGGTAACCGAGTAGCTAGTAAGCCTGGTAAGCCAGGCTGGTAACGGTCTACTACATTCCGACGGCACTAAGCGGGATTGGGGGTTCGAGTTAGTTCTGAAATTTATGTTCTAGCTACTTGTGGTTAATCACCTGTGACGGGCTTGACTGGCCCTCTCAATCCCTTGGATCATTTACAGGATTTACAGGAATTACAGACTTGGATCATTAACTCTTGAGACTCTTGACTGGTCAAGCCTTTCTATTCAGTGTAGGTGACCGCACAGAAATTGAGGCCAGCAGTATTTGTTTGCAAGAAGAAAGGCGGCAGCAAAAATGTAATGTACAGCGAACAAAAGCTGTTGCTGCGGGACAGCTTGCTTAAGCTTCCGTTTGCCATAAAAAAAATTGGTAGCACAGTCTGTGACAAAAAATCTTAACTTTATGGATTTTCGTTAACTCACAAATAGTAATTAAGCCTACTGAACAACCTACAAACAGTCAGCCAAACAAACGCACCACACGCTCGCAAATCACTAGCCACAACCATCATGCAGCACAAGCGTTCACACAAATAATCACTCCTCCCATCCAGCATATCAATATCATCAACTGAATAATTTACCAGGTACACAACAACCCAACCTTTGAGGTTGCAGACCACCCAGCACCATCATCACAGCACAGACTCCAAAGGAAAAGAAGATGTGAGATCCTCGATATACCCCATGACCTTCCTAGCCTAAACCTGACCCCCTTGCGCACCACGCAGATGCAACAAGAACTCTGGACATACAAGTAGGACAAGGCTTTTTCAATGACACCCACAGAGGCCATCAACACACTCTACTATGATGATATGGACATACTGCACATAGATAATTGGAGGTTCTTCACCCCCTCAAAAAAGAGACAGATGATACACCCCAAAGACAGAAACAATACCACACTTAATATGCCCCCATGAATATTGAAAGATGGCCCTAACCCTCTTTAGATCAGTTGGACTAGTGCCCAAATCGAGTAAGACTATTACCTGGAGCCAAATTAAGTATGCAAGCTGTGAAATTTGCTCCTACCATCTAGGACTTGATTCTCTAGACCTCTCCCCACCTTTTAAAGACATGTAAAACTGTGACGTCTGCAACCGTACCTACCACTGGCAATGCTTGCTTAAAACAAGCTGCTGCAACGCCACTGAAAGGAAAGCTATTGATGCCAATGATTCATGCCCTGCCTGTATCAATCTGAACCAAAATGAAAAGGAAAGTTGTATCCACTTTCAGAAAAGAGAGATTGTGGAAGTCTCATGGAATCCAACCTGGGAGCCAGAAGAACTACAAAACGTGTGTGAAAGCTTCAAGCAGAGCCTCAATAAGTTTGAAGAGCATATGCCGCACCAAATTTATCTCAGCCTGCACCACATGAACACCTAAGTGATCTTCAAAAATAAGGGTTCTCTGCCATCCAAGAGGGCAACAAGCACGAGCCTTACAATGTCGATCTTCAAAACAAAGTTAGCTTTGACATCCAACCCACCAACCCACAGGCTGACATTACGGCCACAGGGCATTGTGAGTACTGGATCACAACCATTGATCTCATGGAGTATCAAAAAAAGAGTACTCTATCCTCGCCAGATGACACTATGCTTCCTGAAGTGTACACTGACACAGTAGCCTGTATTTACAACGTCGACGGAAAGTGTGAAGGTATGCTTACTCTTTACCTTAACATACTACGAAAGGCCTTTGACGGGGCAATTAGCGGCGGTCTACACGATCACGTCCACCTCCTCCCATTAGCTTTGCATCAGAACTTGTAGGCCTCATTGCACGTGAAAACATCTCTGCCTCTAAGCATACGAACAAAATAAGCAAAGACTCTTTCTCCCGGATACTTCCCTTCCACATCACCGCCGCCTTTCAAAAGTGGGCCCTGGTCACTAGAGAAAAAATGGCATCCCCCCTCGACTATGACCCCAAATTCTCCCATTACTAGAGTGAGCACCCAAGGGACAAAGTGTTTGGGTCTAACACCAATGCCTTCTCCTCCCAATTCTCTGAATTCTCCATCTGCCATCCCATTTACCATGAAAACATCATGCTCTTAGGAACAAGACACGCCATCTACTCTGCTGCTGTCAGCACAGAGGAAACAGCCACATTCATGCTCCTCCCTTCCTGGAATTAAGATATGACCACAAATCCCTATGCATCACTTTGCCGCAAATACCCACAACATATAAAAATTCCTGGGCACCATCCCATCAAACCAACTCCAATATGCGAAAGTGCCCTTCTGGAACAACATACAAACACCACTTTACAAACACTCCAGGCAATTCAAGATCATTGCCATATGGAACACCAAGGGCAGGTCTGCCTCAATGCTCACAACATTGACTGGCTAAAAGAACTTACCAAAGAAATCCCTGAGGCAAAATGGGAATTTCAAAACATACACAACCATCCCTACCAAACAGTCTTAGGTTCCGGACAACACTCAGGGCTCAACAAATTAAATAAGCTACCCAATGACCACCCTCAAGCCTCAGAAGGCCCAGATAAAACAAGTGCCCTGATTAGCACTGACCAACCTCATAATTGTAATATCGACGAAGCACCCCAGAACAGCTCCAGCCAAAATTTAACCCGCAAGGTAAAAGATTGGCAGGATTGGACCTACAGTGAGGGCAGCCTCCAAAAGAATGAAGTAGGGCAAGACACCAGATCAGGCGTATACCACCCTCATCTTAAATGTTTCCCACTATGTAAGTCCAAAAGGCATGGGTATAACCAACACCATCTCACGTGCAGAGCTAGCAGCTATAGCAGCTGCAGTCATACACGGTTACTCACATATAGCCACAGACAGCCTTACATCACTGCACCAAATTAAAAAGCAGCTCTCACACCAGAATCTCCATCGCCACCACATCCAAGGAGATGTCCTTTACTCCATTGCTAAAGTAATCCGCCAATCACCATCGCCCATCCACTTCTTCAAAGTAAAGTCCCATGCGGGTATTATTGGTAATGAGCATGCTGACGCCCTTGCTAAAAAGTCAGCCACCACCTACTCCGACATTGCAGACACCTCCATCAGAACAGCAGGCCCTGAGGGAAATCCCTTCTACAACATCCACTGGCTTGCAAAAGAAGACATATAAAACCAAACACAAACCCATAATCATCATACCCATACAACAAACATGGCCCATTCTCCTCCCCCAAAATTCTGGTACCTACCAAACCACCGTGACGTCCTTCAAGCACACATGCATCTTCTCCATAAACTGCAAAATGCCAAAACTGAAGCGAACTACCATGGGTACTACCAGACCCTCATAAAGGACGGCACTGCCAATGGAGCCATTAGCAATGCTTACCTAACATCATTCGATGTTCCCTTTAAGACCAAAAGTATCATTATGAAATGCAGAACAGGCACCCTATACAATCAAAAACATGCAATATTGTTCAAACTCTCAACAAGTCAAACTTGCCCCCTCTGCCCATAAGTAGACAGTGCCCTGCACATCCTCTCTGGGTTCCAACACACGCAAATAAGGAACATGATCACCGAAAGACACAACTTAGCATGCCGCATGATCTTTAAGGCTATCAGCAAAACAGGCTCCTTAGGGTCATGCATTGTCTCCAAAGGTATAGGCAGCAACGAACGGATGACCATGCAAAATCTCCAGATTCCTGAAAAGCTGAAAGTAGAACTGTTCCCAAATGGCTCTTCCCACCCCGCTTTCCAGATATAGACAGATTTACCTCCAGCCGCCCGGATTTTGTGCTGGTTACTCCCATCGCTGCAAAATCCCAAAATAAACAAACTAATGTAGGGGGGTGGGTTCTTCGGAGTGGCAGGGGGCAATTGAGGGAGACTGAGAGCACCTCAGCAGCACCGCCAGCCACTAGTACAGCCACCAACCCCAGACAGCACCGACCTAAAGACCTCAACAAAACTGGGTGCGACATCCACCTCGTCAAGATCAAGTACTGTGAGGACACCAGACCTCAGAACCAGCTGAACGCCGCAAAGGAACAGCACAAAGATCTCTGCAACATTCTCCAAGGATCCTCCGTTACTCTCCACATCATCCTTTTGGGTGTGGGCGGCACCATCTACAGCACCCACACTCTGAAGCCTTTCAAAAAACTGGGTCTCGATTCTCAAAGAGTTAAGAAGCTTGCCTCCAAGCTCCATGTGCACTCTGTGAACTTCGCTGCTAAACTTGTCCATACCAGACATGCCCTTTCCAGTACTGTTATCAACTCTCATCAGGAGCCAGTTTCAGGCCAAGCCTGCAACCCTCTTGATCCCCATTGACTTTTCCTTTCCTTTTCGCGGTGGAGGAGCTTTACGGTACTCGGTACCAAAGTGGCTCTTTTTCCTTTAGCATTGTGGGGAGTGGCTTTCACTGCCTGCGTAGTTTTTTCTTTTTTCTTGACAAAAACTGTCTTGTGTGTCCACGTGAACAAAGTTGTTAGCAGGCTCAACCACACACTACGGTATGTACAACGGTGGTCAGAAGTCTTTGCGCATGCTCCAAGAAGCCAATTTGTACCCAAACAGGTTCATGGGGGGCGTCATGGCTAGGTTTGGTTCACCCTCATTTTCTTAGCCTTGGACGCCTCTCTTTTTCTTCTGTCCTTCTCACTCTGCAACTGCTCTGCAGCAGACCCGCCTACTATGGTTGGCTTTCCCCCTCCTCGGCTCTTCTTTCCTGGAGGCAGGGAAGGAGGTAGAGGCAGGGTGTGCTTCAGCTCAGTGTGTGGAGTGTTGCCTCCATGTTATTATAACACCCTCTGGACGTGAGGCGGCATGTTTGCTTATTACACAAGACACGGATGGTTTGTAAGCAGTGGTGCTCAGAGGTCCTCAGCTGGTGGATTGGCATGTAGGATGGCATCACTTAAGAAACCAAGTGAAGGAATCATGTGACATCCACTCACCTCAGGAGGCTCCAGGGGTGCTGTATGAGGCTCCAGGGGCACTGTCTCCCACCCGACTGTGGACCTGATGCAGAAGAAAACGAGAAACCGTGTATCACGACGAATCATGGTACCAGCTTAAGCATGGATTGCAAGTATGGGCCATAATGGGCTGATTTAGCATGACATGTATGACAGGCTTTGCATACCACAAGGCTGCGAGGTCATTGCACACACGGTGGCTATCTATTACGGCCTCATCTTTCCTTCATAGCATACATACTCTGTTTCTGGCAGCACTTCTGACACTAATTTCTATATACTCAGGCAGATAGGCAAGAATGCACATAATCTAGCACCATAGATTACTTACCTCTACCCTGACCGCAACAGACCTCAATACTACCAAATGTTTGTGCGGTTTGCAAGCATGAATGGAAGTCACTTTGCTTTGGTACGCATTTTCTGCGTTTCTTCAATTGGATCAGATCTGGATGGATTCTACACATTTCTGTCTGGACCAGTGTTGTCTCCATGTTACAACATCCCCCTCGCCTGCTGCTGACGGGCCTGTGCCACATGTACCCCCAAAGCCATACCCTGCCACATATCTGGGTGCATCCATATGGCCCCCCTACGCGACCTGCTGCTGCTGCTCCTGCTGCTGCAATGACGCACAAAGGCAGTGTGTATGCTTCATACTCTGGAACAGCCTGAAGTGGATTGAGGACACAGACACACAGACAACATTGCATGCCGATGTTTGTTATGGGATGCTTTGCACAGTGCTGAACCACATGTCCAACGTCCAATCCAACACCGTGCAATTTCATTAAAAAAATGCACACTCACAGGATAATCCTTGCCTTGCACAGGCGTGAATGTGGCCAGGCCAGGGCGCACGCCATCCTAAGCCGGCAAGCAATGGCCCTCTGAGACGAGAGGAGAAGCAAAAAGGAATTGAGCAAAGTAGCTGCTTCCATGTTGCGTAAACCACCTATAATTGTGCACCCCTTCAACACAACATGCACACACACCCTAAGACTGCAACTGAGCCACACACCTCACAGCAGCAACTAATTAAGCCGCAGCAATCCTCCCCTCAACTTCAACACAAGATAACATCTAAGCGTAAGCTGCTGCAACGCGTGCAGCACCTGCCCCCCCCCTTAAAAAACTGATAATGCTTTCAATAAGCCTATGCCTTTGACACTCCCGAAGAAGGCCGGAAGATGATCCTTCAGGAGACGATGCTTGAGTTATACTGTCAGTTCAAGAACATTATACCTATGCCTTTTTCAAGGCTGTTGCTGACTGCACAGTCAGTTGGGCACGTAAAAAGTCTGCAAGGTCCATTCAGTATGGCAAATGTTGTGTTGCAAACAGTGACTGTGTCAGAAGTTAGTGTGGCTTAGAAATCGTTGTGCACAAGCATCAAGCCAATCAAATAATTAGCATCGAACCATGTTGATCAGGTTGTCTCATCGATCACTGTTTCAACTATGCGAGTGCAGGCCCACGGCAGCCCTGAGCTTGCGCTCATATGAGCAGTCTGTGCCACTTTTTCTTGAGCCTGCACGTGTTTAGATGGAGCACAAACGCAATATAATATGTGGTGTAAGGTAGAGCGAAGCAGAACAGCACTGCACGCGTGCTTGGAAATGCAGTTGAGCTGAGGCCTGTGCCTGGAATCTGGGCAACTCAGCTCAGTGTTGTGCTGTGCTGTGTTGTGGTGCAATGCAGTGTGGTGTTTGCACGCTTGCTTGAAAAATGAAGATGTCTAGGCCTCTAGTGCCTGAAATCTGGCAGCACAGTTCAGTAGTGGTGTGCAATGCTGTGCTGTGCTGTGTGTTGTGGTGCTGTGCTATGCTGTGTGGTGAAATTTTCTAAATTATTTTTTACTCCATATGGCAGCCCAACATGAAGCTTCTTTGCCGGTAAAAACGATTGCGTGGTCCACGCTTGGCAGGTCCAGGCACGCTTTTAATGTATGTGTCCCTGGCATCTTGCTTTGCCTAATCACAAAAGAAATGTGTGTTTGCACTCAATGTTTTGCTGAGAGAGAGAGAGAGAGAGAGAGAGAGAGAGAGAGAGAGAAAGAGAGAGAGAGAGAGAGAGAGAGAGAGAGAGAGAGAGTGAACTATATTCCTTCAATAAAGAGCAAGCTGGGTAGTTTACGTGGCAAAAATTGCAGCTTTAACCGTAAGTGCACAAAGAGCGGGTTGAATTTGGCTGATTAAGAGAGCAAACTGTCAGAACAGCATGTTTTGTGTGTACAAACTGCAACTACATACAAGTGGCAAAAATTGCAGACTTACCGTGGCTGAGGCTTTCGCTGTCGCCTTGCCATTTACGTGCTTTACAGGGCCTGCCTACCAGTTTGCCGCGATGGGCTTGCCTGGGTACCTTTGGGCAAACAGTAGCCCGTTCACCTGAGAATGAGTGCGTATGGTGGTGATTGATTACCAAAAGCTTAGATGTCAAGACAAGCTTGCTCTCAGTTTATTGTTGCGTCTTCAAGCCACCGACAAATGCTGTAGTCTACCAAATGCTGATCAACAGCTGTGTATTAAACTTGCTTTAAAGCAGACATATCAATTTACACTGACTACTTTTCATCAAAGTCACCAGCAGGAAATACCCCTCTTCACCAGTTTTGTTGGTTTGTAGCTGCGTTATGTGGATGCAGTGGGTGCATTTATTTGCGTGTTTTGTGATCTGGGGAAATGGATTCAAGGAGTGGCAGGGGATGCTGGAAGGGAGTTGTAGGCAGAAATGAGGTGGCTGCAGCAGCTGAAGGCATGTCAGGCGTACGTCTGTATGCAGGTGCATAAGGTGGCGGCAATCGATGACGCCATATCAGCAAACGCGGCAATACTCATCGACCTGGGTGGCATATACGTGAAATATTTAGGCTGATTTGTTTGTTTGCTAGTGAAAAGAATCTGAATGCTATAACAACAACAGCTGCACCCAAAATGCCAAACGCCAAACGGGAGCGAAGGAGGGGGTGAGCAGCAGCAGCAGCAGCAGCAGCAGCCTGGCCCTAAAGTGCCAAAAAAGAGTAAGGGGATGCACAAGAGCGGCAATAGCAGAGAGGGGTTAAGCCGCAGCAGCTAATGAAACTACGCATAGTATACTATATACGGTATTCCTGGCAGGGAAATCACCAAATGTACGTTCGTACACGATGTATCTATACGGTTCTGGCCAAACCTAGCTATATAGCATAATCACGTCCTGTCATCACATTAAAGCTGCGGTTGCGTAGGCCAAGGGCCGTACTACAGACATTAGGTGTTCCTGCCTTGCAATTGTAGGCGTTTAGATACAAGCAGCTACCCATAAAGCAACAAACACGTTGCCAGGCATTATTGCGCGCAGGCACCGCCACCTCTTGCAGCCTGTCCAACATTCCTTATTCTAACTTTTCTTACAACTACCCAAACGTTCCGTTGCTGCGGCTGATGTTTCCTCTTTGTGTCTTCAGGACCAGTTGTATTCTTCTGGAAAAAGCGGATGAAATGAAAATACTCCAGAGTGTGAAAAGTATAAGACATAGAAGAGGCTACGTCGGTAGGGATGTCATGTCAAGATTAAGGAAAAGAGCAATTAGAAAAACCCTCACCTTTCTATACCACTTGATGAGGATCTAGTGGATTGTGTGCAGAAGCAACCATGCCCATGGTTTGTCTATATTATGACAGAGGGGGTCAACGGAGGAAATGCCTGACAATGTGCAGTTTTGCATTCAGAAAGCAGCCACTCACAACAATTTTTATCCGATCGACACCATTTTAGTACCAACGTGTAGCTGGCATTGAGAGCTACCCGAGCATGTGCCCAGTTTTATGTGAATTGCTTTGCGTGCTGAGATAGACTGGATTAAGCGCACATGGTGCATTTAAGCCCTAATGTGGTGATTTCCATGGGGAAATGGCTCAAATCCTCATAAAATACCAACCACTCAGCTGTTTCCTTCCATTTTTGTTGCAATGAAAAAGTTTCTATACCATTAAAAATATTCCAGATTGGTGCAGGGGATGGTCAGATCTGGCACACAGGTGCCTGAAAAGTAGGGTTCTTTGAAAAACACCCCCATTTGGGGGGTCAGTCGCCCCCCTCTGATATTATGAACGCTTGTCTATTTTTGATTTGTGAACAGAAATTAGATAGATTGTACACTGAACTTGGTTCTCAATGAATGATGCTTTTCATGTTGTTTCTAGCAAAATACAGTCCTAGCAAAAAAGAGCTTCACAATATAAGAGGTTGAGATTGGTGGTTTTCTCTAGACCCCTGGCTTGCCTCTGCAGTATCTGTGCCTGGTGCTCTTGCTTGCTTGAGCCTGGTCGTACTCCAGTCTTTTTGTGACTTATTTTATCCTTCTAGTATTTAGTGGACCTCACTGACTGCTGACTGGGCCTTTTTTGTCTGCTGGTAAAGGAGTTTTATGGTACTCGATACCACAGTGGCTCTTTTCCCCTTGAATAATTTAGAAGTCACGGTGCAGAAGAAAAGAGGATACGGGCTACGTGGACTTGCTTTTACCGCACTTTAACCGCTTTCTTGAAGACATCCTTAAAAAAGAGGAGCATTAATAAGTGGCAAGGGACCGAAACAACTGGATGGAGGTGCAAAAAGTGCAAATCTGAAAAACCAGTTGAAGATTCAATGATGAAAAATGAATTATGATCTACAATCCCAAATGAGGAGCAAACCCAAACGAACGTAAGATGATCCATATGCCTCAGGTTTCTAGCGAGCGTTGATCTTGCCAAAGCATACGCAAGCACGTGCACACAAGCACACACAGACAGACGTACGCACACATGCACGCACATATGCACACACACACACACGTACACAAACAATCACAAACACACACACGCACAGAATGCACCTGTAAATGCATTTACAAGCAAAACGTATTATAAATTAGGTGTTACCCCCCTCCCCACACACATGATGCACATACAGGAGCACTACTCCTGCCGCTCCCTTAAGCGCTCAGGATCTGCCCTCCCCTGCTTTGGATGACATACACAGCTTTCTCATCAGAGACAAAGACAACCCTAAACACCAGCAGCATGCAGCAAACTTCCGCCTCACTTGCAAGACCTTTCGTGAGGTGGTGCTTCTACCTCCCGTGCTGCAGGTGATAGAACACTGAAGATTTTGTTATATGGGCGTATATCCCAAGCATGTGAAGAAGTTACCCTTCCTTTTCTTCCATTGCAGCTGTCATTCCCCCACTCTCCTTCCCAATCCTCTATAGAAAGCCTAGCCCAGCTGCTCCGCTCTCCAGCTGCAGCTCGCACCCAGATCAGCATCAGGCTGGACAAGATCACCTTTCAGGAGCAAGAGGGTGATGAGAGCGATGAGATTGATGAGAGCATCATCCCTCTTTCCCTCTCAGTTTTGAACAGCAATCTCGTCAGCTTGGATGTTCCAACCACAAATGCTGAAGACACTCTCATTGCTGCATGCTTAATTGTTCCATCTATGCCCAATCTAATTCTCCGGCTGGAAGGGGTTGCCCTAGACGGGGAACTCTGGGATTTTGGGCAAGAGAGCAAAGACCTGAAGCAGCAGCAGAGCAAAATCCAGCTGCAATGCCTGGTGCTTCATGCATCTCCTGGGGAGACCCCTTTTTATTTCACCCCTCCCCTCCTTAATCTGAGTTCCTTTGATAGGCTGCAGCATGTAGTAATACAGGGCCCAATTACTCAGGACAGAGATGTGCTGGACGACAATGAGCATCCACTCCTACTGCCTCCCCACACCAAGGTGACAACTTTCATAAGTAGAGTAGTGGCTCTAGTGCATACTTTGGTTGTGTTCGTACCGCTACCTTCATTCGCACTTTTCAAGGGTAGGAAAGCAACCCACCCTATCACGTGTTTTCCACCAGGTGACCATCGACCCACACCTTGAGGGCAGGCAACCCACAAAGTGGGCCAGGCCTTTGAAGACATATGATCGCTATGAGATGATGCCTGTGGACGCCATACCAGATGCAAACACGGTGGGTTTTAACCTTGCACGACATGCTGTTTTCCTCCTTTATTATTTTGGTTGCAACATTGAACAGAGGAGGTGGTTATCAAAGCATCGAATCCTTGGTCTTGTGCAAGCCTGACCAATGCATTGGATCATAACTTTAACTTCCCCGTGCAGTATCATGAAGAGGACCAGCAAACACGGGCAGAGAGAATGAGTGCCTACATTCATCGGCTTACGGACCTGTCCATCAGCAGAAAGAACAGTGAGCGGAGAAAGTGTAGAGATGTAGTAAGAAAGCATGATTATTCGTTCAACCACCATGAAACTCCTTCGACCCACGTTGCCTTTCATTTCAACGTATTGTTCCAGGTGTAGATGCAGCAACCTACGGATACATCGATGGCGCTCTCTTGTCTGGATTTGTTGATGGTTGGACTGAGATCGGCTTGGACCTAGTAATCATGGTTGGAGGCCTTTTTTTTTTTTTTTTTTGGTGGGGGTTTTTACACGGTACACAGCAAGGGCCTGAAAGAATGAAGGAAAAA
>Ga0307968_1003106_pt1:10000-13803 | contig 13803 bp, 13 predicted proteins | sample OrgLakmetagen650_FD_201834 | JGI IMG/M metagenome (GOLD analysis project Ga0307968, IMG submission 201834) | Saline water microbial communities from Organic Lake, Antarctica - #650 | ecosystem: Environmental > Aquatic > Non-marine Saline and Alkaline > Saline | place: Antarctica... | reverse complement strand
TGATCAGGCTTACTGCATGCTTCTTAGGCAGGCTTACTGCCGCTTGTTCGTCAGCCTTACTGTGGCTTCCTGCCCCGCTTGTTTGTGGCTGGCTTACTGATCAGGCTTACTGCTGCTTCTCAGGCAGGCTTACTTCTGCTTGTTTGTCAGCCTTACTGTGGCTTCCTAGCTCGCTTCTTTGTGGCTTACTGATCAGGCTTACTGCATGCCTTTTAGGCAGGCTTACTGCCTCTTGTTTGCCAGCCTTACTGTGGCTTCCAAGACCGCTTCTTTGTGGCTTACTGATCAGGCTTACTGCATGCTTCTTAGGCAGGCTTATTGCCGCTTGTTCGTCAGCCTTACTGTGGCTTCCTGCCCCGCTTGTTTGTGGCTGGCTTACTGATCAGGCTTACTGCTGCTTCTTAGGCAGGCTTGCTGCTGCTTGTTTGTCGGCCTTACTGTGGCTTGTTCGTCAACCTTACTGTGGCTTCCTAGACCGCTTTTTTGTGGCTTACTGACCAGGCTTACTGCATGCTTCTCAGGCAGGCTTACTGCCGCTTGTTTGTCAGCCTTACTATAGCTTCCTAGCCTGCTTGTTTGTGGCTTACTGATCAGGCTTATTGCATGCTTCTTAGGCAGGCTTACTGCCGCTTGTTCGTCAGCCTTACTGTGGCTTCCTGCCCCGCTTGTTTGTGGCTGGCTAATTGATCAGGCTTACTGCTGATTCTTAGGCAGGCTTACTGCCTCTTGTTTGCCAGCCTTACTGTGGCTTCCTGCCCCACTTCTTTGTGGCTTACTGATCAGGCTTACTGCATGCTTCTTAGGCAGGCTTACTGCCGCTTGTTCGTCAGCCTTACTGTGGCTTCCTGCCCCGCTTATTTGTGGCTGGCTTACTGATCAGGCTTACTGCTGCTTCTTAGGCAGGCTTACTGCTGCTTGTTTGTCAGCCTTACTGTGGCTTGTTCGTCAACGCACCTTACTGTGGCTTCCTAGACCGCTTCTTTGTGGCTTACTGATCAGGCTTACTGCATGCTTCTTAAGCAGGCTTACTGCCGCTTGTTTGTCAGCCTTACTATGGCTTCCTAGCCTGCTTGTTTGTGGCTTACTGATCAGGCTTACTGCATGCTTCTTAGGCGGGCTTACTGGCGCTTGTTTGTTAGCCTTACAGTGCCTTCTTTCCCCACTTATTTGTGGCTTCTTACTGCTCGCTGATCTCTGTGGGTTACCTGGGCTTACCAAGCCTGCTTCCTTGGATTCTTGCTCCAGTAAGACACCCTGCTTCATAGCTGGATTGCTAAAGTACTTGTGGCTTACTAAAATACAGTTCAGCAAAGCAAGTCTTCCCAGGGTTATTACTAGCCTGCTTCCTTGGATTCCTGCACCAGTAAGAACCCACCACTTCCTAACTGGATCATCAAGGCACTCGTGGCTTCTTATAATTCTATTGAAAAAAGCATTACTGGAAAGCATTACTCCTGGCTTCCTATTCGCTTCCTAGGTAATAGTAATCAAGCTGGCTTACTGGCCGCTTGTTCATCAAATAAGCGAGCAGTAAGCCAAACAATGGATCCTAGTAAGGCTTTCTAACATTCCGACGATGGGTCTGCTAAGTAAAAGTAAAAAGTAAAGTGAAGTAAAAGATGTTGACTTTATAAGTTACCCGGGCATGTGCTCAGATTTAGGCGAGTCGCCCTGCGTACAGAATGACAGGTATAAAAGCACAGGCCGTGCACCTGTTCCCTAGATGGGTGCTTTCCAGGGGGAATGGCACAGTTATTTGCATATCTCGCCAACCACTTAGTTGTTTTGTCCCATTTCTCTTGCAATGATCTTTATTTATTATAAGGACTCCAAAAAATCAAACATAACACAGTTTGGTGCGCTGGCTGGACAGATACATCATATGGCTGCTCAAAAAATAGGGTTCACGCCGCGGCTGCTGAGGCAGGTGGCCCTAATTTGCACGTTTCAAGCTCTCAGCTGCACCGAAATCACTACATAGCAGAGCTGTTAAAGCTTATTCTCTTCACATGCTGCCTACTACATTCCGGAGAGGCAGAGCTCAATTGCACGGTCCACATCCCCCCCTGACAGCATGTGAGCTCTCTCCGCCTGCCGAGAGTCAAAGCCCATACCCGTCAACTTGTTGAGCAGCCCCTCCTTCTGCTGCTCTGCATATCATAGGACGTCCACTTGATAGTGAGCAATACAAGACACCCAGCCAGCCACCACAAGCAGATGACTGGCTAACAAAAAATGCTCTTCCCAAGTGCCAGACCTTCCCAGAAGACATGTGTGTACGATGAAAATGGCAATTTCTCTGGTACCGTCACCCCTCAGCGTTGCAGCATCCTGCAGGATGCATACGACCCTGCTCGTCATCAAGGCACCACGCCTGTTGTTAAATTATTTTTGGTATCAATCATCACGCCCTCCTTGAGCAGGGGCGTCAAAGAAGCTGTGCGATTAGTCTGATCAGAAGCATCACTGATATGCAAACCCAAGGAGAGCCCTTTACATCTCAAACCGCCATTCACCATTCATTATTTACACTGCGTGCAATCATTATTTCATCATAAGTTTGCTGCCGTAAGATGACTGTACGCTGAAGTCCAGTCAGTCAGAAACAACGCCGTGAAAACAAACAGCCCATCAAGGCGCGGTACACTGGCAGTATGGTGGCAAGGTCAGGGAGGAGCGCCTGCAAAGCATCAAGTCGAGTGGATGTGAATAATGCCTGGTTTGATTACCAGAGTTAACATTGATGCTGGTGCTATTCGCCCCTCTCTCGCTATAAATTTGCGGGTAAATGCTCGGGGCGGGAAAAGCCCGGGGCTGGAAAACCGCAGAAAAAAACTTTCCATTACTTTACTGCCCTTGCACAATTCAATTCTACATTTCATCTTAAATTTTGCCCCCAAACTACGTACCGGGAAAGCGACCACCATAGAATCGTGGTTGTGCAGGATGAATGCCATGTAGTAATGCACGTCAGTGGTAGTGAGACCCTGTAAGCAATTATTGTAAAGTTCAGATATAGTTGGGTGACCCTTTTCAAATACCTTTTCCTGTGCACCACGATTGCTATCCATATTTAAATAGGTACGAAAAATTTTGAACCCAAGGGCCAAGGAGGCCTCCCTGGTATTATGACCTTAAATTTGGCAGGGAGTTAGAGCATTTTTCTACAGCTTGAAAGGAATCAAACAGCATGACAAACAGGAAGCCTAATAAGACATTTATACTTGCCCCATGTGCTCTGGGCAGGGGGGCCAGACAAACCAAGGCAATCAGTAAACCGTGTTTGGGACAACAGCAGGCACACAGTCATAGCGTTCATAACCCTTGAAACATCAAGCACACAACAGCACCAGAGGGGGCTTAGACAGCTGGATTTCCAGCTTTTATGTACATAACTCTACAAGGCTTGCTGTATACAGAGAGGGAACCCGCCATGTGCCTGTTGTGAAAGTGCGGTTCTACGTTGAGGGGAACCCACGCTTGCGCCCACCCCTCATTTTACAATACACACAATATAGGGCTTTCAATGGAGACAAAGCACACCATGTTGCTCCTGAATTTCTGCTGATGCAGTCAATGGTGGTTGATTTGCTGGGGTGCAAGCTGGGTGCAGAACTTGCGTAATGAAGGCACAACCAGCTGAAACAGACACTACGCACACACTCCTGGAGGTCGAAAACAGGGGGCAAAATGCGTGCTACGTGTCCATCGTGGCTGTGCAGGCCACTCCTGTCATCGTGCTATGCGTGCTGTAAGTTGAGGATGCCATCAATACACACACAGGACGAATGACGCACAACGGA
>Ga0307968_1003106_pt1:0-5000 | contig 13803 bp, 13 predicted proteins | sample OrgLakmetagen650_FD_201834 | JGI IMG/M metagenome (GOLD analysis project Ga0307968, IMG submission 201834) | Saline water microbial communities from Organic Lake, Antarctica - #650 | ecosystem: Environmental > Aquatic > Non-marine Saline and Alkaline > Saline | place: Antarctica: Organic... | reverse complement strand
GGTACGGTGCCAAGCTGGCACTGCCGGTGCAAAAATGGCCTCAGAAAGGCCTCTCCACCCCAAAACCTCCCATTTTCGTTCCCCGGTGTGCTCCTCCCATGTGCTGACGCCACACAATGCTTCCCTGAACGACCCTGAGGCTGGGTTGGGGCTGCATCAGCTCAGGGGCTGGCACTGCCAGTGCAAAGTTGGCCTCAGAAATCAGAAAGGCCTCTCCGCCCCAAACACTTCTCATTTCCACCTCCAGCATGCTCCTCTTATGTGCTGACGCCACACAATGCTTCCCTGAACAAACCTGAGCCTGGTTGGGTTTGCATCAGCTCGGGGGATGGGCCCAGCAGTGGCTTGCATGGAAACTCAAGAGTCGGACGCAGTACTTGATTCCTAGTTGATAGTTTGTAATTTATTCATAAACAATTGTTTTGGGCTGAAATTGAAGCCAAATGGCCAAATTACGGTCAAAATCGTACTGTACGATGGGCACCGTCTTGTACGGTCTGACACTGTAATTTGGCCGACCGTAATTTGGACCGTACTGTACGGGGTAATTACGGTCGGTACCGTAATTACGGTTCCAAATCCAACATTACGGCGTAAGTGCACAGGCCTGGTAAGCCTTTAGGTCAGCCAAACATTCCTATTCTTACTTGCTCTCTTTGCATATCAAATAGTCTAGCAAGTTGTCCGCTCTTGGCCGAGCAAAATGACAGAAGGATGAACTTTGCACAATACAGTTTGGAGTGACGTTCCAAGATTTAAGGTTGACAAATGGTCTGAACGAATAAAGAGAGATACATTTTAGGATAAAGAGCATCAGTGCCCGAGTGACACTCACAATGTTCATCCTGCCCACGTGCTGAGTGATGTAAGGAAGGGGCTGGTATTGTGCGGCCACATCCCAAGATCCTGCACTGCCTGCACAAAAGACAAGGACGCATGGCAGTTCAGTTAGCTACCCAGTCCATCTTTCTCTTCTGTCACACCCTCCTCGGGTTGTCACTCCGAAAACATGTCAAACCTGAGTTGCAGCATGACAGCACAACACAAAATAAGGCACGCATTCCACATACCTGCATCGTCCTCCTTGTCACTCACATCCATAGCAGAGGGTTCACCGGGTTCACCAGTCCCCGTGGCTGGTGGCACTAAAGGCCTGCAAACAGCAGCAAATGACGCTAAAACAATGATTGCGTTGGTGTATTTGTGACAGTAACGAAATGACTTTAGAAGGGTATTTTTGGCGCTGTTTTATTTGCGCAAAACAAGGTTCAAGATAAGGTTGTAGTCAACGTGAGTGTGTACTAAGGCGTAGCCTAGAGTATTTCTTTTGTATGTACCTAGTCATGTCCCACGTGTAAGCACTTTCCTGGACTGCCCCTCACTTTTTTGCGGCCACTTTCAAACCACGCCTTAGGACACAAGCTTGTTGGCAGATTTACTGCACTCAAGTGCTGTTGCACCTATCAGCTTCAACACAGTGTCAAACCCAAGAAGATAAGACCAGTGCAACATCAGTGTAATGAAGCCTGCCCTTGAAACGCATGGCTGCAAAGAAGGGTGAAAACACCCGACAACTGTGGAAACCGAAAAGGGGCTTACACATCTTGAAATGGATCAGCCACATACCTGCCAGAGATGCTGCTCAAGTTGGCGGCGTGTACAAGGGGAGCCAAAATGGAGAACACTGTGCCAGTCATGTAAGCATCTACAGGTTGCAGGAACAATGTAAGGCTAAGTATTACAAAAGGAGGAATGGCAGTGTGTGTGAAATACAAGAGGGGCGCTTTGTAACAAAGGTGCAAATACAGCAATAAAGCGTCCCTTGTTAATACAAAATCTGTAATTTAGGACTCACCTCTTTCAATTGTATGATTTAAGTAAAAGCAACTGCATGCGGCATCATCAATGAAGCATGAAAATGCGTACGTAACCCACCATAACCTGCTTCGTGTGCGTTAGCTCCAGCGGCAGTGTTTGAGCTGCAAGCAAATTTAAGGCGGAGGCAACAAGTTGGCAAGTTTGAATCAAACGACTCTGGAATGGATCATAGATCACAGTGGTTCTCTTGCCAAGAAAGCAGGATGATTGGTGATTAGAACACTATTAACGCCAGCACCCACTATTTGTTGTAGCCCTCTGCATGCTGGACGTCAGGGATACTCAGGGTCATGTCCATGTTGCCGGAGAGAAACTTCATGGCAGAGGCAGCAGCCTTGCGCTGTTGACAAATATAAACAGAGGGTGTCAAAGCAACGACCACAACTAGCTAACGTAAGTTTCCATGCATTCATTTGCTAATTCTGGAGCATCCAAACAAGGCAAAACCAAGAGAAGCAGAGATTCCAGCCTTTTTGGCACACTTACATATGACTAAAGGTGTGCCAGCCCCTAGTCAAGGCTTGACGAGGTCGAGCCTTGTCGAGCCTTGACGTCACTGCTGTCAAAGCCTCGCCGGCAACCAGTGTCCATCTTTGGGGGGGAATCAGGGAAGGTTCCCTGGAAATTCCCAAATTTCGGGGAAATCGACCGCATTTCTAATAATACTAACGTCATGATGTAGATTACAGCCCCTAATTATACAGTTTTTGGGGCGGAGCCCCCCGGGCGTAGTCCCTCTTATGTTCACTGCAGTCAACACTGCGCTCTCAGAGAGTCAACATTGAAAAAATAGAGCATTGAGCCATCCGGGCAACCTTACAGTGTACAAATTGTATAAAACAATAGCTAATTTTGCGCTGATTCGCAAACACCCCGGGCAAACCCCCCTCCATGCACGACCCCGAAGAGGTTGTGTGTCACTGTTCCCCCCGGGATGCAATTTGGTGTATTTTTCATACCGTACAGACTTTATATCACGGCGCAAAAATATCATTTTTTGCCCTGCGGTGTGACTGCGCGCACGAAAAATATCTATTTATTTTGGGGGTGCGAGATTGAAAAACGGGGATTTTTGGCGTATTTTGGAGCCTGTCAGGCAAAAACCCTTGTGCGGGGTTGGTGTATATTTAATATTTCCAGGGTGCGGGGTTGATGCGGGAGTGTGAAACTAAAATATTTTTTTGGGGCTGCGGACTCAACCCAAGTCTGTACGGTATATGAAGAATGTTTCCCATCATAATCTTAGCCCTTCTTCTCGCAGTGGTGTCGCGAGTGTAGAAGGCCGACCGATCCCAACACGCTAGCAGCGCAGGCAGCAGCAGAGCATAGACGGCAGCAGCTTCACAACACTGGGAGGACAGGCGAGCGAGGGCCCGGGAGAGGACCCGCGTCCAGCACTTGGCACAGCACTTGCAGCAACAGTCTCAGTCTGGCAATGCCACTCAGCAGGCACAGGAAGCAGCAGCCCAGCCAGAGTTGGTGGCTTTGAACAACCGTATGGAGCTCAGGCGTTCAGAGGAGCAGTGTAGAAGGATTGCAACCCCCATAAATTGCTCGCTCACATGACACACAGCTGTTGAGGTACATATCGGAGGTCTTACACTCCATTGGCAAGCAAACAGCTACAGACACAATATGGTATGACAGGGACTGTGCAAACGCAAGAGTGGGGGGGTGCAGGGGGGGCGCAGCCCCCCCTGAATTGTCTAACTCATTTGAATGCCGCTCTTCATTGCAAAAAGCAGGCTGCCATCTCAGAAATGGTTGAACAGGAGCAGTAGGGTGCAGAGGGAGTGCAGCCCCCCTTGAGTCGCTCTCACTATATTAGGTACAACTTCAATGCAGGTTGCAGCGCAGGCTCCGCCGCGTTTTTTGTAATCCGCAGGATCACACCCTACTTGTTTGGAGGGGGCGGTGAAATATTACTCGTGAAACGGTGGTAAAATATATATAATTTTATAATTTCAAGGAGAGCGGTTCAGGTTTGTAGGGGGGCGGTAGCGAAAATTATTGTTCGAAGTGACGAGCGGAGAGGATGCCTCCCCTGCTTTGCCTGCACCTTCCCTCCCAGACCCCGTCTGCCTGCAGCAGGCACGAGCGGACCGGGCTGAGCAAGAGGCAAAGGAGCACAAGAACAAGGACTCGTGGCCATGCAGTACTCGCAAAACTTGGTTTGACCCCACAGGATTGTACAGTTGGCACTGCATTGGCATTCTGTGGTATGCAACTAATGAAGTTGACAGGGATGCAAGCATGCTCATGCAGCAGCAGAAGTGCGCAGGCGCACAACGTGGACATACATGCGCACATAAACTCACACACACATATACACACACGCACACACACATGCACAGGCGCACACACTCACACAGGCACACACACGCACAGACACACATGCACATGCGCGCGCACACACACACGCACACGCACATGCACACGCACACGCACACGCACACGCACACACACACACACTCTTTCTCTAGCACCCTTGCACACACGCGCTCACACACACATGCATACACTCTAGCTATAGCAACCAAGCAGCACGCAAAGCTAGCACACGCATGCAGCAGCAGTAGCAGCAGTGACAGCAACAACAGCAAGAGTGGCTTACTCCTTTAAAAGGGGGTGGTTGCTGAATGTTACTGTAAAATAAATAATTCTAGGGGGGGTGGTCTGTATAAAATAAAACTTTTTCCAGGTGGGGTGGCGAGCACATGTACACGCAAAAAGAAAGAAAAGAAAAACTACGCAGGCAGTGTAAACCACTCCCCATACACGGTATTAAGTATTTTTGTGTAACATGAATGCAAAAAATGACACGTAATGATGTCACAGTCTTGTTCAAGGAAGTATCAAACTTCCATTCCTCAACGCCCAAAAATGGACAGCATGTTCGTACATTTATAAAAATCAGGGATGGGTCATACGGCGTAGGCGTATTATACGTCGTATCGTATTTATCACGTATTTAACCGTATTTTTCAAATTGCTCCGTATAATACGATTTTGGGCACTTAACGAATTTAGCAGCCAAAGGCCCCCAGAGCCCCCCAGAAGCACTCCCAGGCCCCCCAGAGGCAATTCCAAGCCCTCTAGAGCCCCCCAGAGGAACCCCCAGC
>Ga0307968_1003104_pt1 | contig 13812 bp, 8 predicted proteins | sample OrgLakmetagen650_FD_201834 | JGI IMG/M metagenome (GOLD analysis project Ga0307968, IMG submission 201834) | Saline water microbial communities from Organic Lake, Antarctica - #650 | ecosystem: Environmental > Aquatic > Non-marine Saline and Alkaline > Saline | place: Antarctica: Organic Lake... | reverse complement strand
TGTATCTCTTGTGTGTGTAAGAGAGAGTGGGTGGTGTACATGTATGTATGTGTGTGTTTGTGCTTTGCACAAAAGGCTGGGGTTGGCCAGAACCGTATGTGTACTGTATATGGTTGTATATATGGTGGTTTCCCTGCCAAACACGCCGTATATACACCGTATATATATGGTTTTGGCCAACCCTACAAAAGACGATTACAGGGCTAGCAGCAAGCAAACGTAAGTGTGGAGGGCTTTTACTTATACATGGCTGTTACTTATTCATGGCTGTTACTTATTCAGAGCTATTACTTATACATGGCTATTACTTATTCATGGCTGTTACTTATTCATGGCTGTTACTTATTCATGGCTGTTACTTATACATGGCTATTGCTTATTCATGTCTATTACTTATACATGGCTGTTACTTATACATGGCTGTTACTTATTCATGTCCCAGCCGAGCCTTAGTTGGAAGGGAAGCCACAAGGCAAGTGAGACGCGCGTGCCTGCTACTTGTTTTTCGATGTATCGCTCTTCAGCCTAGCTTGGGGATTCAGTTGTTTTCCTAGACTGAGGCAGGCATAAGGGAGCGGTGCTTGCTGAGGTCCCTAGCTTAATGGCAGAGATGACCTCTCCATCATAGGATCGCACTGGGTGACTGTGTTGGTGGAGCAGCACGGCAAGTTCAGTGCTGTAGGGCTGGCTGAGTGATTTATAATGGAAATGACCGGGACCAGCGGTCATTTAGACCCTTAGCTTAGCTCTGCAGTTTCGATGCCTGGCGCTTGTGCTTGTTTGAGCCTGGTATCCCAGTCTCTTTGTGCCTTCTTTTCTCCCTCTGTACTCTTTTGGTTTACCTCTCTGACTCAGCCTTTTTGTCTGCTGGCAAAGGAGTTCACCGTTTGAGCCTGGTATCCCAGTCTCTTTGTGCCTTCTTTTCTCCCTCTGTACTCTTTTGGTTTACCTCTCTGACTCAGCCTTTTTGTCTGCTGGCAAAGGAGTTCACCGTTTGAGCATGGTATCCCAGTCTCTTTGTGACTTCTTTTCTCCCTCTGTACTCTGTTAGTTTACCTCTCTGACTAAGCCTTTTTGTCTGCTGGTAAAGGAGTTCACAGTTTGAGCCTGGTATCCCAGTCTCTTTGTGACTTCTTTTCTCCCTCTGTACTCTGTTAGTTTACCTCTCTGACTCAGCCTTTTTGTCTGCTGGTAAAGGAGTTCACCGTTTGAGTCTGGCATCCCAGTCTCTTTGTGCCTTCTTTTCTCCCTCTGTACTCTGTTGGTTTACCTCTCTGACTCAGCCTTTTTGTCTGCTGGTAAAGGAGTTCACCGTACTCAGTACCAAAGTGGCTTCATTTTCCGTACTCAATGTGGGAGTGGTTTAATGCCTGCGTAGTCTCCTTATTTGTTTTGTGTTCTTTTCTTATGCATGTATTTGTGTGTGTGTGTTTGTGATGAGGTGTGCGTCCAAACACTAAGTGTGTGTTTCAAGGTGTGCGTCCACTACTAAGTGCATGTATGTGTGTGTTGAGGTGTGCGTCCACTACTCACAAAGTGTGTGCCTACGCCGGGTTTGCTGCTCGCGGTACGCTGTTCCTCATTGGTTTTCAGTCTTGGTTGAACACTTGAGAAGCCATCTGCAGCTTTTGCCATTATGTTTGTGATGCACCAAGCCTCTAACGTCTATCTAATTGTGCGTGCGTGTGTGTTTATGTATGTTGAGGCTCCAATACCTCCTGACGGAATCTGCACACCCACACTCATCCTAGTTAAGTAAATCACACTGACACATACACACACTCTCCCTTTTAACCACAGAAAGAAGAGATCCTCAAGGCTATCTTTGACCGCTCGTTTCCGGGCGGGCCTGCACCTCCCACCATGCCTGGTGATGATGTGCGCTTGGACCGCTTGGCTGCTGCGCGGGATTGCAGGTGTGTTTGTTGTGTGTGTGTGTGTGTGTTGTGTGTGTGTGTGTGCGTGTGTTTGTGTGTGTATGTGTGAATTATGGATGTGTGTGTTGGATGCATGTGCGTGGGTGTACGTAAGCGTGCAATTTGTGCTTAGCTATTACTTGTACACACTATCACATGTGAGTTTGTGTTATGCATATGTATGTGTGCGTGCGTGTGTGTCACCTATATAATGTGTGTGTGTGCAACGCGTCTGTTGTCTTCTGCATATGTATGTGTGTGTGCGTGTGTGTCACCTATATAATGTGTGTGTGTAATGCATCTGGTGGCTCAAGTTGTGACGAGCTATCTCAGGTGCCAACCCAATTGCGAGAATGTTGTGTACGCTTCCAAGCTACGCGACAGATACCTTCTTTCGCTTTTTAACAGCTATGCCAGACGAAGAGGAGGAGCTTCATGTGACGAAACAGGGAATAACTAGGAGTGCTGTTGCTGTGTTTAATGGACGCCCCCAGTGCTGACTACATCTGGCCCCTGCTGCTGTTGTCCTTGCTTCTACGGGAATACCTTTCTTTCATATAATGCAGGGATGCCACGGTTGTGGCCTCTGCTGCTGTTGTACCTGCCTCTACGTGAATACCTTTCTCTTTCATATAATGCAGGGACGCCACAGTTGTGGCCTCTGCTGCTGTTATACCTGCCTCTATGTAAATACCTTTCTTTCATATAATGCAGGGACGCCACGGTTGTGGTCTCTGCTGCTGTTTTACCTGCTACGTAAATACCTTTCTTTCATATAATGCAGGGACGCCACAGTTGTGGTCTCTGCTGCTGTTGTACCTGCTTCTACGTAAATACCTTTCTTTCATATAATGCAGGGACGCCACGGTTGTGGTCTCTTCTGCTGTTGTACCTGCCTCTACGTAAATACCTTTCTTTCATATATTGCAGGGACGCCACGGTTGTGGTCTCTGCTGCTGTTGTACCTGCCTCTACGTTAATAACTTTCTTTCATATAATGCAGGGACGCCATGGTTGTGGCCTCTGCTGCTGTTGTACCTGCCTCCACGTGAATACCTTTCTTTCATATATTGCAGGGACGCCACGGTTGTGGTCTCTGCTGCTGTTGTACCTGCCTCTATGTGAATACCATGCTTTCATATAATGCAGGGACGCCACGGTTGTGGTCTCTGCTGCTGTTGTACCTGCTACGTAAATACCTTTCTTTCATATAATGCAGGGACGCCACAGTTGTGGTCTCTGCTGCTGTTGTACCTGCTACGTAAATACCTTTCTTTCATATAATGCAGGGACGCCACGGTTGTGGTCTCTGCTGCTGTTGTACCTGCCTCTACGTGAATACCTTTCTTTCATATAATGCAGGGACGCCACACGGTTGTGGCCTCTGCTGCTGTTGTACCTGCCTCTATGTAAATACCATGCTTTCATATAATGCAGGGACGCCATGGTTGCGGTCTCTGCTGCTGTTTTACCTGCTTCTATGTAAATACCTTTCTTTCATATAATGCAGGGACGCCATGGTTGTGGTCTCTGCTGCTGTTTTACCTGCTTCTATGTAAAAACCTTTCTTTTATATAATGCAGGGACGCCACGGTTGTGGTCTCTTCTGCTGTTGTACCTGCCTCTACGTAATACGTGAATACCTTTCTTTCATATAATGCAGGGACGCCATGGTTGTGGCCTCTGCTGCTGTTGTACCTGCCTCTATGTAAATACTTTCTTTCATATAATGCAGGGACGCCACGGTTGTGGCCAATGCCCGTGTGCTTGCCCTGTCCTCTGCTGCTGCTCCCATCCCTGCTTCTTCCCGAACGCCTATAGCAGCTGCTGGAGGGGCTGGGGCGTCTGCTGGTGCTGGTACGTATTTGTGATGTCTTTCTGCTGCGAGCTCATAATGTTGTCCAAGGGAGCATTTGTTGATTTCTACAGTATCTGGCATATTCTGAATGTAGCAGGCAGACCAGGCCTGCAACATTGTCACTGCACCATTGCGTGCATAGGCATTGGATTAGCTCCCTTTATACTCACACCCCTTTATAATTAAAGCAGCTATGTTCAGCCTCTTTGAGTTGAGGGACAGGCTGCAGGGGCAGCTGCAAGGAGGGGGGGGACGACAGCTGCCGCACAAAATGCCTCTCGTTGCTTTTGTTAGGTGGACATTGCACGTGATACCGCCTTCATTTCTAACTCCAGCACGTTTCTTATCTGTTTTTGAACAGGTGTGGGACAGGCTGCAGGGACAGCTGCAGGGGGGGGGCGACAGCTGCCTGCTAGCATGGCTCAAGATGCTACCCCAGGCTCAGACCTGCAGAGAGAGGCTGCTGCCCGTCCTTGGGTATTTTCTGTAGATGCCATGATCCAGGACTTTTTGAGTAACCGCAGTTAGAAACAGTGTATTGGATGCCGTATAATTCACGGACTTTTTAAAGTAGCCTCAAGAACAACGTGTACCGCTGTTGCCTCCCTTTCTTATATTGATGTTACATAGAACTAGAGCGCTGTCCCTTTGTTATTGACCATAATGCGCCGTAACGGGAACAAATTTAGAGAAGAGGTAGTATAACTCAGCATGTTTGAGGAGGCTCACTACATATCTTAAGGCGCCTCTCTTGACCGCCAGAATCAAGTCGTGCGCCATATGATGAGGGTCAGGAAAATGTATGTGGGCGCATCCATATCCATACATATCACTTTGCGTCCCTTGAAGTTCCAAGTCGAAGAAAATGATTAGGTACTACGCTAGGCAAGAAAGGACTCCTTTGGAGCAATTACTCTTACCCTTCCCATTAACAAGAGGAAAAGGCCATGTTGGCACTGCTGATCACAACAGAGGTCGCAAAGGTTACACATCAAGCCATCAGTCAAAAAGAAGTGCAACTGCTAGACTGCGTAAGTAAAACATTGTTATGAAGTGAGTGCTGATCAAAACACCCTTCCACCACTAAAAGGAGAAATACAAATAAGGGGATCAGGAGGTTATAGGTCTGCAGGGAATGGGATCATCTTCGGCAATAAGTGTTGGAAATGGTGCTGGAACGGGCACATCCGGTATAGGCAAGCTCAGTGGTATAGTTGGCAGGTTGCGTGTGGAGATTAAGTCAGGGATGCTTCCGTAATTCATACTTCTTTGCAGCCTTGTCTCTTTGCAAAACGAAAGTTGTTGAATAAATTGGATGCATCAGTAAGAAGGTTGAGCGTTCTACCCTTGGGACTTTCCAAAGAAGTCTGTATGTAATCTTGTTCTGGAAGGTTTGGTGGCATCCATTCATGATGGCGTATATTGGCGGGCGGCATTTCCAGTTTCTCAATCAAGCTTCTTGTCAAAATTTAAATAGCAGTATGTATGCGCTCTTAAACCTTGAAAACCTGTGTATTTGCAGCTGGAAAACGTATCATCAATTTTTAAAATTAAACGTCCCAGTACGCACAAATGCGACTTGGCTACTTCAAAAAGCAACGCGTTGAGCAAAAATGTTACAGTGTGCACTTGGCCATCTTAGTTTGCTATTCACAGCACACGACCAGTGGGGGCGTACTGGCTACTGGCCTGTCCATAAATAGGATTGCCCATTGCATCGTAACCGGTTGGAACTGTGTTTGTTGTTGTTGTGGATGTCCTTCGCTCAGCGTAGTAGTAGTCGCTCACGGGGGGCGTAGTGTAACCACTGGTATAGCCAGCCCCTGAAGCATGCCAGGCAGGAAATGAACACGCTTTTTTGCATTCATTTGCAGCAACAACTTTGCAAAGAGTGCAGAGAGGGAGACACCTTGGAGTTTCGAGCAGATGCTTATTAGTAAAGGTTTTCAGATGTAGGTTATCAGATGTTGGAGATGTATCTATTGGTGGGTTATACATGCTCATGAATATTGTATATTTTGTACACCTGTTACTCGTGAGGGATCATAGGCAGCCAATCCTGCTGCCTCTGCCGTCAAGGAAGGGGGAGCCATGGCATAGGCAGCATCAGCTTGGCGCTGCATTTGAATGCACAGGTAGGTGTAGGTGTACTGTTGGAAATGTGGAACAAGACTGTTTTGGGGGCTCTCCAAAGTGCGGAAGGTTAGAAAGGTCAAAAAGGTACTCAAATTGTGAGTAATCCAGTTTGCATCACATTAAACTGCATTTGCCTAATTGTGCATACACAACTTACGATTACACACCTTTGCCTCAGAAGCTTCTCCGCCAGCAAGTACGCCGCCGTACGCACGCTTCTCGTCATTCCTCATGTAGTTGGCTGCAAGGGGTGAAGCAAGAAAAACAATTTCACTCATATGCATCTTTTCAAAAGATGCAAGGATGGATTGGTATTTCAGGAAGATCCTACAAATCACAATTCTCGCAAATCCTTGTACCATGCTCCAAAGATGCAGGGCTTAACTCATAGAAACTGTAGGAACAACACAGCACTCACCCACATCCTCCATCTGTGTGGGTGTGAGGGCGTTGAACACCACGCCGTAGGTAGCCTGCATTGCACAAGGAAAATGGTCTACACGCTGCAGAGGAATAATCAAGTTCAGCAAACCCAGAGTCAGCCAATTTCTTTGGCAGGTAACTATGGAAGGATAGGAGTCAATTTAACTAAGTAATGCAGGAGGCCAATGGGTGTTCAAAATTAGAAAGACTGCTCAAAAGCAAAGAGGGAAGCATTTTCCCATTAATAATCCATTCCAGCTAGTTATTCCTTGCGTACTAGACGCCAATTCCTAAATGAACACACCAAGCAATCATAACAGGATAGCATGGCTCATCCATGTATGTAGAGGCACGTGGGTTTCCTTGCTTTTTGTCTCAGCATCTTCCTTGCAATATTGCACCCCAAGCAATCACAGCTGCTCGTTCCTTCTTACCAATGCATAATCATCACGGTCGCGCACTGACTCCCGGTCTGCAGCGCGAAGTGCTCTGGTTGCCAAACGCTGCAGATTTTGCAAAAAGAAATGGTTCGAATGGCTGTTTGAGGGGAAAGCAGCCAGTTTATAAGTGCATTCATTTGAGATCTGCATTTTGATGGTGCCTAATACTGTTTGGTGCTCTAACAAAAATCACCAGCTTAAGGTTGCCCTAGTGAGGCAGTCTTAACCTGCAATATCCCTGCTTAATTTAAAGCGCCATTTCTTATCAGACCAGGTGCAGTGCCCCTCTTTAAGGGTAAACACATCCGAGTATTGAAGGGGGCCGCACTTGACTAACAACTCGGTGGCTGAACAAGAAAGCAAAGCAACTACTTGTTTGCACTCTCACAGTTGCAGTGGCAGCTTCACTGTCTGCAGGGACAGCACCATTGGTTGCCGTGCGCTGGTCAGCACGCATCGAGGCGGCCACATCTGCAGGCGTTTATTGGAAGCAGCAGTATATCGCAAGTGGCAGAAATGCGAAAAATACCGTCCTATCTTGGAAATTGTTAGAGCATATGTTTCTGACGCTTACATTCCAGTACACCCACCAGCTTTTTGGGAGGCTGTGGCCTCACTGAAGGGCACACCAAACATGTTGCGGCTATAGTCGTTGATATCAAGGTCAGCTACGCGATCTGCAGGGGCTTGGGCAAGGAGTGAGGGGAGGTCATTAAAAGAACAGAAGACGACATTGAATGTATACGCAACAACCAGTTTCCGTTTCACAAGCAGACAGATGGGAGCAGGCAAGAAAAATATGGGAAAAGGTCAATGCTCAATAACCCCTCATCAGGAAATGTGTCATCAGCAGATCACCTTCACTGAAACTGATCACCAGCCAGTCTTACCTGCAGCAGTTGTGGCCGTGGTCCCTGCCATCGTTGTGGGGGCGGTTGTCGTTGCTGCTGTGTGCGGGAGAGGCCATGGTAAGGAATAGAAAGTGGAAAATCCGTCTCGAGGTGAAGATGATGACCAATCCGAGTACCTTCACAGCATTTTTTGTAACTCAGGTGATCGATTTGTTCATATCTTACCCATCGTTGGATTGTAAGTCGCCATTTATTTGTATATTGTTTATTTGCTCGATTGTTCTTTTGCTTTACTTTTTAATCGATCAAACCTCTTCGTAATGCTGTAATTTAAAGTGGAAAACTGCATGTACGAAAAAAGCCTGTTTTGGTCGAATGTGCAGCATTAAGCAATTTTAAAATTTGCGCCCGTATGGATCTCCCAATTCCCTTGCTGGCACGTGCTTTCAATAATGCAGACACCTTTTTAGATAGAATCTGGAAATGAAAATGGTTGCTGCCCTTTTCTATTTGCCCTTATAAAAGAGTATCGGTGGCTGTGGCTAAAGCAGTCAAGCAGTGGTTGAGAGTCTCTCCCTCACTCCAAGGTATTATCAACCCGCCTTGGCATTCCTCATTGCAGGTGGGTACACCCTTCCAATCTCATTTATTTGTGGTGAATAGCAGACCGTTGGTTGCTAGCTAGCACGAAAGTTCTGAATTTATAATCAGCGTACTGTGCACAGGAAAGGATGGCCACAGTTTTATAATGTAAATGGCGAGAATGCTCAGGAAAGTTCTAGACTGGTGTGCTCACGCTAGCCAGACCATTCCTCTGACATTACTATTTTAATACTGTTGGGCTTGTAGATGTTTATTAAGCGTGGGAGAGAAGGATGCCAAAAATAATCCTCTGCCATTACTATTTTTATACTGTTGGGCTTGGAGATGTTTATTAAGCGTGGGAGAGAAGGATGCCAAAAATAATCTGGAATTGTATGGACTATCTATTTTTAGATACAAATCACCTTAATACACAATTCCTGCTCTAGTTCTTAAAAACATAGCCTCAGCCGTTTGTTATTGCCCAGATTACACAACCCAATCACAAAGCATCAACTTGCGTCACGGACTTGATGAGCTGCAAATGAAAGCAGATAATCACATTATCGCTCACTTCAAGCTTTCTAGCATATTTAATGCAAAAGGAGGGCATATTGCTTCTTTGCTACATCCCATCAGAGCGTGCGGCCCACTCCAGAAGTTGGGACAGTGCCTGGGAGTGCAAGAAGGAAGCAAGTACCAGCTGCTCATGCAATGGTTAATTATAAATCAGTGTGTGACACTGAAGACTTAACAGAAGTAACATATTATACCTCACGCCGCCCACAACAAACCAAAACAGTCAGATAATGCTCATCCATTTAAGACCCTAACCTGGACAGTATCGAGAAGAAAAACTACGCAGGCAGTGAAGAATCACTCCCCACATTAATTAAGGAGAAGGAGCCCACTTTGGTACTGGGTACCGTGAAGCTCCTCCACCAAGAGAAAAGATAAAGATCAATGGGATCAGGAGGGTTGCAGGCTTGACCTGAGACCGTCTCCTGATGAGAGTTGATATTAGTGCTAGAAAGGGCACGTCTGGTACGGACAACTTTGGCAGCGTAAAAGGACAGTAATGCTTTTGAAGCTGGAGACACCGTTGCACAAACAGGTGGATCCCAATTTATCCTAAAAAGAAACAAACATCTACAATTTCAGAAGGTACCTGGTGGGCAAATAGGGCATCCATTGGCATCATAGGCGACGGGGGGCACTGTTGTGTCCGTGGTGGTGGTGGTTATGGTGGCAGCACCAATGCCGTAGTCGGTGACAGGAGCTGCAGGGGTTGTTGTTGCAGGGGTTGTTCCTGTGCAGCAAATGGTTGGCAACAAGGGCTGTACGTGAATGGTGGATTCTGTTTGTAGGTAGTGCTTGTTAACACATGATCAAAGGTGTGCTTGAAGGAGGAGAGAAGGTGCGCTTGAAGGAGGAGAAAGGTGTGCTTGAAGGAGGAGAGAAGGAAGTGGAGGAAATAATTAAGTATGCTGTGTAACTGTGCTTCACGTGTTTGCTCATAGTGAAAGTCAATCTTACACAAGTTGAACAGCATCGAGTGGTGATTAATGCGCAAGATACCGTGGGCGGGAAGAAAAAGGAGAAAGAAGCACACCAAGCAAGCAGTCAGATCAAACGTCAAATAGCAAAGAGGGTCAAATATGGATGAACACTGCTGCACTCTTCAGGTGACATAAAGCAAGGGGGCTACAGTTCGGCAGACATATTAAGGGGACGCAGTACAGTTGTTTTCACCGCCTGCAAATCCCTCTTCTCATAGGCATAAGCAATTGTACACTAGCTACCTGATATCAGGTTTCAAACGATATTGCTCGTTGCTTCCATACCTGGTGGGCAAATGGGACATCCAGATGCATCATAGCCCAGGGGCGGCACGGTATCTGTCACTGCAAGCATTTTGGAGAGAAGAGGCTTGAGTGCTTTGAAACATTGTATCAGCCTGCTTGGGCACAGCCAGGCAGAAATAGTTTTTTTACTTAAACAGTACTGCTCACACCAGTAAAGCTAAAACAGAAGGGGTTGAATGGGATCTGGAGAATTGTCACCTTTACAAAACTTAAGTGAATCCTGAATAGACAACGTCAAGGAATCAAGGCTAATTAACCAAATATCAAGCGCAATTAGATTAGAACCCGCAACAAATATACGATAAGGTTTAAGCCACTGTGGCCCGATCACATCACTCAACAAAGAAAGACAACGAGCTTTCCTTATTCATTCAGTCGTGTCCTTCACAGGAAGCTTTTTGAGATAGGGCAATCAGGTAATAAACAAAGCTTTTTTTTTCCGACACATAAATGAAAGGAGATCGCACGCATAAAGAATCTCATGCCTGTGGTAAGCCCAGAGGGAACTGCGGTGTCCATGACTGAAGAAAACACAGCATTTGCAGGAGTTGTTTTGAATAAAAGGTTAGAATGATGGTTACAAGATAATAAGAGGTACACACTATAAGGGCTACGGCAGAAAGGCGTTCTGCAGAGGCATAAAGGCACTAACAAACATGCGATGAGCATTTAAAAATTAAGCATCTTTAAAATGCAGCGGCAAAACAGAGATGCGTTGCAGATAGATGCAGTGTATTTTGCCTACGTCGTCACACCTGTCGTCGCGCTGGTTGTGGTGGGTACCGTTCCAGGAGGGCAAACTGCTGCTTTGGTTACAGTATCAATGCCGACGGGCGGGACGTTAATGGTAGGGTCACTCACTGCAGATGATGATGCATGACAAAACTTGATGTGACATTCATGATTTTCAGGCTTCTGACCACACCTCAAACCACAAAGCGAAAATAAAGTCCTGGAGCCAGAAGCCAAGGACGAGCGACAACAGTCAAGGCGGCAAACCAAACATCTAAGACAAACCTACCTCTCGTGTACGACATGCGGACTTCGTCCTTCTCGTCGTAACAATTAATTAACGACGCAAGTCGATTTAATAAACGACGTAAGTCGATTTGTATCCTGTGCTTTTTGCTTTGCTCAGATCGAAACGTAATACGTATAATAATAATTTTAGCTTTGCGAATGCGAGCTGGATGCTCTCATCAGTCTTGTCTCTCAAGCCCGCTCAGAAAAAGCTCTGGATTCAGGAAGACTCCTTGCAGACCAAAGGGAATGTTTCTCATTAAGTGGATAGGTAATGTGCTATTTGTTGATTGACAAGCCCACTGGCAAGCTTGCACACACACGCACACGCGTGCACACACACACACACACACACACACACACACTCTCTCTCTTTCATACACACAAACATACACACACATACTCACACTCACACTCACACACACACACACACACACACACACACACACACACACACACACACACACACACTCAACACACACATACTCACACACACACACGCACACACACACACTCACTCACACACACATACACACACACACACACAACACACACACACACACTCACACACACGCACACACACGCACGCACACACATACACACACACAAACGCAACGCATGTGCGTTCACACTCATCCTGAGATGATCTCAAACAGATAAGGTAATTACATGTACACACTCCTTTGGTAAAACTCCTCTCTGTGTTTGTACGCAGGACGTGCCCTCGCACACCAAGATAGCAACAAATTGACAGCTCCGTTTTTAAAGGACGAGCATTACAGCCCTCCCTCTTGGGCTTCTGACATCAAACTGGTTCCAAAAACCCGGCTTGGTCTGGCTCAATTGTAAGAAATATTGACTTGCTCACAAAACATGGCATGCACGCACACAAGCATGCGCCATAAATTAGTAAACAGAAGCGCACACGTCTAAATTAGCACATATCAGCAAACATACCTGCACAAACACACAAAAATGCGCGCAAGTGCACACTCAAGCGAAGCAAATTTACATCCATATTTACACAACAAGAAAGTAAAAAACATGCACTTGTGGACAAATAGCACGCACGCGCACACACACACACACACACACACACACACACACACACACACACACACACACACATGCACGCATGCATGCACGCACACATGTGCACATCCGTAATGCATACACAGAAAGCTGCTTTGACATGATGTTATGCCTAGTTGTGACTTACTAACACCAGGCGAAGTATATTTGATGTGGGAGACCTGCGTTAGCTGCCCTCTTTCCCGCTGCTACAAATCCTGCCTGATTCGTTGCCTACTACAAGCACCCAACATGGGTGTAACCCTGACCTAGCCCTTTATGGCTATACCTTTTCCGTGCACGCTCTCACATGTTCTGTGCAAGTCCTCTCACAGGAGCTCAGTCCTCAATGCTCCTGCTGTCTCCACAGGTTTACGTAGTATACAGCAGCCATTTTATTTGCAGCTAAAGCGTGATTGGTAGGTCTGCACCCGCTGATTTGAACGGTTCCGCTCTGCACTGCTCATGCTGTCCCTCACACACAGGCCCACGCCTGTTCACGGTTGGCAGCTTCCTGGCCTTCCTGAAGGCGTGCAAGTGTTCATCAAGCGTGATGACATGACAGGGATGCAGTTATCTGGTAACAAGGTGGGGTCTTGTGGATTTTAAATGTTATAGATTTTATAGCTGTTGATGTGGCAGTAGTTCTTAAACCGGTGATTGATTGAAGTAGGGTGCATTGTCTATAGGGCTGGCCAGAACCGTGTATACACACCGTACGTGACCGTATGTATGGTGATTTCCCTGCTGAAAATATCGTACGTGCACCGTATATACCTATAAATTTATGGTTTTGAAAAACTTGTATTGTCTTGCAACAAGATGGGTCTACTGAGGAAGGGGGGGAAGATGCTGTAAGCTGGGTCTTCATTTTAATCTGTCGGTGGTAATAACTTCACTGACGTTTATTTTTAGAGTTGGCCAGAACCATTATTTATGGTGTATATACGTAGGGTTGGCCAGAAACATATATATACCGTGCTGCGCTTTTAGTATTGCAAGGCCTACTTTTTGCGAGGTGCCAAAATAATTAGAATAATTAATTTGCGAGCATTAAGCTTTTGCGAGGCCCCTGAAAAGTTAAGGAAATTTGCAAACTTTGCGAATTTGGGGATTTCTTGTGCTCTCCTCTCTGTATCTATTCAGTGCTGGTTTACATCAAAGTCTGAGACGGGTTTTTAAGGCTCCTAACTTCAGCCTGAGGAGTTATTCTTGCATTGCCTGCTGCTGAAGTGCTGCTGAAGGTTTACCATGCAGCGCTCCTCCCATTCTTCTCAAACCGATCCTCAATGGAGAGAGCAAACTCCATCTCCCACTGGCTCCACTTCTTTCTGAGGGGGAAGGGCGTTGCTCTAAGACAGCACCACCCTCTCCCTCCCCCTGCGACCCTGCAGGTGCATCCTAACCCACACTGCCTGCTTCTTCAGCTTCTGGGCTTCTGCTGCTGCTGCTGCTGCTGCTGCTGCTTTTGCTGTGAAGTGCAGATGCAAGCGCACCTGATGCTCCCGCCCACTCCACCTGAATTGCAGCTCTGCCCACACATGCCTCTCTCCTGGAGGGGCTTGCACCCCCATTGGTGCAAGCACCTTGGGCCTCCCCACAGGCCTCTTAACTGGGGCAGGGCGGGATGCAATGCTGGCTGCAATGGCT
>Ga0307968_1003103_pt1 | contig 13814 bp, 18 predicted proteins | sample OrgLakmetagen650_FD_201834 | JGI IMG/M metagenome (GOLD analysis project Ga0307968, IMG submission 201834) | Saline water microbial communities from Organic Lake, Antarctica - #650 | ecosystem: Environmental > Aquatic > Non-marine Saline and Alkaline > Saline | place: Antarctica: Organic Lake... | reverse complement strand
GGGGTGTGTGGGTGGGTGGGTGCGTGGGGAGGGGGGGAGGGGGGGAGGGGGGGCACGTTTAGGCCAGCCTGTGTCCCATAGCCAAGCACGGAACATTATGGAAATGAGTTTTCTCACCATGCATGGAATGTGATTGCTAATTCCCCCAGTCGTCTATTGAAGATTTTTTGGTTTCCCAGCACTGTGCATAGAGCTTTTCTGACGTAGCCCCTGCCGTGCATGAATTGTTCTCGATTACTACACGGTCGTGCACGGAGCGTTATGGAATCGTCCCACATTCGTGCGTGGGGAATGTTATAGATTACTCCCCACAGCAGTGCATGAAATGCGTGGTACATATCAAGCGGGCAGCGTGGAAATAATGGTTGAAGCTCTCGGTGTGAGACACAACGCGCAACGTGGCAAGGCTGACAATGGATGGACACATGGCTGCCAATTTATTACAAATCCACAAGATATTCTTTCGCTACACTTGGGACAAGCTCTATAGATAAAATAATTATAAGCAAGTCTTAAAACGTTTCACCAGATTACAAGGAACTGCAGTTGTGGGAGGAGCTGAGGCAATCGGCAATATCAGTTGCACGCAGACTATGTCTAGAGAGATAAAGAAAGCTCAGGCATTCAGAGCCATTGCCAACACATGGCATACATGCCCCACAAGCAAAGGCTTCAACTCATTGTTTTTAAGCTCTCAATTCCGCGTCTTTGTGCTTATTGCGTACTGCAGGAGTGAGCACACACACACACACACATACACACACACACAGACACACAGACACACATACACACACACATTCACACACAGACATAAATAAAAACCCCACAACGGACACTGACCTTTGGTTGGGAGCAATGACTGTGCCAAGCCCCTGCACACGCACAGTTTTCTTGGCGGAATCCTTTCTGTTCCTCTTGATGCGCTGGATCACTCGACGGGAGAAGGACAGGCGGCGAGCCACCCTGCAAAAGGGCACAGAATGGTAGGTTGGCAAGGTGATCAAGCGCACGGATCTCAGCCTGTGTGTGGGCGTGTGTGCTGGACGAATATAGAGACACACACACACACACACATACATACACACACACACATTCACACACAAACATACACAAACACGTGCACATACACACAGTACATAGGTACTGTGTGCATTTGTTGCTGTACAGATGGGACTGCCACAAAGCACACTTTTACCTAGCAAAAGAACGCATGGCCGCGTTCGCAGCCAACTGAAACACCGCCTCAAGGACGCGCTGTCACAAGTCACGCACGCCGCACGCAGCTGCCTAGTCACACACCCCATTCACAATATGCATCTTTACAGCTGCAGGCACACGTACACATAACCAGGTCCAGCCTCACAGTACTCACAGCCTCACAGTACTCACAGCCTCACAGTACTCACAAAATGTATCTGTAAAGCTGCAGGCACTCTTCCACACGCGGGCTGGTCTGTGCCCATGTAACGGACAGCATCTTGATGGGCAGCAGGAAATTGTTCACCTGTGTTGCATGGCGGCATTGATTGGCGTGTGTGCAGTGCGTTGAGCATGATACAGTAGCAGTGACGAGTCTGCTGCTACAACAGCAGGGGTGAGTCTGCTGCTACAACAGCAGGGGTGAGTTTGCTGCTACAACAGCAGGGTGAGTCTGCTGCTACAACAGCAGGGGTGAGTCTGCTGCTACAACAGCAGGGGTGCGTTTGCTGCTACAACAGCAGGGGTGCGTTTGCTGCTACAACAGCAGGGGTGAGTCTGCTGCTACAACAGCAGCGGTGAGTTGCTGTTAATACGGAAGCAGGGGCGCACTTGCTAAGGAAAGAAATTATGGGCAGCAGCAATAAGCTGGTCACCTTTTCGTGCACATAACTAGACAGACGTAACAGATGAGCATTACATACACTGGACAAGGTGCGGTGTGAGAGCGGAGCGATGGGGATTTGATATCATATAATATAACATGCAAAGCAATACTCTGCTTATAAAATAAAAACACATATAACAGATAAGGGGGGGGAGGGGGCTGTGCTGCTGAGATGAGAGGGCCCTGTCAAATTTGAAGCCTACGGGAACACTTTTCTGTGCAAATGTTTTGGAGCAACACATGCTTCTATGAGCTTTAATTGAGCTCAGCTATCAGCTAGCTTTCGGGCAATCCAGACGGCAAGCTACAATTTGTAGGGTTGGCCAGAACCGTGTATTTTGCACCGTATGTGATCGTATATATACAGGTACTGGCCAACCCAATAGATTTGACAAATCAAAGGTACAAAGTTGAATAGGCACAAGCAAGGCAGGAGATGACAACAGCACGGCAGAGATGAGTAGGCTGGTGGGAGTAGGCTGGTGTGAGTAGGCCGGCGGTAGAGCGACTTACCACACGTCCGTTGTGGCGAACAAAGCCTGCTGAGTTGCGCAGGTCCACCTTCAAATGGCACTCTGAGTCACCCCCAAAGAAGTAGCCAAACCTGGGAGGACACAGTAATGCGCGCAGGGTTGTACTTGCGGTTCATTTCCTGTGCTGTAGTAGTGGTGCTGTGGTGCTGTTGTAGTGGTGCTGTGATGTGAAATTATGCACTCCAACGTCGCATCAAGCAATGCGTGGTGTCTCACCCAAACACACACGATGGGTAGAGGACATGCAACTTGACAAGCACTAGTCAAACAATATGCATACACGCACACACGCGCACATGCACACACACATCATAGGCACCCACATGCACACGCACACACACACATCATACCCACATGCACATGCACACACACATCATACCCACATGCACATGCATATGCACCCACATGCACATGCATATGCATACACATGCACACGCATACGCATGCACACACACACACCTGATAGCTGAGGTGGTGATGGCGAGTCCAGATTCCTCCAAGTTAGGGGAAAGGGGGGGCACCGAGGCTTTGTCCTTGGCACCTCCTCCGGCATTCGTCGCACCTGCGCACATTAGCAGGCAACGGGGTTCAGGGTTTTCCAGCTCTGAGCTAGGCTTGCGCGTCCTGACCATTGTCTCTCAGGATTTGAAGAGAGACACAGGCGGAGTCATATCACAATGCCGTTAACAAAAGGGACATGGCTTATAATATAAAGTTCACATGCCAAACAGTGCTGTGTGTGACCTGAGATGACTGCACAGTTGAGGCTCCTCTGTCGTGCAGTGCCGTTCCATAAGCAAAAACCTGTCATTCTGGCCTACCCTACGAATCTGAGGTGACAAAGCGGCTCTTTTTGAGACAAACGTCTACACAGCTGCAGCGTCTGTGCGAGCGATGGAGTGAGCGTGCTACGTTAACCTTTGTGAGAATTTTCTTCAACTTGTGCTTCAAGGGTCGTTAATGTATTTAAAGGTTCGGCCAGAACCGTGCATACACACCATGTATGATCGTATGCATGGCTTTTCTGCTAGAAGCACGATGTATAGACTGTATATACATACACAGGGTTGGCCAGGACCGTACATACACACCCAACCCGACCGTATACTTGGTAATTTCCTTGCCAAAAACACCGTATATACACCATACATATATATATATGGTTCTGGCCAACCGTACACATACGCATTTATGGTCCTGGCATACCTTGTGCACGTGGATAATGCATATTGTTTGTCGGGAGGGGGCAAGGGTAGACAGAGGAGGGGAGGGCTTTTAATGAAGGAAAGGAGTGTTTTAGATAAGACCGAAAGTTTTGGAACAGAACGTTTCACAGGGCAAAGACTAGCTGTGATGAATGGTTTGAAGGAGGGACGCAAATATCTTAGTGCCAACAAAGAGCTGATGACGCAGAGATATGTGCATGTGCGTGTGTGTGTGCGTGTGTGTGCGTGTGGTGGGGGGGGGAGAGGGGCAGGGGGAGGGGGGTTTATGTGTATGTATGTTGTACGTGCATACGTGCATGCATGTGTGTGTACGCGTTTAACAGCACTAAACAGACAACATTAATAGGTTCTGCACATTGCATACTTGCTTACTGCAAAAACCTGTGAAAGCATACATTTCCCCCTAACATGATAAGGCAAGCCTTCCCTAGGGACTTACGTGTATTGCAACGGGAGAATGAAGGCATCTCTTCGTCGGAAACTGTCTCAGAACTCTTAGTGACCAAGGTGGCCCTCTTGAACACCTGCACACCAGTGTGAGCAAAATTCGTGTTGTGTGTTTTGTGTGTGTTTTGTGTGTGTGTGTGTGTGTGTGTGGGTGTGTGTGTGTGTGTGTGTGTGTGTTGTGTGTGTTTTGTGTGTGTGTGTTTTGTGTGTGTGTGTGTATGCGTGCGTGTGAGAGTGTGTGTGCGTGTGTGTGTGTGTGCAGAGCGCCGAGATGTATGGCTGTACGCAGGATGAGATTAATATGCATTCTCACGCGCACTCAGCATGAGCACAAATGCACTTGACCACCTTGGCATCTGACGCATGAAAGAGGATGACTCTGAAAATCATGTCAAACATGGAACAATTTACACCTTGAGCACAGGAGCGAAGCAAAGGCACTACACACACATATACACACCTCTTGCAGCTCCGTCCATCCTAAGTTGACGTTTTGCGCGTCATTGGGACTCCGCTTCCTGCCTTGCTGCTGCCTCTCCTCATCAACCACTCGTTCAAGGTGGGGCGATATGATGGGCAAAAACATCTGTGTGTGCGCACGTGTGTGTATGTGTCTTTGCGTGTGTGCGTGCGTGCGTGCGTGCGTGCGTGTTGTAAGGCACCATGGTTGGACAGCTGCCTGTACACACACGCACACACATACACACACATACGCACAAACGCGCACGCACACACACCTGCGACTGGCGCACCACCACGTTAACGTACAGCCAGGGGTTGAGCTTCAGCTGCAGGGTGTCCATGAATGGCCTGGGCCCTGTGCACCAGGTTGGCTGGAAAATGGCGACCATGGCATTGATGAGGCTCATGTCTGTGAGGTAGGGCCACTGCAGCAGGGAGTGGCACAGGTCGAGCTCCACAGCCATGGTGGAGTCAGCACGCATCGTGAACAGTGTCTGTGCGAGGCAGCAGCAGGGCAGAGTGTAAGGTTATCACGTGTTAACAGGATGTGTGCAGGTGAGTGGTGAGCTCTGCACGCATCGCGGACAGCGTCTATGCGTGGCAGCAAATCCAGTTTTTTTGTGCGTACCAAAAACAGGGTGCGAGCACTTGTGTGTTTTCCTTGAGTTGCACGTGACGCATGCGAACACACACACACACACACACACACACACACACATACACACACACATACACACACGCACTACACGCACCTTGAAGCAAGCATGCCCCACCCCGTCTTCTTCTCCTTCGCCTTCGTTGCCAAACTGCTTGCCCCTGTCCTCCAAGTGTGCGGCCTCATCCTCAGGCAAGTCCACACTGGCATGCAGCAAGCACACCTGTGAATGAATGTGTGCGTGTGTGTGTGTGTGTGCGTGTGTGTATTGTGAGCATGAGCAAAGACACAGCAGATAGTGAATTCGAGTTGCCATATTCGAGTTACCATTTAGACAACTTGCCTGAGACTGTGCGCAAGTGGAGCAGCGTTGTAGATGTTGATTTGCATGATGTGCACAGCTTAAAAGTAAGACAGACATGTTTGGATATTAAATGTTCAGAGGTATTCCCAAAGGGATGAATGACCTGACGTGCCGAGTGTTCAACTGTAACTAATAACAGGACGTAATCAGGCCATGGCGAGCAGCTTGCTTATAATCTCATAACACAGACACCGCACTGTGCACATCATGACGATGATACACACACACAAACACATCAGCAAACACACACACATTTACACACATACACAAACACACACACACTGCACGTCATGACGACGATACATGTGAACAAGCCAAACCTTCATTTTTCCTTAATGACAGCACAACTGCAATCACGGCACAGACACACAGGCACATACACACACAACGACACACACGATGGCAAACACACACACATAAACACAGGCAAACATATACACAGACACACACACACACATATATACACAGACACACACACACACATACACACAAATGCACACACATACGCCCAAAAGCACACACACACACGCACCACTGGAATGTCTTGATCCTCCACCCTTCTGATCTCGACCAATGACTGGTAGGCGCCTAAATTGAGGTCACTGCTATCACTGTCGCTTGAACTCCCAGACTCACTGCAGGTGTCGCCAACGCTGCTGCTGCTGTTGCCACTGCCGCTACTGCGGGAGTTGGACCGACGAAGCGAGTGTGTGTGTGTGCGTGTTGAAGTGTGTATGTGTGTGCGTGTGTGTGCGCGTGTGTGTCGAGAGTGGGTGTGTAAGTGTGCATGTGTGTTTGCGTGTGTGTATGCATGTGCATGTGTGTGTGCATGTGTGTTGAGTGCGTGTCATGTGTGTTGAGTGTGTGCTGAGTGTGTGTTGAGTGTATGTTGAGTGTGTGTGCATGTGTATGTGCACACGTGTGTGTGTCACCCATACACAGAGAGGTGGCTTTGAAGGGTGTTTTAGTGCATCCCTGTGAGAGGGCACATGAAAACGAGATGGATGCACGCACCTTGTTCAATTGCTATGCAAAGCACGTCTGCATAGAGAGACCATTCAAGCTCATTTAATGCAATGCACAAATGCACACTTGCCAGGAAGATTGCTTTTGCAAGCTGCCCATGCTCATGCTTCTGCCATACCCTTTGCCCCTCACTGATAAATGCACATATGCACACTTACCAGGAAGATTGCTTTTGCATGCTGCCCATGCTCATGCTTCTGCCGTACCCTTTGCCCCCCACTGATGAGCGGTCCCTCCTTAGCCTGCCACGGCCATTCTGTGGGGGAGTAAGAAGCGTAGTAGGAGAGTGAGGAATACAAGGAGAGCACTCGGTCGTCTCCTTCTATCACGCTTCTATAATACCATTCTTCGCACGACAGGTACCTCACAACAAAAGGACTGCGTTGCCCCTAAGAAGAGCGTTCCCTTTCGGGCTCGCCACAGCCATGGTGTGGTGAAGCGACACGTAGCAGCAATTATCAACAGGCATGACCACACTCTTCACTCAAAAAACTTAGTGACACGCACAAACTAGGGTTTAGGTTATGCATATTCACACACCTGCCTGCTAGCAGACAAACACACACACAATCTCTCTCTCTCTCCCTCTCTCTCTCTCTCTCTCTCTCTCTCTCTCTCTCTCTCTCTGTCTCTCTCTCTCTCTCTCGCTCTCTCTCTCTCTCTCTCTCTCTCACACACACACACACACACACACACACACACACACACAAGCACTCACATGCACACACACATACAAATGCAAGCACTCACATGCACACATACACACACGCACACTCATACACATACACACGCACATGCACACGCAAACACACACACACACACACTCACACTCACACTCACACTCACACTCACATACATACACGTATACACACATACACACAAACAATTCTGCTTCACAATAAGCGCTTAGTTAAATCGCCTCCCTGTGCATGCTTCTACAGAGCAATCCGTTCAACAGGAGTTTTGCGGATGCCCCTGTGTACCCCCCTCCAGACCCTTCAAGGCTCGGCACTGCCGACTTGACGGATGTGCACATGCCTGAGCCCGTAGACCAGACAGTGGAACGGAAGGTGCAAGTGGTGCAGCCCAGGTGCGTGTACGTGCAAGTATGTGGGTGTCTATATATGCGTGTGCACATATGCGTACGCGTGCGTGTGAATGCTTGTGTGCCGAAAGTTTAGTTCAATGCTTAAAGTAAATCTGCAATTACTTATGATCAGCTCTGACCTGGTGCTCAGCTCTGATCTGTTGCTCACACACACCAGGTTCTCACGATAGCTGCACATATGTGTGGGGGGGGGGGAGGAAGGTGGAAGGGGCGTGCGCTTGCGCTTGCGTGGCTGTGCTTGTGTGTGTGGCACTGCTTGACTCCTCCTAATAATCATCAATAATAATCATCACGCGGTGACCTACAAACAATTGTGCCTCGATTTTTCCCACCTCAGACTCTTTCAAGACTTTGGGGGCAAATCGCGATTCTCCGGCAAAGCCACCACCATCAAGTGCTTTGAGAACAACCCACTTGTTAGGAAGGTGAGGAAAAAAGGAAAAGAAAAAGAGCAGGAGCGTTTTAGACGTCAAGTGCAATTTCTCTGGCATGCAGAAATGATATTAGCTACGACCCCTCTACCTATGGACAACAATGGTGAATATTTGATCTGGGATTTGTGGATCTGAATCTGATCAGTAACGTGTATTGCCACAAAAGCTGCTAGACATGGCATGTGCTACCCCTTCTTCTCTGGTAGCATCGCTTTCGTCCAGCAGGTATAATTCAATGCTTGATAAAAAGTTATGCTGCTCTTTTACTAACGTTTTCCATTCTTGCTGTGATCTTATATAACACTTTCTCTATGTGAGAAAAGTTCACGACTGAGCAACGCTAGGTATGCAGTCGTCTTTTACCCTGTTTGGCCTTCCACGCTTCAAAGCTTCTCTCTCATGCACGTGCAATTCTAAGATTCTAAGACTCACGTTTCCAGCGGATTCAAACACGTGATCCTTAAGGGCGTGGCCTGACCACAGACTGCTAGGTCGCATCCTGCACTTCATACATTCTGCCTTACGTGCTATGTGTGACCTGCGTTATGTGCTCAGTGTGATCTGCATTACGTCCTCTGTGTTACCTGCAGGCTTTAGGTGAGGATGGCAGAGGGAGAGTTCTCGTCGTCGACGGTGGTGCCAGCCTTCGGTGCGCTTTGCTGGGTGACGTCATCGCAGGTACGTGTGTCCCTACACATACTCTCTCTCTCTCTCTCACACTCTCTTTTCACACAGACACACGCACAACAGCTTACACGCTCTTGCACACATCGCATCGCTGTACTTTGCCGGGTGGTGTGAACTAAGGTACGTCATAAAGCACCATGCTCTGTAGGGTTTGATAGTCTGACAGAAACAATTCGCGTGCGCTCAAGTGAGGCCGCACGCACAGATCATCATAAAAATGCCCCGGCCGGGTGTTCACTCATCGGTAGACCTCTTGTGTCTCATGAACTATCAATAGAGCACGAGAAAAGAAGGAAGCAAGGGACTCAAGCAGCGCCTTGCCTTCGTATGCTAGGCGTTTATCGCAGAGGCAGGCACAAAGGACGGATGGCACAGTCACCTCAGGTCATGTAAATGTGATGGACCTATTGCCTTCTCATAAAGGGTGCGGTCACGCAGGGTGAGCTTTGTGGTAGGCATGAGCTGAGAGATCAGCAGTGCATATGATGTGATGGGCATGAGCTCAATCCGCAGTGCATATTTTGTGATAGGCGTGCACTAAATCAGCAGTGCATATTTTGTGATAGGCACTTTGCAGATGACGGATGACTTGGGTTGGCCAGAACCATATACATATATATACAGTGTATATACGGTATTTTTAGCAGGGAAATCACCAAATATATGGTCATATACGGCGTATATAATGTACGGTCTGGCCGCCCCTACAAATGACCTTCCATGCAGAGTTGGGCCCCATAATGCTCGACTCAGCAATCATGCTGTGTTGATTTCATTTTGCATGGATGGGCATAACATGTTCAGACTCGTGAGCATTTGCTATTATCTTATTTGCAAATATGGGCACAAAGAACGGGTGGCAAGGCGTCATCATCAAATATGTCCAGATTAGTGAGCATTTGCGTTTGTCTTATTTTCAGAGATGGGCACAAAGAATGGATGGCAATTGCGTTCGTCTTATTTGCAGAGATGGGCACAAAGAACGGGTGGCAATTGCGTTCGTCTTATTTGCAGAGATGGGCACAAAGAACGGGTGGCAAGGCGTCATCATCAACGGATGCCTGAGGGACTCTGAGGATATTGGGAAAATGAACATCGGCGTGAAGGCACTCGGCACACATCCGCTGAAGTCGTCAAAAAGAGACCCAGGTCAGGATCAGGGATGTTGGGATGTGGGATGTGGGATGTGGGATGTTGGGTCGGCAAGGACGGTTGGTTAACATTGCCAGTCATACTCTCAGGGCAGGCTTGCAACCCTCTTCATCCCTCCTGGATTTCTATTTCATGGCTCCCTTTCCTGAGCTAGTGTGGGAAGCATGTACACTGCCTTTGCAATTTTTTCATTCCCACGGCACGATTTGTGTGCTTTGTAAAGGTTTCACAGGGCTTGAAATTATTAGGGTTGGCCAGAAGCAATATAGGTATATACAATGTATACACGGTAATCTGTTGCAGGGATTTGATCAATTATACGGCCATATACGGTTTGTATGTAAACAGTTCTGGCCAGCCCTAGAAATGAAAGCACACAAAAATGCATACCACAACTGTCAAGGAGTTTTGTAATGATGATTCCAGAACGGCGACGACGCGTTTCGATGTCTCCTTTGCATATGTTTGCACTTGCATGTTTACACTTGCATGTTTTCAATTGCATGTTCGCACTTGCCTATATGTACCGCTCTGTACATTCACGTGCGTCTTCCAAAGTGGCTTCTTTTTCCTCACTATTAACTGTGAGGAGTGGAATTCACTGCCTGTGTAGTTATTTTATACATACATTCATATGCACAGGCCTGTGCATTCTTGTTGTGTGCCTGTACTAATTAGTCTTCTGTTCTCTTTGCTTTTATTGCTTGTGCTGAAAAATAATGTAAGTTGCTTTTTCTCCACATTGAACAAAGTGCAAAATCTTAGACAAAAAGGCTTCTTTCCACATTGAAGAAAGTGCTATATTTTAGACAAAAAGGGGCCCTCTGTGATTAATGCACACCAAAAGTGCTGTACCCTAAAAATGGCTCGTTTTGGCCCGTGAAGCGGCTTACTTGAGAAGAAGGCAGCTCTGACTGTAATGATGACCTAGATGCAAGGTGGCAGGGTGAAATATGCTACTTTAACAAATGGTCCACACTTCACTTTGCAGGCATGCGTGATGTGCCTGTGACTTTTAACGGCGTGACTTTCAATCCCGGCTGCTACGTGTATGCGGGTGTGTAGGCACTGCTATCAATGCTATAATGCCAGATGTATCTTGTCGCGCAAGATATTACAATAGGACGCTGTTACGTGCATGCTGGTGTTGCGTAGGCACTGCCATCAATATAACAATGCCAGATTTTCTCGTCGCACAAGGAATTACAACAGGAGGCTGTCTTCCTTGATAGAAACTGGAAGAAGGCAACGCATGCGTTAAAAAATGTTGCACTGAGTCCGCAGCATTATATAATTAATGCTTACACTCATTACATGCGCAGCCCTGTGTTAGACTCACTACATGCGCAGCCCTGTGTTACACTCACTACATGCGCAGCCCTGTGTTACCAGGATATATGTATCGCACTAAGTACAGAAATGGCATCTGTCGGATTAGCCTTTAAGCAACGTTTCACCCTGCTGCAGTCCTGCTTGCACATACCCCACTCTTTTGAGGGCAGCACATTTGTTAAAACAACCATCTAGTGCCTACGTTCACTCTTTTTTCACTCCTCCCTCGCTCTCTTTGTCTCTTACAGATAAAGACGGCATCCTCGTTTCAGCTGAGGAGCTCCGTGTATAAAACTATTTCAAGTTACGGCAGCGGGAAATAAATGGCATAGTGTGCTGCAGTACAGATAAAGAAGGCATCCTTGTATAATGTACTCAACCTTGGTTTGTCAAGCGCACAGCTCATAGTCCCTCCATCGCTATATGTTCATTTTTAACTTAATATGATTGTTATCCTTTTTCTATGACTTTTTCCCAAGTAGCATGGAGATACGGCATACGACACCAGGCGGTTGTTTTCCGGATCTCATACCAGTCTTGCCAATTTCTTATTGCAGGGCTGCGTGAGTGGACGCAAGTGTGAGTAGATTAAGATCTATCCAGTGCTATGACAGAGGTCCTCTGAGGGCGCAATGTAACAGTTTGTACTACATTTATTTGTTCTGAGAGGCGTACAATTCATTTTCCAAATGTTATCGTGCTGAGTCTCTCTAGTGCTAGCTCATTAGATCTGGGGGCATGGTTTTAAAACGCCACAATATGGCATTCATGCTGATAATCCCACGCCTCACCACAGCGACAGTCATCACTGCCAACCAAACTGCTTTCATTGTGTGTGGCAGGGCTGATAGACTGCAGATGAAAACTTCCATCATAGCTGCTTCTGACATAACGCGTGCTTTGAATGCCTTCCCTTGTTATCTTGATGCTGTACTCTTCCCAGATATCTGCCTAAAAATTGGATTAAGAACAACTTGCCCAGGAATAGCGGTGCATCTGATCAAATCCTGCAACAAAACGTAACGGCCTGGTCTTCACCTGATCCACCTGATGATGCACCTGATGATCCACCTGATGATGCAAAAGCACAGTACAGTGGCTCAACGCCTGACTGGGGTTGTTGTAGCAAATCACAAGGACTGTACTACCAAACCCTTGTATACAGGCAGATTTTGATCTTGATCACCATAAGCTTATTAAATTGAATGGGAGTCTGCTAGGCATGCATTTGCGTTTGTAGTTTGTTTGCAACCCATAAAAAAGCAATCAAGGTGGCCAGGGTACAGAAGCTCTAAATTTCCGCGTATAGGAGATCCTGCTTGGGTGTGGGCACCAACGTGGCCTTTTTTCAAGAAATAAAGTGCAATTGCCGTTGGTAATATTTCTTTTATTCTCAAGACGTTCTGCCTCAATTTGTTCCATTGCCACAGCAGACAGAATATATAACTCATAAACACTGATACACTTACATTCTGGCGTGCAGGATTGTTTACCCTCATTGCCCTGTACATAAGGGCAATGCTCCTGAACCTTTTCCCCTTCGTGGTCAAGGACATCATCGAAGCCACTTTAGGCGACATAACGGAGCTCAGCATAAAAATTGGGCAAGTTGTGTGATGATGGCAATCAGGTCTACGGCCGAGTGCAAGACAACTTGCCCGATTTTTCATGGTTGGGCAATTTGTCTTGTACTCGGCCGTAGGCCTTGATCACCATCATCACACTGATTTGGGTTATTACCCTACATACCTTCGTAAGGTATTTTAAGGTAATAACCCAGAAGTGGCAGAGGCGGAAGGAGCAGGAGCAAAGGCAGCAAAGGGGGTGAGTTAGATGCATCCTCGGACGCGGATGTATCCCACTCAGCCCACCATCCTGCTCTGGCTGAAGTTGTTGCGGACTGACAGCATGTGGGGCCCCTTGGCTGCGTAGTACCTACAGTGCAATTGTATAATGCTGGAATTGTTTATGCCGTGGTTTTAATTTACTTGCCAGGTGCTTACTTTAATTTCATCTAGGTCTAGAAGGTGTGAAACTTCCCCCAATGACACTCACCTAATGTGCTCTGTTCATTGCAACATGGATATTTACTACCTGCTTGTCACACGATTTGTCACGTGCTTCCAGGAAAAAGAAACAGAAAATGAACTCAGGCAGCGAAAATCATTCCCCACAGCGATAAATTAAAAGGAAGCCATTGTATTGAGAATTGTAAATCTCCTTTACGACCAGACAAAAAGTCCACTCAGAGAGGTAAACCAACAGAGTACTAGAAGGAGGAATGAAGTCACACGAGCTCAAATTAGCAAAAGTGTCAGGCACAGAAAATGCAAAGCTTGTATTACAATGGGAAACGGCCTTCAGTAAGGGCACTTCACTGCTAACCTTCTTAAAGATAAGCTAGTTTCAGACAATCTCTCTCTCTCTCTCTTTCTCCCTCTCTCTCTCTCTCTCTCTCTCTCTCTCTCTCTCTCTGTCTCTCTCTCTCTGTCTCCCTCTCTCTCTCTCTCTCTCTCTCTCTCTC
>Ga0307968_1003100_pt1:0-12500 | contig 13821 bp, 20 predicted proteins | sample OrgLakmetagen650_FD_201834 | JGI IMG/M metagenome (GOLD analysis project Ga0307968, IMG submission 201834) | Saline water microbial communities from Organic Lake, Antarctica - #650 | ecosystem: Environmental > Aquatic > Non-marine Saline and Alkaline > Saline | place: Antarctica: Organic... | reverse complement strand
AGGCCTGTCAGAAATCCTCTTTTCAATACCAAACTCTTTCACTCTACGTAAAGCTGCATTAAAAGGCCTTAAAGCATGGGTCGCAGCATGGTGTAAGTTCATGTGCTTATCAAATAACATTCCCAGGTAGGTAAAAGAATCTCTCTCTTCAAGCTCCTGATTGTAGAGACGAAAAACAGGAAATGCGGAATTTCGGTACGCATTAAAATTAACTATGTAGGATTTCTGCACATTTACTGTAAGTCCTTTCCTGGCAGCATACGATTCCAGTCGTCTCAACATTTTCTGTAATTGGACTGGGTCATTAGCTGTCAAGGTCAAGTCGTCTGCATAAAGCATGTGAGTTATCCTGAGCCCCTCAGTGCCAGTAACAGCACCCATAAAGCCATACCCAAACTCATCATCCACATCATTGATAAAAAGGGAAAAGAGGAGAGGAGATAAAGGACAACCTTGTTTTACACCTCTTAAAGGCAGGCACAGCGGAATTACCGGTACTGGTAATTTTGGTACCATCAATCAAAACATACTTGTCTCCATCGTACATTTGTTTGATAACATTGACAAGGTGGGTGGGCATCCTGATATTATTTAAATGATTCCAAAGGTGGGGTCTGTCAATAGTGTCATACGCTTGTTTAAAATCAATAAAGGCCGTGTGAAGGTGAGAACAAGTATGGGCTATGATGGATTGCAGTACTGCAGTATGGGCTACAGTAATATGGAAGTATTGACCTAGGGTCCCCAGGCGCAGCACCATTATTTAATTAAGATGCATTTTCTACAAATGCAAAGCAAACAAGAAAATCGGGGTGAAAAAGCAAGACTGAGATTTGACCGGGAATAGAACCCAGAACCTCCTTTTTCCCAGCTTAAGGACCATATTTTTCCTTCGACTGTACTGGCTCTTCTCTGATTGTAGAGCCTGCTCTGAATCCTACCTTTGCAGGCTCAGCCCTAGCTTGCGTGCTGCAGAGCAAGAAGGAAGCCCCTAGCTCTCAGCATCGTGGCTCCGTTTCCTTATACGTATGCAGATTTGTGTGGGGACGTTGCTCACTACATAGCTATGTTCTGTTTGGCGAATGGTTTTCATCCACTGTCCTTCGGACGCATCTTTAACGACGTCAAATCGCTCGGAGCTCTTTGTTCAACGGATTTCAACAGAATTTGTCGTTTTCCTGTCAAAACCAGCACAGAAAACGTTAAGCAAAAATAATAAATTTATTGCAGAATGGATGAAGCCGTGAACCAGGTAAGATGGGAGTAACACGCAAGTAAATCGCAGCAAATAGGGGTTTGCTTCTTAAGGTGTTGTTGCTGGTAGTTGCTGGTAAAGCTGGGGAAAAGAACGGTGGTGGGTTGCGCGGACTTAGGGTTATGAATAGCAGAACAGGAGCCATCCAAGGTGCCAATCCTTCGCTGACACTTTGCCCCACTCTCTGCCTCTGCTCCCAGAAAAAGCAGGAGGAGGACCGTGATGAAATACTTATTTGGGCTTGCGCACGAGGCCTGCTCCCAGACGTGAGTGCGCGTACCTACTTCTACGAGTTTACGTACGCGTGCGCACACACTAGCATACACTAGCACTTGCTTCTCACTGCTTGTCTATCGGGGAGTTTGTGGAAGTTTAGCATTAAGCATGGAAAGTTGCATGAAGGCATGCACGATTCAATAAAAAGTAATTTAACTAGGTATGCCCACGTCCACGCACCCAGGCCATGGAACTTGTGGCCAGTGGCTCCAACCCCAGCGTGTCGGATAAGCATGGCAGGCGACCGATGCATTATGCTGCAGCGCACGGACATGCAGGCAGGAGACCAGGAGACTTACATCACGCTTGCGATACTGGATTTAGCTGGATTTACTTGCGCACAAGGCTTAAGTGCAGGCAATCAGCTGGCATGGTTTAGCACATTGTGCATGTCGTGCTGGCTAGAGGTCTGAGCGGGCGCACGTTGTGCAGGGTTCATGCGTTCAGAGCAAAAAGCAGGGGGAATGATTTGCCTACTCCTCTTACTCAACACATAGTAAACAACTAGTTCGCAGCACGCGCCAATCTTGTGATGTGTAATTGTGTTCAGTTTTGGTTCATCTCAGTACAAAAAATGCCCCTATCCTTTTGCTTGTTTTTGGTGCAAATTTGTTGCTGTATCTCCAAGCCTGGTGGATCAAGATAGAAGACGCGGAACAGCTCTGTTGTAATGTGGGTTGTGATGTTGCAATGACCAAAATTAAAGGTCCAAATACGCATGTAGTGGAAATCTCTCCCCATAAACTGTTGTCGCAGACGTGCTGCGGTACCTGGCATCCCACGGCGTGGACTCCGATGCTGACGATGCAAAAGGGCGCACAGCACTCCATTACGCTGCACTAGGTATGTGTGTGTTTGATGTGTGTGTACTGTGTGGGACTGTGTATTGTGTGTGTGTACTGTGTGGGACTGTGTATTGTGTGTGTGTGTACAGTGTGTGACTGTGTACTGTGTGTGACTGTGTACTGTGTGTGACTGTATATTGTGTGTGACTGTGTACTGTGTGTGACTGTGTACTGCGTGTGACTGTGTACTGCGTGTGATTGTATATTTGTAGTTTACTTATGTGGAGTCTTGATTACACCAACGATGCAAAGGGACACGCATTAGCACTTCAGTACGCTGCAGTAGGAAAGTGTGCGTTATGAGTGCACTCTGTGTCAGTATGTTTATTTTGTTGATTCTTGACGCTGACAATGTATTTATGTATGTAATGGCACGCACGAGCGCCCTCCATAATGCTGAAGCGTATTGTGTAAAACCGTGCATGTATCACATGTTTTGTTCAGCAATAGACCATGCATGTATGTTCATCACATGTTTTGTTTAGGTAGGAATACTGAAATTCAATGGCCACGTAGCAGCGTTGATATTATTGTTAGGCTACATCTTGATATATTGTTAGGCTACATCTTGATATTATTGTTAGGCTACATCTTGATATAATGTTAGGCTACATCTTGATATATTGTTAGGCTACATCTTGATATTATTGTCAGGCTACATCTTGATATAATGTTAGGCTACATCTTGATATATTGTTAGGCTACATCTTGATATTATGTTAGGCTACATCTTGATATATTGTTAGGCTACATCTTGATTATTGTTAGGCTACATCTTCGCGAGCGCATACAAGTGTATTCTCATATCTCTGAGTATGGGGGTTAGAGGGCCGACTCTGCCTTGTTTGGGCTCAACAACGACATCCAAACCCACCTTTGTAGTAACTTGTTAAAAGAGCTGACTGCCTACAGTCCAAAAACTTTTAAGAAAATGTACAAATGTATATTAATAAAAGCCTCATGCATTGCTTTGCATTTTAATTCGAGCCTGTATCTTTTGTACACCATAATGAAAAAATGCACACGGCACCTGAAACAGTCTGTGGCATGCGGAGCTTTCCCTCACAGATCATCTTCCCTGCCTTACACCTTCTCAATTAACCTGCCTTTTTCAACTTCTTGTGTCACCACTGTGTGCGTGTGCCATCAACCTTGAGTAACTTGCCTGCTTCAACTTCTTGTGTATACCACTGCGTGTGCCTGTGTGTGTGTGTGTGTGCCTGTGTGTGTATGTTTGTGTATGTCTGTGTGTGCCTTTTGACCTTGATTAACTTGCCTGCTTCAACTTCTTGTGTCTACCACTGTGTGTGTGCCTTTAAATCCTGACTAACTTGCCTGCTTCAACTTCTTGTGTCCACTGATGTGACCACCACTGATGTGACCACCACTGATGTGACCACTGATGTGTTCACCACTGATGTATGCATGTGCCTTTTCAGGAAGCTGTATGAAAATCCTACCCTTCTTTCCTTGCAGATGCACATGACCACGATGCTCAGCACACACACACACACACACACACACACAAACACATCTAAATCTCAGTCAAACATGTGACACCCGATCTTACTTACACGCGCAGAACGCACGCAGCCTTACAAAATGCGCTTACCTCCAATCCCTTCCCACTCATCTCCCCAATACACACACACACTCACACACACACGCACACACACACACACTCCTGGTGTCAGGTGGCCACATTGAAGCAGTCAAGGTCCTGGTGGGGAAGCAAGGTCAATGCTGGGTGGACGCCCACGATGCCGAGGGCTGCACCCCCCTGCACCTTGCAGCACGCGGCTTTGCCGCACCGGCAGCAGCAGGAGCAGCAAGCGGGGGTGCGGGGAGGAGGAAGAGAGAAGAGGAGGGGGAAAACATGCTGCCTGGAGAGGGCAAGAGCAGTACGGTGGATCCGTTCACCGCAGCTGAGCAGCAGCAAAATTCAGGTATGCACGGGTTGGTTGGGGGCGAGGAATAGTTGGAGGAGGGGGTGGGGTTGGGGGTCGTGTTGTGAGTGTGAGTGTGGGTGTGGGTGGGGGTGTGAGTATGGGGGTTGCGTGGGGGTGTAAGTGGGGGTGTGAGTCGGGATGTGAGTGCGGGTGGGCGGTATGGCTGTGGTCTTTTTGTTAATGGAAGGGAGAGTATAAGCGCACGTGATTGTATGACAGTCAGGGTGTGCTTACATTAATTTGAAGGAGTGTGTTAATGCGTGCATGTGAGAGTGTGCTTTAATTGTGTGCCTGCACAGCTGCTGAGCCACGTTATGGACATTGTGCCACGTATGAGCACAGTCCCATATGGCATTCCACATCCACACACACACACACACACGTACAAATGTTGTGTTGCTCACAGGTGAAGTCACACGCGCCCTTGTGGCTGCTGGAGCTAAGCTGGAAGTCACCAACAGCCAGGGCCTGAGTCCCTTGGGCTCGGCAGTAGTCTCAAACAACTCTGTGGCTGCTGCTGCTCTGCTGAAAAACGGAGCAAATGGAGCAGTCTTGGCAAGAGGGTGAGAGCAAATGGGGAGTCAGTTTTATGTGGAGACATGTATTGCGTTATACCATACACAATTTTTGTTAACTGGTTGGAGGCTCTATCGAGCTATCCTATTCGCAGCGTAGAGACCGGGGGCATTATTGGCACCTATGTGTGGTTATGTGATTGAGATTAGGCTGGGTTGGCACAACGGTGGTCAAGGGCTAAGGCGTGTATGTGTTAACTTATAATTGCATAATTGCACATGTTGGCGACTGAGGGCGGGAGCATTAGCGGGGCTGGGGTTGTTTGCGTTTGGTGGCGAACGTGTCTATTGCTTTTAAAAGTTGGGACTTTGTCGCATGTGTTGAATACATTTTAGGTACGTGTTTGCGTGGTGGGGCGTGCCTTAACACTTTTTAAAGACAAGTGGTCACTCGCCCCATTGCCAGCTGCAGTTGTGTTCATTGTCTAAATGAACAGACCGGTACGTCGTGACAGTGTGTGCCTAAGCCTGAAGTTTGGCAAGGATTTGACATATTCGCACCGTATATGCCTTTATATCTGGAAGTTCCTAGCCATAAGCACTGTGTCTATATATACATGTTAAATGTGTGCAATTTATACATACATGTCATATGTGCGTATTATATGTACGTACACTATGTAGGGTCCCGGTCAACCCTACTGCTCTTAGGCTGGTATTAGATGCCAGATCTGGCTAGTGGCTTTGTTTTAGATCAGGACACAAGGCTAAGCACAAGGCTAAGCACATCTACCGACAGCTGCCTGTTGGTCTGATCAAACAGCCCACACACAGTCCTTGCAAAGCTCACCTGCTCCATGAAGGAGGAACCCTTAGGAGTATGCTGTTGAACCCTTTGTGCTGCGTTTCGTGACAACCTGTATGCCTTTTTACTAGTGTACTCCCACACTTAAACAGGCCGAGGTCAACATGCTGCACGCACACACACATACAAATGTACACGCACACACAAATGCACATGTGTACACACCACTTCACACACACACACACACACACACGCGCACACACGCACGCACACAGGTACTCCCTGCTGCATTTGGCCGCGGGGCTGGGTCATGCGCAGTGCTTGACGCAGCTGCTTGAAAGCAGAGCACCCTTGAGCACTGCGGAGGAGAGTGCAAACAAGGACAGGACTCACGGTAAGATATGCGCCATACACGGTAAGATACGCGCCCACTTATTTAGCAGGGACGTCCCCACCTTCACGTGTGCACAAACAAGTAAGGTCACAGGTGCGGAGTTGAGGATGCACTCTCTATAGTGCATTATCGTTGTTGCTTGAAAGGGTAAGGGAAATGACTTCGTTCGGAGGTCTATGCTCCTTAAGAGTGTCAACATAAGGAAGATTTGAGGACATCTTCTGCACTTTTCCCTCTTTTTCTCTGCACTCCGGCCCTACCTCCATCCGCACGCATTTTTTTCCTCCTCTCCACAGTGCCTGCGTGGCCACAACTTTGCTTAGTTGTCTTCTTATTTCTAGGCACTTTTAGTAACTTTCTTATTTCTAGGCACTTTATAGTGTTTTGTTCTCAGCAATTTGTGTCAAGAAAAGCGAAGCCCCCCCCACCTTTGATCATCACCACCTGTGTTCCCTCTTCCTTTCTTGCTGCTCATTGATTAACCATTGTTCTTTGCTATCCTTGCGCTTCTAAAAAACAAAAAAAGAGAAGACGACACCTCAAACACCACTCCTAACATTCGTTCTTGACAGAGAGCCATGAAGTACTGCTTTATAGAAATCAACCATAAAAAGGAGATGACCCAATCTTTATCCTCCACGCCTTGTTTGTTTCTCTCCACACCTTCTTTGCTTCTCCAACACTACTTCTTAACACTTCCTTCTCTGCTTCTCCAACACTACTTCTCCAACGCTACTTCTCCACACTGCTTCTCTCCACACCTTCTCTGCTTCTCCAACACTACTTCTTAACACTACCTTCTCTGCTTCTCCAACACTACTTCTCCACACTGCTTCTCTCCACACCTTTTCTGCTTCTCCAGCACTACTTCTCCACACTGTTTCTCTCCACGCCTTGTCTGCTGCTCTCCACACTTTCTCTGCTTCTCTCTGCTTCTCCCCTACCTTGTTACCTTTGTCCCCTCTAAAGTATCAGACCGGCTTTCCCTCTATACACAATTCAACATGTCACAATTCAACATGACAAGAGCTGCTATTGCACCATGCGAGTACATGACCTGCACTATAGCAGGAGATCTGTGCATCAACAAAAAGTGAACAACTATACACCGACGATGACCAGCGTGCAATTTAAGGGTCTGTTTTTTTAATACTCACCATTTTTTTATACTCACACTGGCTAGAGCCTCGCCAAAGGATACCTAACTTCTGACGACATCAAGTCAGTGCAAAATCCCATTCGAAGAACCTCCTCGTCATACCAAGCCCGTGGCATGGACGAATCGTGTGATTTCCCCTGGAACTTATAGCACGATCAATGTGAAAACAATTTTACTCCGGCTCGGCTTTGTCAAATGTCGGAGGGGAAGTTACACTGGCCAACCATCCAAGTGTAAAAATGATCATTCCCAAGCGCAAGCTGTGGCAAGATAGTTCCAACCAACATTCGGTTGCACTCGCTTCCAAGAGATCGAGTACTTCTGCATGCTGCAGAGTACCCACCCTGCAGCTGTTTCTTTAATTTGCCATTTTGGCTGATCCTTGTGTTACATTGTGTTACATTGTGTTACGTTGTGTTACATTGTGTTACATTGTGTTGCATTGTATTACGTTGTGTATCATTGTGTTACATTGTGTTACGTTGTGTTACGTTGTGTTACATTGTGTTACGTTGTGTTACATTGTGTTACATTGTGTTGCATTGTATTACGTTGTGTTACATTGTGTTACATTGTGTTACGTTGTGTTACATTGTGTTACATCGTGTTACGTTGTGTTACGTTGTGTTACATTGTGTTACGTTGTGTTACATTGTGTTACATTGTGTTGCGTTGTGTTACATTGTGTTGCATTGTGTTACGTTGTGTTACATTGTGTTGCATTGTGTTACGTTGTGTTACATTGTGTTACATTGTGTTACGTTGTGTTACATTGTGTTGCATTGTGTTACATTGTGTTGCGTTGTGTTACATTGTGTTGCATTGTGTTACGTTGTGTTACATTGTGTTACATTGTGTTACGTTGTGTTACATTGTGTTGCATTGTGTTACGTTGTGTTACATTGTGTTGCATTGTGTTACGTTGTGTTGTTGTGTTACATTGTGTTACATTGTGTTACGTTGTGTTACATTGTGTTGCATTGTGTTACATTGTGTTGCGTTGTGTTACATTGTGTTGCGTTGTGTTACATTGTGTTACATTGTGTTACGTTGTGTTACATTGTGTTACATTGTGTTACAAACCCCAGCTCCCAGGAGTTTTTTCAGCGTGTTGCTAGAGCCGTCGCCTTCTTCTCACGTCAGGGAGAGGGGGAGAAGACGTCAGTCACATACGACTAGGGTTGGCCAGAACCGTGTATATACACCGTATATGAACACATATTTGGTATATGTTTGGCCCCGTATACCCCGGTATACCGTATACACCGTACATATACATATATGGTTCTGGCCGACCCTACAGATGGCCCGTGTCTAAAGTTCTTGCATAAGCTGATACCATGATTTGTTGTGACAAGCTCACTCCAATTCTTTCATTTTGCAGCTTCATTGGACAGCGGAAAGTCGGCTGCGCGTCACATCAACGCGCTGGCGGGAGGCGTGACTCCTATGCATGCTGCTGCAATGGCCGGGAGCCTGCCATGTGCCGCCGTGCTTTTGAAGCATGGTGAGTGTTTTGTGTGTAGGAATGGTTGCACACTCTCTGTTCAGAGAAAGCTGCAATGGCCAGGAGCCTGCCATGTGCCGCCGTGCTTTTGGAGCATGGTGAGTGTTTTGTGTGTAGAAATGGTCGCACACTCTCTGTACAGAGAAAGCTGCAATGGCCGGGAGACTGCCATGTGCCGCCGTGCTTTTGAAGCATGGTGAGTGTTTTGTGTGTAGGAATGGTCGCACACTCTCTGTTCAGAGAAAGCTGCAATGGCCGGGAGCCTGCCATGTGCCGCCGTGCTTTTGGAGCATGGTGAGTGTTTTGTGTGTAGGAATGGTCGCACACTCTCTGTTCAGAGAAAGCTGCAATGGCTGGGAGCCTGCCATGTGCCGCCGTGATTTTGAAGCACGGTCAGTGCATTGTGTGTAGGATTCGCCACAAACTCTCATATACGGCCTGTTGAAACCCATATACGGTCATACGGTTACGGACCCGGTGGCTCAGTGTCATGTACGGTACCGGATATACGGCGTACCGAGGATACGGCGTATATACGGTCATACGGTTTGGGCCAACCCTAATTATGTGGTACAATCAATGGTGTGACATTTTTCAATGCTGAGTGCTGTGTAAGTGCCAGATCTTCTTTATCGTGGAGTGTGCATGTCTATGCACTCTCTATTTACTGTGTTGTTCTTGGAGTGTATGCCTCTTATTAAGTTTATGCCTATTGTCAGTTGCATGTGCATATTGGGATACTGCTGACCACATGCACACACATTTATGTGGACATGAAGGAAATGTGCTAAGCACATACACACAAACACACTCTCTCTCTCTCTCTCTTTCTCTCTCTCTCTCTCTCTCTCTCTCTCTCTCTCTCTCTCTCTCTCTCTCTCTGTCACGCACACACTCTCACACACACACACGTACACATCACACACACACACACGCGTACACACACCACGCGCACAGGGGGAGATCCAGCAGCCACCAGCCCAGATGGCCTCATCCCTGCGGACATGGTGCCTCTGCCAACACCCCACCTCCCCTCTCCCTCTTCAGGCCCCGCTTCAGCGCCGGCTGCATCTCCGCCACCACCACCATACCTTTCACCAGCATCAGCACCCTCGGCAGCTGAAGCGCATGCGCCAACAGCATCGCAAGCACAGACAGCGACTGGCAAAACAGGTAGCAATGAGTGCCACACTGAACGTAGCGACCGCCCCTCACAATCACAAGAACTCCAGTCCCTGCTGCGCTCTGCCGCGGCGGCGGTGGCCTCCAGTAGGAACGCAGGCCATCACCCCAAGAGCAGCAGCACTGGCACCGGGGAGCACAGGAGCAGCACTGCTGCACTCACCCATCCCTCTTCTTTTCAGGACACTGCTGCTGCTGCTGCTGCTGCTGCTGCTGCCGCCGCCGCTTCTGATTTAGGATCTGGTGCAGGTCTAAAGACGGCCAAGCCGCAGCAGCTGCAGCAGCAGCAGCAGGACCAAGGGGAGGCTGGAAATCAAGGGCACGGGAGCAATCGGGAAAAGAAGGCGGGGGAGGGGGTGGTAGCACAGCCACAGAAGCTACAGCAGCAGCAGCAGCAAGAGGGGGACCCCACTTTGGAGCCCCTGCAGCTGCGCTTTGAGAGAATGAGTGAGGAGGACCGCATTCGAAAGGTACTTGTGGGTATATGAGGCTGGGAAAGTGTGCATGTGCATGTGTGTGCGTGTGCATGTGTGTGTGTGAGTGTGTGTGTGTATGTGTGTGTGTGTGTGTGTGTGTGTGAGTGAGTGAGTGTGTGTGCGTGTGCGCGTGTGCATGCGGAAGGGGGCAGGGGGAGGAGGTAGTGGTGTGCGTAAGTGGACTCCGGGGGTGGTATTATGTGTGCTGTAACATCTTATTAACTGGTGCTTTAGTTCACAATTGATCAAAGAGCTGCCCAATATCCTAACTTGGTGCTTAGCATCATGACTGCATGCACACTATCACACGCACACACACACACATACACACACATGCACTCATGTACACAAAAAATGCGCACACACACGCACTCACACACACTAACACACACATGCACATACACACGCACACACACACTAACACACACAACACACATACATACAGACACGCACACACACTAACACACGCATGCACACACATATGCACACACACAACACACATACATACACACGCACACACACAAACACACACGCACACACACTCACACATACACACATTACAAATACACCAATTGCAGGTAGACACGTTTGCTCGAATGACTGAGGCTGACTTGACAGCCCTTCCTTACATGCCCCGCTACATGCTGCCTATTCTGAAGCAGCTGAAACGCGCGCACAGCTTGCTGGCGTGCTGGCAGCCCATTGTGGCCCTCAGGTGTGTGGAGGCAACACATATGCATACTTGAACACATTCACACACACATAAAAAAACACGCACACACATGCTAAACACTCGCACACACACTGTTCTTTTCTACCCAAGCATTTTGCACTTGCGGAGATCTTGTGCGTTTGGCACGGCTGTTGGACTAATCAGCATGGCTTGTCATGGGCACCTGGCACGTTGTGATTGTGACAGCCTGTGTGTCGCTGCTAATTGTGTGTGTGTGTGTGTTGTGTGTGTGTGCGTGTGTGGTATGTGTTTGTGTGTGTGTTTGTGTGTTTGTGTGTGTGTGTGTGTATGTGTGTGTGTGCATGCGTGTGCTAGTGTATGCTATATAACTTAGGTGTGTGCAATGTAACTCCAATATAACTGTTGTCTTTATGCAAAGCCACCAGTATTGGCAATATATATTATATTAGTTGTTGCCATGGTAATAACGTTGCATGCAAGCAGAACGCCCTCTTCCTTATTTTAATGAGTGAGCGCCCGCATACGCGAGCATGCATGCAGGAGTGACACAGATCTGCAGAAAGACCTGATGGACACAAAGCTGCGCCAGATCGTGGAGGAGCTGGGAAAGCCTGGTGTGGACATTCAGAGGTGGGGGGGGGGGTGTCCAGGTTCCTTGAAGGAAAAGAAAGGAGTGGTTACTGCTATGTTGACCAAAGCTCGTACAGCAATGTATTAGTGCCACGCTTCTGCTTTGTAGTTGTAGTCCCCAAAAAAAAATTCCTGACTGAAAGCGATTGTGTCCTTGATGAAGGGAGGGGGGTCCACTGCTGCCTGTATGGCCTGGCCATGTCTTCCACACTGACTCAGGAGAATGAGCCTCTTTGAATTTTGGACATATTAAGGCACCTTTCCACTGCAATAGGGTACCGGTGACAGAGTTTTTTGACTGTGCAGCCAAGTGGTGGAGAGCATTGTAGGGTGCCTCTGGTGGTGGTTCTGTGCTCAGCCTCACGCGTATCAAATGGCTGTGGTTCCAAGTTCTTGTAAAGGCCGTAGCTTTGTTCCAAGTTTTTGTAAAGACCAACCAGCTACTGAGGTACTAGGCACTTAGTTGCGGGCTCTCAGATCAAGCACTCAGTTTAAGCACTCAGATCAAGCACTCAGTTGCAATCAATCAGTCGCAATCAATCAGTCACAAGCACCCAATCTGTCGCAAGCACTCAATCAGTCACAAGCACTCAGTCGCAATCAATCAGTCACAAGCACCCAATCTGTCGCAAGCACTCAATCAGTCACAAGCACTCAGTCGCAATCAATCAGTCACAAGCACCCAGTCTGTCGCAAGCACTCAATCAGTCACAAGCACTCAGTCGCAATCAATCAGTCACAAGCACCCAATCTGTCGCAAGCACTCAATCAGTCACAAGCACTCAGTCGCAATCAATCAGTCACAAGCACCCA
>Ga0307968_1003099_pt1 | contig 13824 bp, 9 predicted proteins | sample OrgLakmetagen650_FD_201834 | JGI IMG/M metagenome (GOLD analysis project Ga0307968, IMG submission 201834) | Saline water microbial communities from Organic Lake, Antarctica - #650 | ecosystem: Environmental > Aquatic > Non-marine Saline and Alkaline > Saline | place: Antarctica: Organic Lake... | reverse complement strand
CTAATGTTGCATGTGTTTGAAAGTGTTTGTGTTTAGGTTGTGAAAGAAAGCCATGTGCAAACAAGGATGCAGCAACACTGCTGCGTGAGTACCTAGTGTTACATGTGTTTGAAAGTGTTTGTGTGTATAGGTTATAGGTTATAGGTTGTGTGTTTAGGTTATAGGTTGTGAAAGAAAGCCATGTGCAAACAAGGACGTAGACTCGTGCGTACCGTTCAGGTTTTTGTTTGTGAGTACTGTGGGCTGTTGCAGGAGGCATTTGAACCTGAGGACTAACTTTTTGGATTACGTTGCCGTTTCTGCCGTGTCTGGCCTTGTGTCATTTAGTTCTGATGCATATCCGCAGATCACAGCTTGGTGCTACGCTGTGATATTGTTTGTGTGAGTCTGTGATCTTTTACTCTTGTGGTGAGGATCTGAAACATAGGGACAAAGAGTATTTGGGCAGCACGTGTACCACCAGGGTTTGATCATACATCCATGACCATTTTTTCGAGCTTGGTACTTGAATCAAGCAAAAGCCTCTGTTTCCACTACAGTATTTCCTTGTTCTTTGATGCAATACGTATACAACTTTTCGTGCACCACCTTCTATGCTGACCAACGTGTCTGCCTCATTTCTCGCCCCACCTTTCATTCATCAAGTTGCCTTGTTAAAACGTGTATTCAAGTCGTTAATAATGCCGCGTATGTCTGCCCTACCTGTACATGATCGTGGATCTTATTCCTTGATTTATGTGGAGATTGAATTCCGGCGCCTAAAAGACATATCATAGCTTTTCATTTCTGTCTACAGGTAAACACTAGGGTGTTGTGTGCAATTGTGCTGCACATGAATTTAGCGTTGTGTGCAATTGTTACATCATTGTGTGCAATCGCTTCACCAATGTGTATATTTGTTTTACACATGTATTAAACATTGTGTGCAATCATTTCGTGCATGTATTTCACGTTATGTGCAATTGTTTCATCATTGTGTGCAATTGCTTCACCATTGTGTACATTCGTTTTACACATGTATTTAACATTGTGTGCAATCGTTTCGTGCATGTATTTAACGTTGTGTGCAATTGTTCATCATTGTGTGCAAATGCTTTCACCATTGTGTACATTTGTTTTACTCATATATTTAACATTGTGTGCAATCGTTTCGTGCATGTATTTAACGTTATGTGCAATTGTTACATCATTGTGTGCAATCGCTTCACCATTGTGTACATTCGTTTTACACATGTATTTAACATTGTGTGCAATCATTTTGCACGTATTTAACGTTATGTGCAATTGTTACATCATTGTGTGCAATCGTTGCACCATTGTGTACATTTGTTTTACGCATGTATTTAACACTGTGTGCAATCGTTTTGTGCATGTATTTAACGTAATGTGCAATTGTTTCATCATTGTGTGTAACCCCCCACACCTGCCTCGCAGGTCTTATTTGATGCCGGCTGGCTGCATCCCCGTATGAATGCTGCACTAGATGTGTGGACAGGTCAGGCTGCTCCTCGGCCTGTCGATGCTATGGGCCTGTGGAAGTGTGACCACTGCACTTTTCGCACAAGCTGCAAGTGGGTCTGGTGTTGGCTTGGTGCAAAAATATGCACACACACATACTCACAAAGGCACACAGCCTCACGCAACCACGCGCACAAATGTGACACAGTGTACATAAACGCACAACGCATAAAACATAGAGCTCGCCTTTCTGCTTGGACTGCTGCATGCATTTCACAGACTGCTCTCGATTATCCAGCAATTTGACTCCTCCTCACCGCAATACCAACTTTTTTATGCCCACATTGTGTTCTCTAACTGCAGGTTGTATGATCCTCAGCACCCTCTCTCAGAACCCGCAGCATTGGCAGCGCGCACCTTGGATGATGCAAAGAAGGCCAAGACTAGTTGATGATATTTAAAAGGACGGATTAGTGGAATTATCCGCTAATACTGCATCTTTTTGACATTTTGTAGCCTGGTATTACTGTGGCCTGATTTCACTGGCACGGCCTCACTGCACTTTCCTACGATTGCACGTAGGTGTATGCCCTGTGTTGCTTTGCCATCAAAGGTCTTTATGTTTGTTTCGTACTCACGCGCCTTAATTTGCCGGTGTCATCTGGCTCTCAAACTCCGATCTGTAGATGCACTTGGAGGGTTTACAAAGGATTTACAAAGGGGGTAACCGGCAGCCACAAATTTTTGGCTGATTGGCATTGCTGGATCAGCCAGCGTAAAGTAATCAAAAGGTTGTAAAAAGTAAGAACTGGTCTCAGCCAGTGCCATTTTGTTCTCTTAATAAAGTGGTAAGTAAGAGGTGATGATCATCATGAATGAATGATGAAATGCAAAAACCTGAGACAATAAATAGAGCCTGATGGAGAGCCATAGCAAGCAATTCAGGCGTGCTGACTGAACACCAGGATGTATGACCCAAGGGGAGGAAGGAAGTGCCTCCTTCAGAGACTGTTCATGCAAACAAATTGGAAGCTGAGTTCAAATTTGACATTTGACTTACAATAGTGCATGTACGTTTTAAAGGGTTTACAAAGGGTTTACAAAGAGGGTAACCGGCAGCCACATGCGTTGGGCTGATAGGCATTGCTGGATCAGCCAGCGAAAAGTAAACGTAAAGTTGTATGAAAACAACTGGTCTCAGCCAGTGCCATATTGTTCTCTAAGGAAAGGGATAAGTAAGAGGTGAGGAATGAATGATTGAATTGAAAGGAAACCTGAGATAATAAAAAGAGCCTGATGGAGAGCCACAACAGGCAGTTCAGGCGTGTTAACTGAACACCAGAATGTATAACCCAAGGGGAGGAAGGGAGCGCCACATTAGAGACCCATGCTGTTCATGCAAACAAATTGGAAGCTGAGTTCAAATTTAACATTTGACTTACAACAGTGCACGCACCAGCATGTACGTTCTAAGAAAAGCACAGAAAAGTGTTGGAAGGAAAAACCTTCGCCTCAAGTTGTTAGGTTGTTAGAGCCCCATCCTGGCCTAGCTGGTTGCTGCACTACACAAAAACTCAACCATCTCAGTCCTCACTCCCGTGATGTTCAAGCCACAGCAAGTTAGCCAACAAACACCACAGCGTTTTTTCACCCTAGAGGTGCAACTCACAGCAAGCAAAGGCACCACGACACACAGCCAACCCAGACTATCTATTAGAAAAGGGGCGTTCCTTCGTTATCGAAGGGGGAGGCTCTGTCGTACCGCCGAAATGCAAGCAAGCAAGCTCCACCGTCTATTTACTCCGTCCACTGTGTACCGTCAGTAGGCAAGCATAGCAAGAGCCCCATCCTGGCCTAGTAGTGCGGGAGCTTTGTGTGCGTAATGTGTCATGCATCAATTTGTTCCTTGCCTTCGAGCTGGCGTCTCTGATGCTTGAGCTTGTCCAAGTTTTTTTCTCGTTCTCCTTGATGCTTTCTCTTCGCGCTTCTTCTAAACAAACGTTCTGTTTCTCTTTACACATTTCTCTTCCTCTAGCTTCTGTTTCTTTTGTTTGGCCAGGTGTAGTTTCAGGCCTTTTCCAAACTTCCGCTGAGATGCCCTTTGAGGCATATATAGTGATGTAACCTTACCTTACCTTATAAAGGAAGGGATCTGTAAACTCTGAAAGAAAAGGAAAAGGTCTAGAGTTCTGCTGAGAAAGGAAATCATTAAATTATAAAGCTGGAACAACCTGTTGCAGCAAACAGCGGCAAGCTCTTGAGAAGTCCTCAATTTCGTCAGACGATTCAGGGTTGAAGTGCGGTTGAAACGGTTTAAGTTAAAGGCGTGAACAAAGAGGAATGTTTCCTCACAAACCTGATGGTCTTGGCAGAAAAAAGGAGTGTGCACCTTCGCTTTGGACATGTTCATCTTCACCAGGTCACTGCTCACATACACGAGAACCACCCTCAAGCCACGCTGCTTCTTTAAATTTCAATGAAAGTGTGTTTTAAAGGTTTTTATAATTTAATCTTTGTAAACCTATCATCATTTGGCTTATATGTTTGGAGGTAGCAATATCTTTGCGTGTAATGAGGTCTATCACATCTAATGCCAAACTCTTTCTCCGATTGCTGTTAGCCCTAATGGGTTGCAGTGTGTCACAGTAGACAATTTATGTTATGCGCAATATAAGTAGATTTCGCTTGCGTGCGCATACTTTGAAGGTTGAGGCAGCAGCGTGGCTTGAAGATGGTTCTTGCGTTTGTGACCAATATCCTGGTGAAGATGAACTTGTTCAGAACGAGGTGGCTGCATGCTCTTTTAGTTTGCCAAGACCATCGAGTTTGTGAGCTGAGAAACACTTTTCCTTTCTGTTTACATCTTTTTTTGAGGACTTTTCAGCAGCCCAACCCTTTTTGCTGCAACAGGTCAACAACCGACTTGTTCATGATTTCCTTTCTCAGCAGAACAGTAGACTTTTTTCTTACTCTTCCTGAACTTATGGATTTATTTGTGGCTGGCCGAGACCAGTCAGCAGCCGATTAGCCAAACCTAGCTGAAGGTCACCCCCCATTGTAACTATTGTAGACAATCTACTTTTCTCTTTCATTTCATAAGCAATCTAGATCAACCTTCTCTGCCCCTGCCCCCCTCGCCTTGTTCCTTTCCTTTACATTTTCTGCTGCGGAACGGATGGGATGTGGAGTATCGTTTTGCAGATAGTATTCCTGGGAGGGGATGTAGTACTTTTTAACATGGAATGCTTAAACGCATTCCTTTGATAAAAACTAAAAATCCACACATGGATTTAGATGCCGCAACACTCATGTAACAATTAATACCCTCATCTCTTCAAATTGCGCCATAAAAATACAACGGTCAGAGGCCTGCACATCTGAGTAAAATATTGTAGTCATTGCGCATCTAAGACTTTTGCCAGACTCTGGCAAAACGACACTCACACACAAATCACCAACACGGTTCAGGCTCATTGAAACGGGGGGGAGACGCCTCTATATCTTATGCTTCGCATTCATGTAAATCAAGAGGATCTGCACGTCTGGATGTGTGCTGCTTCTGGTATGCTCCCTCTGTGTGCGCTCCAATTTTTCCCACTTCCGCCTAGCATTCTGAAGCAAACCGTATGCCATGAAGTGCCTGCCCCCTGGTGCCTCTATTTGGAAGGCGAACGGCCTCTTTTGTGAAAACGCCAGCTGGCAAGCAGCAATGACGTCCTTTTGCAAAACACCATCATCAAATTCACCGACGGACAGCTCTATGCGCCGTAAATTAGGCGGACCATCAGCAACAACAGTAGACAGACACATGCGTTCATCATTGTAGACGGACTTGACACAACGAAGGACTTGCACATTGCTAAAAAGGCTGCAGGCTTTTGCCAAACCACCATCACTAAAGCAGCACCTGTGCAGCTCAGCTTCAACAACCGCACTGAACAAGGACTTGGCAGAGGACAGGGCAGCGAAAATGGCAGAACACACAGAACTTGACCAGACCATCTCCTTCCTTTTTTCATCAAGAATACGTGCCCCTAAGAGGTTGAACTTTTCTTTAATACACAACGGGAAAGCGGAGTACAGAGCAAGAGCTTCCTGGACTTTTGAGGCTGCAATCTTTGCCAACTCATCTTTGCCAACATCAACTGGTTGATTACCTACTCACACAGATAGATCAAGACTGTCCAATTCAAGAGATGTAAGTGATGGGAAGGAAGAGCAAGACAGGAACTCCTTTGTGAGATTCATTCCACTTAATGAAAGTGTCTTGAGCATATTTGAGGCTAATTGCACCTTTGGAGATAAGGAGACACTGCACAGTTTGAGGTGCTGCAATGAAGGCGCATTCAGCAATAGCACGTTCAAGTTCATTACCGTGCAAGGTCCAAGAGTCAGTGTGTGTAAGTAATCTAGGTGCGCTAAAGAACTAACATCAAGTTTGGCTAGTGAGAGGTTGGTGTTTAAAGTAAGTACGCACAGATTATGGACACGGTTTAAATGCCTAATGCTCGTTGCTGCTGCTTGCTGGATTGCTTGGTAAAATGCAAAATCTTCCTCAAGAAAAAATCCGACTTCTGCAGTCATATAGCCGCCAGTCAAATGGAGCTCACACAGATTGACGCAGAGTTCATCAGTCATACAGAAAAAGAGCAAACTAGGGACCACACAATCACGAAAGACGATTTTCCCCCCACCATTAAAATCCTCACTCACTTCATCTTTCTCGCTGGCATCATCATCAACAGTCAAGTCGCTGTAATAAGGGTCTCAATACAACTCTTCATACCGAAAGTAAGGAAAAAGCCTCAGGAGGTCAGTCAGGAGGTCAATCACGGTCAGTTCGCCATCGTCCAGATCCTGAAATCAATGTACACGCACACACCAGAATATTTTCAGTAGTCTGCAGCTTTGAGGTGAACGAATCTGGTGGAAAAGGGGATTCAGTAATTGGTTTTGTTTTTAGACAACTGATCCCCTGCGCCCTTATTCAGCAATCGCTGCGGCCTAACTAATGAATTGTCAAATTCTATTTCATATTTGACACAGCCTCCAGCTGCATAGCTGCCGGTAGCAAACGCTGCTACGCATAGACAAGCCACGCTGTAGCTTTGGCTAACGCTACTATAGTGCAGGGGGTGATCATGATGGTAGGGTTTCCCTACTATTATGCCTGGTTTCAGTAGTCTGCAAGAATGAGGGTTCCTCAGAGACAAGCCCCTTTGTTTGTTCCTTCTGACCTGGTGGCTAAGGCATAAAGAGGCTATCACACATAGTATTTGATTAGGGAGGAACGGTGTCAGTGGAATAGAGGAATGAAAGTTCTTCCAAGGGGGGGTTAACGGGCCTTATCTTGTTTGTTGTGTCATTGCATTCCATTTTTGTTTGGATTTTTTGAAGTTAGTATTCTGTCGACAAGGACGTCCTTATGGGTTAGAGGAGTCAGAAGCCATCCCAGGCTGAATGCCTTCAATCTAAACTAAACTCCCGGGTGCCTAACCAGCTTCTGGGCCGAATAAAACTGGTAATTTAATGCTGGTGTTCAAGACGGGAAGAATCTGTGCAGACAAAATCCAAATTTATTTGTTCGTACAGCGATCATGGATACCCTGACAAACTCCTTTATTTATTACTGTACGCATGCTCTAAGTTTTGCACGTCCCAACACGCTGCAAACCCCAACTTGAAGAACCCATGAAGTTTGCAACACACGAGGGCATTACGTGTTTTGACCTCTACTGAGCGAGGTTGACCGCACTTGAAAAGCTTATGCTTAGCACATAAGCTTATGCATAGCACAAAAATGTCAACTTAACTTTCATTCACGGACAAATTTGGGTTGATGTTAGTGTAACGTCCTGTTTAGCAATGATCATGATCATGATTCACGCACCTCAAAAACGAGACTGTCCACGTTCCTGATCTTTTTGCGTGCTGCAGCTGCTGCTGGTTGAACGTCAGGGTCTTTAGAGTGGCATGCTGAGGGAAGGCTGTAGGGAAAAGAAAACAGCAACTGCAATCAAACGCTTGCAACTGCCTTGTTTGCAATACATGTAAAGCATTCAAACATGCATGCCTGCTTTCAATCTTAGAAAGCATAACAACAACTTTTGTTCCAAGCATATTCCATACTTGCATGAAAATTTAGACGCTGCAATCTACTGATTGGTAGGTGTACCTTACAGCAACAGCTATGATTTGCTCTGTAAACCTTTAATACCCAACCTTTGCGTTTTATCACAGGCACTAAAGGACACCGTGTGAATTTTAATGCTTAGTGTTTGTCCAGCTGAGCAAATATGATTATCGCAATTGTTTCAGTTCACCTTGTTAACCAACACCTCGGTTGTCATTGCACGGGATTGGTCACCCTTGTTCAAAATCTGGAACAAACCTCCCCCCTTCCTTCTAAAGCCATTGTGACGCTACACACCTGCCACGACATTCACGCTTTCAGAAGCCGACATCGTATCATCCAAGACCAGCGCTGAAATGCTGAAATTTAGGACAGGAGACCTGCAGTGTGTAGGGATGGCTGTGCCATGTTATAGGCATGCTATAATTGGCGTGCAATGTACGCATAATGTCAAGGATGGGAGAGGTCTGGGAGCTGTGTGAAGGAAGGTTTCCAGGTTGCGTGTGATTCACGAGGCACTTTTAAGCATGAATCACACGAGGTCACCTGCCTGTAGATCGATGGATGCGTGTGCCGCAATGCAGCCTTATCTTTGGGGCATGACAGGGCGTTGTAAATAACGCCAAGGAGGTCATCCGGAAGTCTCTCTAATGCCATGGAAAGAGCAGGTACTAATTATTTATTATATTATGGCGGTCAGTGCAGGTCTGCAATGTTTGTTTGCATCAACATTTGATCTAACTCTCACGCTGATGATAAGTAGCAGGCCTTTTTACATAAGGGATGTGCCTTGCAAGCGCTTAAGCTTGGTCACAGCACAAGGCGCATCTGCAAAATTGTTCCACTAGTGACGTGCTATGATCAAGCCTTAAGGACGACACCACGCCTCCTCCCAATCCCCGCGGCCCACTGTTCAGTGGGGGCAACAGCAGGAATGAGGACAGTGAGGACAGCGACGGTGAGGATGGGGGCTACGAGCACAGCAACACCTGGGGGCGCCTCCCTGCACCTGCATGTGACGCGCTGGACCCCTGTGTTGCGTCGCACGCCCCACCCACCCTGAGCAAGCTCCTCGACCAGGCTAAATGCAAGTGAGTCGCTGCAGTGGAGCACAAGGAGGATGCGCTGCCACGTGAGCTGCGGTGCGAGGCACAATCAAATTCACCTGTGACAGGTGAGTTTGTGGGTGCACAGCAGGTGGTGGCGGTGAAGCACCAGCGACTGGACACCATCCTGCATCCGCAGCAGCAGTCCCAGGAGCAGCAGCAACAGGAAGCTGATGCTGAGGTGTAGTGTAGTCCTGCAAACAAAGTAGCCTGTAATGGCAACAGCTTTATATGCTTGCACACACTCTGGCACTATGAGGTTGTTCTTGCACGCACAGACATACACACACGCAAAATGCATGCCCCATGAGGATCAATGTTTCCACTCCTGCAATGATGCCAACGCCAGCTCTGTGTTATGGCAACAATTCAGGCTCAGCAGGTTCAAACGACGTGTGCATTGTGCTGTGAGCTCTGAGACACGTGGCTTGCTTTGTGTTAAGCAGGCTCCTGATGAACAATTTCTCCGCGTAGCCACACACAGACATGCGTTAGAGTAGTCCTTGTAGTCAGGCAATGGTACAAGATGTGCAATGATACAAGACGTCGGGACATACTGTCCCGATACATCTCCTGGCTTTTTACTTGCAGTTGCAGTGGTGGGTGTCCTGCGTCTGCGGCACCACTATCTTCCATTCTTCATGTCCTATGTTTTTGTAAAATGTCCTGTTTAGCAGCTGTATCAGTCAAAGTATGTACAGATAATGCCACCAATATTTACAGAGGTTACAAATGAAGCCATCAGCCAAAAAAGCGCGACTGGTAGGCCACCATTACTTACATATTCGCAGGTTTAATCAACCATGTGCTTTTATCAATAGCAGTTGATTTTTGCTTGAATCCAGGGTCAACTTGAAATCGTTCTCAGATCAACCACTCCTGCTTGATTGCTGGTTGACTCAACTGCGTGATTGAATCAATCAGGATAGCAGTTGATTTCTGCTTGAACCATCAACTAGAAATAAACACTTTTGGTTGGTTCAACCCCATTGAAACAACAGGCCTGACTTTCCGACGAACACCGAGCTGGAGAACTCCCTACCTGCCTGCCAAAAACCAGCGCCCCATACTTGACTACCATACATGCCAGCAGGAATAACATACGTCTTAGCAAGCCACAAAGAAGTGTGCGGTCTGTTTGCCAAAGCGTGTTCCTGCACAAATCTACGTAGGTATCCTGTAGGTAGAGGCAAGAAAAGGACGGGATGCATGTTCAGCAGAATCATCCATGTCCAAGGTCCTGTAGAAAACCATGCCCAGATACCTAAAATAATCTTTGTGCTGAAGGGCGGCACCGCCAACTTTAAAATAGGAACATTTCCACCCACGGAATTTGAGTGCACACCCTCAGACTAACAAGTGTTGACAATCAGATGTATATTTCTGGCGTACGCAGCCAACTGACTCAGCATGAGTTGCATGTCACGGAGCTCATTAGTCAGCAAAGCCAGATCAGTTGCATACAACATGTGTGAGACGTGCACACCCGCAATTCCGGAGACAACCCCCTATACCCCCTCAACAATGTTGTTGAGGTTACATTGCCATGTATGCCTCTGGGGGGCATCTGAGCAGAAGCTTGGAAAAAGCCTGTAACCACACCAAAAAGATGAGAGCAATGTTGTTAATATCGTTAATGGAAAGGAAAAAAAAGCAGGGGGGATAGGGGGCTACCTTGCTTGGCCCCACGAGTCGGATGCACACGAGCAGTCTTATCACCATCCTTCAAGGACACATACTCATCACGGTCGTACATGTCTTAAATCACAGACAACAAAGGCGCAGGCACGCAAAAGGGGTTTTCATAGGGCATCCCTTGGAATGGTGTCAATGGCCTGCGCCATGTGCCTGTTAAAAAAGTGCAGTTCTACGTTGGCACGAGCATCCGCAAGCGTATGCACGTCCGTGCTTTTAGGAAGGGGCAAACTCAAGGGCGGCTTGCTTAAGCTTAAGGTTACATCGCTATATGCCTCAAAGGGCACCTCAGCGGAAGCTCAACTCAAGGGCGGCTTGCTTAAAAACAATGAAAGCAGCGTGCAACCCGGTGACCCGATGGGTTTATTCGTACGTGCAGCATGTTGTAAGTGCCGAAGAATGAACACAGGTTGCAAAGTGTTACGGTCTGGGTAAAAACCATATTGGGTGTCGTCAGGGACCTGACCAGTTGCCACACATCACTCAGTAAGCAAAGAGCAAACAACATTGGCATATTGGCATACATACGGTACATAGTGCCATTGACTGACAAGATGTATGCTGTAATTGTTGGGGTCCGAAAGGGGGCCCTTCTTATACAGAGGGCTAAGCTTGCTTCCAGCACACAGGGATGCAGGCCTTGTTTGTCATTCAGCAGATTGAACAACTGAGCAATGTAAGGCCCTAAGACGTGATTGTAATAAAGTACCGTGACAAGGAGCACAAGGTCTGTGAAATAAAGGTCTGCAACAGCATGGCCAACATGAAAAACAATAGGAATGGTTGGAAAATTTTCATCCATGAAATATCTTGATAATCGCCCTCGACTAGGTATTAGGTGTGAGACAGGGACTAATCAAGGTAAGGTATTAAGCTTTAAGGTTACATCACTATATAATAGGTGTGTGACAGGTAGGGACTAATCAAGGTAAAGGTAAGGTAAGGTTACATCGCTTATATAAATCCTGATTATAAATAATGGTCAGGTAATGGAAAACCGCTCCCAACGTTAATAAAGAAAAAGGAGCCACTTTGGCAGAGGGAGACCACGGAGGAAATGCCTGAAAATGTGCATGTTTGCATTCACAAGGCAGTCACTCACAGCCACTTCATCCGATTGACACCATTTTAGTATTAAAGTGTAGCTGAAATTGAGAGCTACCCGAGCATGTGCCCAGTTTTATGTGGGTTGCTTTCCGTGCTGAGATAGAAGCACACACGGTGCATGTAAACCCTAATGTAATGATTTCCATGGGGAAATGGCTGAATTCCTCATAAAACACCAACCACTCAGTTTTTTTCTTTTATTTTTGTTGTAATGATTTTCTTTTCTAATAAGGATTCTATGCCATTCAAAATATTCCAGATTGGTGCAGTGGGTGATCTGGTATGAAGAATGTGTGGTAAATAATGGCTGCACGCCACAGCAAACTGAGTATATGCGCCCCAATTGCTAAGCTCCAGATTTTACACCCACATTCATGACGCTTAGCAATTGGGGCACACATAAGCCAAAGAGCATATTAAAACTTGCCCATTTTGGGCCTCCGTGGTCCCCCTCTGCCACTTTGGTACCGGGTACCATACAACTCCTCCACCAAAGGAAAAAGAAAAAGACCAATGGGGATCACGAGGGTTGCAGGCTTGACCTGGAACCGTCTCCTGATGAGAGTTGATTATAGTGCTGGAAAGGGCACGTCTGGTATGGACAAGTTTGGCAGCGTAATCGACAGAATGAACATGAAGCTCGGAAGCAAGTTTCTTAGCTCTTTGAGAGTCAAGACCCAGCTCCTTAAAGGATCCAGCGTGTGATTGTTGTAGATGGTGCCACCCACTTCCAGAAGGATGGCGTGGAGGGTAATAGAGGCTCTTTAAAGGATGGAGCAGAGGCCTTTGCTTTGTTCCTGCGCGGTGCTCAGCTGGTTCTGAAGTCTAGCGTCCTCACAGTACTTGATCTCAATGAGGTGAATGTCACGTTGAAGTTTGCTGAAATCTTTGGGTTGTTGCTGTTTGGGGAATGGCTGGCGGTGCTGTTGAGGTGCTCCCGGTGTCCCTCAGTTGCCCCCTGCCACTCCTAAGAACCCACCCCCCTTTACCGCCAGTCTGTTGCTTTTTTGTTTTCACGGAGATGGGCGCAACCAATACAGCACCCGGACGGCTGGGGGTGACCCTTTTTTGTCTGAGAAGCGGGTCGGAAAGACCTACTTCGGTATGATCCTACTTTCAACTGTATCAGAAATCTGGAGATTTTGCATAGCCAGCCATTCGCTGCTACCTATATCCATGCAGACAAAGCAGGATCCTGGAGAGCCTGTTTTGCTGATGGCTCTGATTATCATGCTGCATGCTAAGTTGTGTCTCTCAATGGTCATGTTTCTATTTGTGTGTGTGTTGGCAATTAGAAAGGATATGCAGGGCACTGTCTTGTTGAGGGCAGAGGGGGCAAATTAGGCTTATCAAGTGCTTGAACCATACCGCATGCTTTTGGTTGTGCAGAATTCCTGTTTGTACTTCATAATGATGCACTTGGTTTTAACAGGGATGTCGGTAAGCGTTGCTAGCAGCTCTATTGGCAGTGCCATTCTTGGTAAGGGTGTGGTATTGATAATGGTAGTGTGCTACGGTATTGGCATTTCCTAGTTTGTGGAGGGGGTGCATGTATGCTCGCAAGGCGTCATGGTAATTGGATCAGTACCTTAGCCTTGAGGTAGGTGACTGGGCAGTGTTTTGGTGATTTTGTATGATCCGATGTTCTTCATATTCTTTTGCAAGCCAGTAGATGTTGTAGAAGAGATGTCCCTCAGGGCCAGCTGTTTTAATGGAGGTATCCGCAGCGTTATAGTAGGTTGTGATTAATTTTCTAGCGAGAGCGTCAGCATATTCATTGCCTATAGTAATACCTGCACGGAATCTGACTTTGTAGAAATGAATGGGCGATGGTGACTGATGGATTGCTTTGGCAATGGATTGGGGGACATCTCCCTGGATGTGGTGGTGGTGGAGGTTTGGGTGAGAAAGCTGTTTTTTTTATTTGGTGCAGTGATGTAAGGCTGTCTGTGGCTATATGTGAGTAGCCGTGTATGACTGCAGCTGCTATAGCTGCTAGCTCTGCACGTGAGATGGTATGGTTATACCTACGCGTTTTGGTTTCACGTAAAGGGATACGTTTAAGCACCTGAACCTGTGTCTTGCACTTCTTCGTATTTTTTCAGACTGCCATCAGTGTAGGTCCAGCCCCGCCAATCTTGTACATTACGGATCGGGTTTGAACTGGAGCTGTGTTGGGTCACTTTTTGTCAGAGCTCTATGGTGGGTCCAGGGTACTTGTTTTATCTTGGAGGCCTTGTGGGGTTTGACGAAGGTGGTTGCTAGGTAGTTTCCTTACTTTATTGTGAGGACCACAAGTTGTAATCTACCTTCCCACACACATAC
>Ga0307968_1003098_pt1 | contig 13825 bp, 12 predicted proteins | sample OrgLakmetagen650_FD_201834 | JGI IMG/M metagenome (GOLD analysis project Ga0307968, IMG submission 201834) | Saline water microbial communities from Organic Lake, Antarctica - #650 | ecosystem: Environmental > Aquatic > Non-marine Saline and Alkaline > Saline | place: Antarctica: Organic Lake... | reverse complement strand
TGCTTTTTAAATCGTAACTCTTGGCAAACTCAGAAATCCTGCTCTGTGCAGCCATGTAAGGCCGCACCGCATGTTCCTCAGCTATCTTCGGATTTATCCTTCTATCAAGCAGCATGCCCAAATATTCCCCCTAGTAGCGATACCATGCTTGCCTTGGTGGCTGGTCAAATAGGAAAGATGAACGGACGTGCTTTCCCAAGATTTGATTGCGTGGCTGCTTCCTTCATAAAGAATGCTGTAGTGGTTTGGCCAAATCCTGATGGGCGTGGTAGTGAGCGTGTTAACGTCTTAGCGCCTTACATTGCTCAGTTGTTCAATCTGCTGTATGACAAGGCCTGCATCCCTGCGTGCTGGAAGCAAGCTAAGCTTAGCCCTCTGTATAAGAAAGGCCCCCTTTTGAACCCCAACAATTACCGCATGTTGGCTGTCAGTGGCACTATGTACCATATGTATGCCAATGTTATTCGCTCGTTGCTCACTGAGTGGTGTGTGGCAACTGGTCAGACCCCTGACACCCAATATGGTTTTTACCTAGGTCGTAACACTTTGCAATTCATGTTCATTTTTCGGAACTTACAACATGCCGCACGAACAATTAAACCCAATGGGTCGCCTAGGTTGCACGCTGCTTCCATTGAATTTAAACAAGCCTATGACACCATTTCAAGGGATGCACTATGGAAACACCTTAGGCGTACTCGCATGCCTGCGCCTTTGTACTCTGTGATTCAAGACATGTACAATTGTGATGAGTATGTCTTGAAGGATGGTGATAAGACTGCTCGTGTGCATCCGACTCGTGGGGTTTAACAAGGTTGCCCCCTGTCTCCTCTGCTTTTTTCCCTCTATATTAACGATAGTGATGACATTGCTGAGGGTGTATCAGGGGCTATCACGGGAACCGCGGGTGTGCACGTCTCACACATGTTGTATGCAGATGATCTGACTTTGCTGACTAATGAGCCCCGTGATATGCAATTCATGCTGAGTCGGTTGGCTGTGTATGCCAGGAATAAACATCTAATTGTCAACACTTTTAAGTCCAAAGCTGTGCACTTCAACTCCGCGGGTGGAAATGTTCCTGTTTTTGATGTTGGCGGTGCCACCCTTCATCACAAAGATTCTTTTAGGCATTTGGGCATGGTTTTCTACAGGACCTTGAACATGGCTAAGTCTGCTGAACACGCGGCCCGTCCTTTTCTTGCCTCTGCCTATAGGATACGTAGATTTGTGCGTGAACACGCTTTGGCAGACAGGCCACACACTTCTTTGTGGCTCGCTAAGACGTATGTTATTACTGCTGGCATGTATGGTAGTCAAGTATGGGGTACTGGTTTCTTGCAGGCAGGCTGGGAGTTCTCTAGCCCGCTGTCTACGCTTCATTTGCATTTTCTGAAGGGCACGTTAGGTGTGAATCAGTCTACCACTAATTGGGCTGCTGTACTCCGAGAATGTGGACATGAACCGTTGCAATTCTACTGGTTTCGGTCAGCTGTCAAGCTTTTCATTAGTATGCTTAATACCAATAGTGACACTTTGCGGAGGGTAGTCCAGGCTGATCTCAATTTACAGCCTCGTTCAAGTCCCTGCTGGACAGCTCAATTGCTGAGCGCTTTTCAGGGACTGCGTGGGTGTGAGTTGTACGTACGAGCTGTTCAAACTGGGCATGCTATTCCCATGCAAGAGTTTACTGCAGATTTGAAGCATAGGATGAGAGGTGTTTGGAGAGACGCTGAGTTGGTGGACCCCAACACGCACAACAACAAACTGGCCACCTATCATTTTTGGTTTGCCATCCCTTTTTCTAGAAATGAGCGTATGCCGATTAATGTTCCACGGTATCTCCATCTTGATCTGTCCAAACATGTTATGCGCAATGTCAGTAGATTCCGCTTGCTTGCGCATACTTTAAAGGTTGAGGCAGCAGCGTGGCTTGAAGATGGTTCTCACGTATGTGACCAGTGTCCTGGTGAAGATGGAACATGTTCAGAACGAGGTGCATACTCTTTTGTATTGCCAAGACCATCGAGTTTGTGAGCTGAGGAAACACTTTTCCTTTCTGTTTTCACCTTTTTTCGAGGACTTTTCAGCAGCCCAACCCTTTTTGCTGCAACAGGTCAACAACCAACTTGTTCATGATTTCCTTTCTCAGCAGAACAAAATACTTTTTCTTTTTCTTTCTGAGCTTATTATGGATTTATTTGTGGCTGGCCGAGACCAGTCAGCAGCCGATCAGCCAAACAACCTGGCTGAAGGTCACCCCCCATTGTAACCATTGTAACCTATAAACACGAGAGTAGGAAGGCAAGTCAGAACGTCGATGAAAAGAATATGCACTGACAAAGTGAAGATGCAGGTGAATAACCTCTAAGTGGCCAACACGCCTTGCTTACTAGCCCATATACAGAGGTTACTGAAACATCAGTCAAAAAGTGCGATTACTAGGCTGTGTTTGTAATCACTGTTAAAATGTGAGGAGTGTTTGTTGTAGCACCACAAGCAAACAAGTAGCACCTACAAAGAAACCCTTGGAAAGGGGAGAAAGGCACGACGATGTTTGTTTCATTGCAGCACTGAATAAAACCAGTAAAGCTTTTACTATTACTTGAAGCAATCAAGCATCTGCCAGGACCAACCGACCGCATAAAATCAAAGAGGGCAAATCATCATCATCTTTGCACTCCTGGTTTTGTGAGGCTCTCTCAGCTCTTGGTTTCCTGCTTCTGACTGAGGCTTCTTATACACACGTCCTGAGACATATCACAAGCTTTCTTGTATTCTTTGATGCATTCTCTTCTCGCTTCTTCAAAACAAACGTTCTCTTTCTCTATGCACTTTCTCTTCCCCCTCTGTGAGTTCTGGGCACATAGAAGTCACACTCTGAATACCAAAAATGCGGGAGGCAAAAATTTTTATACACAAAATTTTTATACATAAAAGGTCATGTGTGAGGAGCAGACATGCACAATGAGAGGGTCTGGAACATCAAACTGGTCTGGTTCATCACTCTCTTGCTGCAGGCCCTGCTGCTAGATGAGCTCTGAACCAGTATCCTTGCCTGGCTAAGACTGTAAAATCTAGCCCATATACACAAGGCACACCAACAGACTGTAAAATCCCTGGTATAATCCAACAGACTATATACACATGGCACACAAAGAAAAGGGAAAGTATGAGGAGCGTTTGACCGGAATATCAAAGCATAACACGTTCAGAGATAGGCACTGTTGAAGTCGTTCGCTTTATAGTAGAGACTACCCACTGCTGGCGCAATTTTGATGTTGTTATTAGATACACGATGTCTTGATAGATTTTAGATTTTTATTGATGCGTAACATGATGCTGTGATGCAGTGCTATGGCAGATTCATTGAACGTTTTATTAGACAGCAATTAATAAGTAAAAAAATCTTTACAAAAGTGGCCACACAGCAGCTGCACACAGCCAGCTTTATCTAGGGAGGTGTGAGTGAGCTTGCGTGCGTGTGTGTGTTTGTGTGTGTGTGTGTGTGTGTGTGTGTGTGTGTGTGTGTGTGTGTGTGTGTGTGTGTGTGTGTGTGTGTGTGAGAGAGAAAGAGAGAGAGAGAGAGAGAGAGAGAGAGAGAGAGAGAGGGAGAGAGAGAGAGAGCACATACGTAAGAGTGCCTACAATAGTGTTATGCTAGAATCTGCCCGTGTTTACCAGACCCCGCTTCTCTCTGTTGGAGTGACGAACAGAGCTGCGGCATTTTTCTCGTTACCCTGCAAAATAAGGCTCTGTCCATCTTCTATGAGATAAGTTATGTCTGCCAAGGACCACCCCAGATCTTGCTCGTTCACGGTTCGGAGCTCTCTTGACTCGAACCACAGCAGGCCAGAGTGAGCCATCTCTCCTGGACCTTCAACAGGCAGTAAGGGTATGTACAGCAAACTGAAACTTTGTTTTGCTTTCAGGTCCAATGGCCTCGTTAAAGGGTTGCGAGAGCACTGGTTGTTGAAGTGATATTTATAAATATGGAAAGAAAAGGAAAACTACGCAGGCAGTGAAAACCACTCCCAACATATATACATGGTCAAGCACATGCATTATACATTATACGTTATATACCTACACACGTTAAATACACATGATATACGTCGGCCATAACCATACATATACGCTGTGTATATATGCTGTTTTTGGCAGGAAAACCACCAAATATACAGTCTTATACGGTGCATGCGGTTCTGGCCGACCCTAGATGTACGTAATACACACACACGTACATCCATACATCAGTTTTTGGCATATTGAAGGTAGTAGTGTGCGGAGAAGTACATAAATGAGGCATGGCAGAGGAACTACTACAGATAATAATGAGCAGGAGGGTTAGCCTGACGCTTAGAACATAGTTCTCGTTTGGCAAAGTTAGCCTAGGCAGGGCAAGGTTAACTTGCACGAGGAGTTGATGTTGCCTCGTTTTGTTGCTTGTCGGTGCCTCTCCACCACAGTAACGATTGAAAGATTGACCACACAGTTCTTAGCATAAGTTGCAGGCTGTGATAAGTCACAGTTCTAAGCGTAGGTCACAGGCTCTAAGCGTGAATCACAGGTTCTAAGCGTAGATCACAGGCTGTAATAGGTCACAAGTTATAAGCGTAGATCACAGGCTGTAATAGGTCAAAGTTCTAAGCATAGGTCACAATTTCTAAGCATAGGTCACAAGTTCTAAGCATAGGTCACAAGTTCTAAGCGCGGGGCATAAATTCTAAGCGTAGGTCACAGGCTCTAAGCACGGGTCACAAGTTCTAAACGGCCACATGTGTGAGCAGGGACGCATGCATACACGCACGAAAACGCAATTGCTCAGCCACATGTGCTTCCACACATGCTTGCACACGTATGTACTTCCACACATCAGCCACATGAGCTTCCACACATGCTTGCACACGTATGTACTTCCACACATACTCACAATTGAAAGCACTAAGATCACACGCACCATTCCAGGGAAATTACCGCCGCACACCTGAATTCAGGAACACCAATGAGCCCTTATAGTATATGCAGTTCCTTTTGTCAAAGCTGTCAGTGTCCCAAACCAGATCGCTGCCTGCCTGCACGCAAGTAAGAACAGTAGGAGGAGAGCTGCTGTGTTAAATAGGCAACGTTGGCCAGAACCATACATATACACATTGTATATACGGTATTTTTGGCAGGGAAATCACCATATATCATATATACGGTCATATACGGTGTATACATACGGTTCTGGCCAACCCTAGAAATAGGCAATGTGAGCCATGCAGTGCCGGCAAAGATCAGCCTTATCAAACCATTGCCTAATTACACACAATAAAAAAGAATGATGATGATGAGTTTAGGCATATGGATTGGGAACACAGACGACACTGTGGTGGAGAGATTGTGTTGGAGGTGTGATCATTAATGTGAACAGATGTCTGCCTGCTTGCACACGATTGAGAACAAAGGCAGAAAGCTGCGGTACAAATAAGGCAACACATGAGCTGTGCATTATAATACATGAGCTGTGCATTATAATAATTAATTAATACAAAGGCGAGGCACTGCCAGAGAGCTGCCTGTCTACATCAAGTTATAACCTAAGAACCTAAGTGCTAAGCAAAAATGAGCACAGCAACAACCACCAGATTTATGTAGTCTGCACAACCACCTAAGGCACAGCAACCAGGATTTGAGTGTAAAGAGCTAGTGATAAATGAGACGTACAAACACACCAGTCCTTCCATAGCAACCCTTCCATGGCAACCATTCCATGGCAACCAATCCATGGCAACCAGCATCCAGTCAACTGCACAACTACCTACCTACCTCAGGCACAGCAACCAGAATCTAATTGTAAAGAGCTGGTGGCAAAAAAACGTACAAACACTCCCGTCATCCATGGCAGTAACCACTTGTATATTGCTGCTGGCACTGGCGAGCTCCACACATCCGTCACGGACTTGATCAGCTTGACCAGCACAGCATACAAGTGAAAACGCAACTGGCACAACCTGACCACGTAACATCCACACATCCGTCACGGACTTGATCAGCTTGACCAGCACAGCATACAAGTGAAAACGCAACTGGCACGACGTGACCACGTAACATCCACACATCCGTCGCGGACTTCATCAGCTTGACCAGCACAGCATACAAGTGAAAACGCAACTGGCACAACGTGACCACGTAACATCCACACATCCGTCGCGGACTTGATCAGCTTGACCAGCACAGCATACAAGTGAAAACGCAACTGGCACAACCTGACCACGTAACATCCACACATCCGTCACGGACTTGATCAGCTTGACCAGCACAGCATACAAGTGAAAACGCAACTGGCACGACGTGACCACGTAACATCCACACATCCGTCGCGGACTTCATCAGCTTGACCAGCACAGCATACAAGTGAAAACGCAACTGGCACAACGTGACCACGTAACATCCACACATCCGTCGCGGACTTGATCAGCTTGACCAGCACAGCATACAAGTGAAAACGCAACTGGCACAACCTGACCACGTAACATCCACACATCCGTCGCGGACTTGATCAGCTTGACCAGCACAGCATACAAGTGAACACGCAACTGGCACAACGTGACCACGTAACATCCACACATCCGTCACGAACTTCATCAGCTGGACCAGCACAGCATACAAGTGAACACGCAACTGGCACAACGTGACCACGTAACATCCACACATCCGTCGCGGACTTGATTAGCTTGACTAGCACAGCATACAATTGAACACGCAACTGGCACAACGTGACCACCTAACAATGCAGGCACACTCACTTGGCACAACGTGACCACGTAACAATGCAGGCGCACTCACTTGGCACAACGTGACCACCTAACAACACAGGCACACTCACTTAACACAACGTGACCACCTAACAACACAGGCGCACTCACTTGGCACAACGTGACCACCTAACAACACACGCGCACTCACTTGGCACAACGTGACCACCTAACAACACACGCGCACTCACTTGGCACAACGTGACCACCTAACAACGCAAGCGCACTCACTTGGCACAACGTGACCACCTAACAACGCAGGTGCACTCACTCGGCACAACGTGACCACCTAACAACGCAGGCGCACTCACTCAGCACAACGTGACCACCTAACAACACAGGCGCACTCACTCTGCACAACGTGACCACCTAACAACGCAGGCGCACTCACTCAGCACAACGTGACCACCTAACAACACAGGCGCACTCACTCAGCACAACGTGACCACCTAACAACGCAGGCGCACTCACTTGGCACAACGTGACCACCTAACAACACACGCGCACTCACTCGGCACAACGTGACCACCTATAACAACACAGGTGCACTCACTCAGCACAACGTGACCACCTAACAACACAGGCGCACTCACTCGGCACAACGTGACCACCTAACAACGCAGGCGCACTCACTTGGCACAACGTGACCACCTAACAACACAGGCGCACTCACTTGGCACAACGTGACCACCTATAACAACACAGGCGCACTCACTCAGCACAACGTGACCACCTAACAACACAGGCGCACTCACTCGGCACAACGTGACCACCTATAACAACACAGGCGCACTCACTCAGCACAACGTGACCACCTAACAATGCAGGCACACTCAATTGGCACAACGTGACCACGTAACAACACAGGCGCACTCACTTGGCACAACGTGACCACCTAACAACGCAGGCGCACTCACTCGGCACAACGTGACCACCTAACAACACAGGCGCACTCACTCGGCACAACGTGACCACCTAACAACACAGGCGCACTCACTTGGCACAACGTGACCACCTAACAACACAGGCGCACTCACTTGGCACAACGTGACCACCTATAACAACACAGGCACACTCACTTAACACAACGTGACCACCTAACAACACAGGCGCACTCACTTGGCACAACGTGACCACCTAACAACACAGGCGCACTCACTCAGCACAACGTGACCACCTAACAACACAGGCGCACTCACTCAGCACAACGTGACCACCTAACAACACAGGCGCACTCACTCAGCACAACGTGACCACGTAACAACACAGGCGCACTCACTTGGCACAACGTGACCACCTATAACAACGCAGGCACACTCACTTGGCACCAGCCCAGGTTCCACGGGAATTCAGCCTCGTCAAAAGCAGGGTACTCCTTGCAGTGAAACAGGAGCCCCAAACTGAAGCGTGTAGCGTTGCCTGACTCATCGCCGACATACAAGTCTGCACAGCCTGATTCATGAGCTCCTGCCGCCTGCTGCACTTGTGTGGGGACCTCGTCCTGGACTGAATCGACACCAACCTTGCGGTTTGTGCAGTTTCTGTCGGCCGCTACAGCCTGCTGTATTTGTATGCTAACCTCTTCAATCCCTGACTCAATGCTAGGCCCTCGATGTGTGCGGTTGCGTTCGGTTGCTGCAGAATGCTGAACACCAGCACGCTCTTCAAACCTATTACTGACACTGCATTTGGAGCAAATGTTAGTATCCCTGTGGTTTTCATCATTGCCGCTGCCACTGGAGCAACCGCTGCCATTCCTACTACCGCTGCCATTCCTACTACCGCTGCCATTCCTACCGCTGCCACTGCTGCTGCTGCTGACATTGCAGGTGGAGCCGCTATTAATATCCCTGTAGTTTTCATCATTGCCGCTGCCACTGGAGCAACCGCTGCCATTCCTACCACCGCTGCCAAACCTACTGCTGACACTGCTGCTGACACTGTAAGTGGGGCCGCTCTCGATACCTCTATGACTGCCATCATCATCATTGCTGCTGCCACTGGAGCAACCGCTGCCATTCCTACTACCGCTGCCAATCCTACTGCTGCCACTACTTCTGCTGCTGACACTGCAAGTGGAGTCGCTCTCGTTACCTCTATGACTGCCATCATCATTGTTGGCACTGTTACTGCTCCTGTCCCTGTTTCCAACACAAGCGCTGTCGCCATTGCTGGCATTGTCGCAACTGCTGCTGCTGCTGCTGCTGCCACTGCTGACGTTGGTGCCGCTGTAGAGATTCTCCCGCACCCTACCGAAACAAACTTGCTCCAAGCTGGTCAGATCCACCGAGCCACTGCCTGTTTTGCGGTTGGCACTATCTTGATTTTCAGCAAGGAACAGGTGTGCGTGGAATAGGTCATACCGGCTGAGTGCCACCTGCGATGTAATTGCAGCAAGTTGGGGTTTACAAAAATCAGCGTTCATGTGGGCATGGAACAGAAAGCACTGGCTGAGGGTCACGTGTGATGTGATTGCAGCAAGTTGAGGTTTACAACAATCAGCATTCGGGTGGTCATGGAATAGGTGTTGTATCGGCTGAGAGTCACCTAAAATGTCAGAGCAGCAACACAAAAAGACGCAAGAATCGTATTGCACAGCAAACGGCAACAGCTGTCAGCGACCTGTACTGTTAGCATTCACACGGTCAGTGTGTGCTGCCGCCGATGGACTCCTCGAACAGCAGTGCAGCAGGAACTAACACAAGCCCTCATACAGACAGGCATTAATACAGGCACGCATACAAGCCCTTATATAGACAGGCATTAATACAGGCACTCATACAAGCCCTAATACAGACAAGCATTAATACAGGCACTAACACAAGCCCTTATACAGACAGGCAATAATACAGGCACTAACACAAGCCCTAATACAGACAGGCATTAATACAGGCACTCATACAAGCCCTAATACAGACAGGCATTAATACAGGCACTCATACAAGCCCTAATACAGACAGGCATTACTACAGGCACTCATACAAGCCCTAATACAGACAGGCATTAATACAGGCACTGACACAAGCCCTAATATAGACAGGCATTATTACAGGCACTCATACAAGCCCTAATACAGACAGGCATTAATACAGGCACTAACACAAGCCCTTATACAGACAGGCAATAATACAGGCACTAACACAAGCCCTTATACAGACAGGCAATAATACAGGCACTAACACAAGCCCTAATACAGACAGGCATTGATACAGGCACTCATACAAGCCCTAATACAGACAGGCATTAATACAGGCACTAACACAAGCCTTAATACAGACAGGCATTGATACAGGCACCCATACAAGCCCTAATACAGACAGGCATTAATACAGGCACTGACACAAGCCCTAATACAGACAGGCATTAATACAGGCACTCGTACAAGCCCTAATTTTGATAGGCATTAATACAGGCACTAACACAAGCCCTAATACAGACAGGCATTCATACAGGCACTCATACAAGCCCTAATACAGACAGGCATTATTACAGGCACTCATGCAAGCCCTGTGTGTGACCCAGCTGATAGCCATTTGAAACATCAGAGCAGCATTAGTTGACACGCAATCATGACCCAGCTGATAGCCATTTGAAACATCAGAGCAGCATTAATTGACACGCAATCATGACCCAGCTGATAGCCATTTGAAACATCAGAGCAGCATTAGTTCCGCTCGTAGCACCCACTATGCTGAGCAACAGTTGCTTAAATAGAAGATTCAAATCAAGTCATGGCCACCTAAATGATTTAAATCAAGTCAGGGCCACCTATTAAGTATAGGCACCTATAATTTGAATCAAACAATGGCCAACTATAGATGATTTAAATCAAGTCACGGCCACCTATCAAGTATAGGCACCTATAACTAAAATCAAACAATGCTCAACTATAGATGATTCAAATCAAATAATGACCACCTAGTTGATTCAAAAATCAAGCAATGGCCACCTAGACAATTATATGAAGTCAGGGCCACCTATCAAGCAATGGCCGCCTAAAATTTAAATTAAATAATGGCCACTTATAGATGATTCAAATCAAATAATGGTCACCTAGATGATTTAAATCAAGTAATGGCCACCTAAAATTTATTAAAACAATGGCCAACTATAGATGATTCAAATCAAATAATGGCCACCTAGATGATTCAAATTAAGTCATGGCCACTTATAGATGAATCAAATCAAATAAATGCCGCCTAGTTGATTCAAATCAAGTAATGGCCACCTAGATGATTTAAATTAAGTCACAGCCACCTATCAAGTAATGGCCACCTATAATATAAATCAAACAATGGCCACTTATAGATGATTCAAATAAAATAATGGCCACTTATAGTTGATTCAATCCATATAATGGCCACCTATAGACGATTCAAATCAAGTCACGGCCACCTAGATGCTTCAAACCAAGCGATGGTCATCCGTAGCAGCATCAGAGCAGTTGTGGACTAGGTGGATTACCTAGTAGTTTATTACCTGGAGCTGAAACAATTAATGGTAATAATTACAATAAACGCAATACGTGCTGAAGTGGTTCGACTTGACTGTGCTCACAAACAGACGTGAACACACACCCACATATACAATATACCTGCACATACGACACACTCACACACACACCTTTGGGAGGTGGGGCTGTGTATGGGCGGCGCAAGCCACGCACTCAAACAGCTTTGCCACAAACAAATTCAGCTCAGGAGACAGAAAGCGCGCACCGGAGAGAGAAGGTGCTAGCTGGCAGCGTGCTCCTGCTGGACGGATGCGCAATCAGCATGGAAAGGAGTGTGTATGCGTGTGTGTGTGGTGTGTGTGTGTGTGTGTGTGTGTGTGTGGTGTGTGTTAATGTGTGCGTGTGCATGCACCGGAGAGAGAAGGTGCTAGCTGGCAGCGTGCTCCTGCTGGACGGATGCGCAATTAGCATGGAAAGGAGTGTGTATGCGTGTGTGTGTGGTGTGTGTGGTGTGTGTGGTGTGTGTTAATGTTTGTGTGCGTGCATGCGTGTGTGTATATATACCTGTACTTAGTTGTCTGTATCTGTGTGTATGTGCGTGTCTGTGTGCATGTGCGCGCAACAAGAGGATTAGCCTGATCAGGAAAGGCATTTGCTGGTGCGTGTGTGTGTGTGTGCGTGTGAGCGTGCATGCGTGTGTGTATATATGTCTGTATTTGTGCATGTGCGTGCAACAAATGGTTCAGCCTGATCAGGAAAGGCATCTGCTGGCAGCATATGGTTTGGTATTCACACATTTCAAAAGCGCACGCGGGCTGAGCAATTTTGATTGACTGCCTTTGATAAGTGCAAGCAACTCAGGACATTTGCTCCATACCAGGCGTAATCATTGTATGCACAGATGCACGAACACACACATGCAAGCACATACCCACATAAATACACACACACCCGAGCACATATAAGCATGCACATGCATGCATACACGCATGCACACACACACACGCACTCACTTACACACTTGCACACAAACACACATCACACACACACTCACACACACACGGACACATATTAAACACGCAACACACTACATACCCTCAGCCCCAGGGGTTGTGGGTACTCGAAAGTGAGCAGGCGTGAGGTGGCTCTGAAGAGCAGCTGAGGTAAAAAGGAAAATGCGGTAAAAAAAAGTGAGGAGGCGTGAGGAGGCCCTGAAGAGCAGCTGCGGTAAGCAGAACATTTGTAACTAGAATCTGAGGGAGACGCATGCGTGGTATAAATGCATATAGGGTTGGCCAGGACCGTGTGTGTAAATACACCGTATATGGCCGTACATCCGGTGAACTCCCTGCCAAAAATACTGTATACACACCGTATATATATAGGGTTCTGGCCTACCCTATCCGTCGTGCTAGATAGGGATGCAGAAGGTGAGGGACCCTTCGTTTTCAATCAATGCTTTCACGATTCCTGATTCTGTCAGCACTGTGGTTACACTCAATTTTTCATCCCACGGCGGCCGGTGAGCCTCGGCAGCAGCTGCAATTAGGTAGAAGGGTCAAGCTCGTGGTGGCTTGCCGGCCTATCATGCAACGTTTGGGTTGCAGTTAGGAAATATCTGAGCCCACTCGGTGGTGCTCCTAGGTGAGAGACCACTCGGTGGTGCTCCTAGGTGAGAGACCACCACTAACAATATTGCATATCAAGTCTGCTTTTTTACAGACTTCAGCGCTGGCCGTTGCCTGACTGGCATCATATTGCGAAGGGCGACTGACTGGCATTATTGCTGCAAACAGAGGCGGAAAAAAGAAGAAAGAAGATGTGCAAGCAGCAAAAAGCACTCCCTCACATCAAATAATGGGAAAAGCCGGCACTCGGGTCCCGAGCACTACAAGAGTTATGCTTAAACAGCGGCATGGACGAATCGAGTTATTTCCCTAGAATATACATTGTGTGTCAATGTGTGTCAATGTGTCAATGGCTAATATCTGCAATTCATGCTCATATCTGCGTGTCAATGGCTCATATCTGCGTGTCAATAGCTCATTTCAATGTGTCAATGGCTCATATATAGGATATACATGTGCCAATGTGTCAATGGCTCATATATAGGATATACATGTGTCAATGTGTCAATAGCTGAAGTTGGTACCATGATTTGTCGTGACAAACCCCTCCGCCACAGAAAAGAAAGAGAAGCAATCAGGATCAGGAACATTGCAGGCTGAACACCATATTGGCTTGGCAGGCCCGAAAAGATTGAGCACATTGAATTAATAATAGGCCCGCATCCCTCTTGATCCTCAATTATTTTTTTCTCTGTTTTTTGTGAGGGAGTTTTACACTACCCAGTATCAAAGTGGCTCGTTTTCCTTCATAAACGTGGGGAGAGGCTTTTCACTGCCCTGCGCAGTTTTTCCTTTTTCTCTTTGCTTTCAATAACAGGTGGTGGGCAGAGAGAGAGAGAGAGAGAGAGAGAGAGAGAGAGAGAGAGAGAGCGAGAGAGAGAGAGAGAGAGAGAGAGAGAGAGAGAGAGAGAGAGAGAGAGGGAGAGAGAGAGAGAGAGAGAGAG
>Ga0307968_1003096_pt1 | contig 13834 bp, 14 predicted proteins | sample OrgLakmetagen650_FD_201834 | JGI IMG/M metagenome (GOLD analysis project Ga0307968, IMG submission 201834) | Saline water microbial communities from Organic Lake, Antarctica - #650 | ecosystem: Environmental > Aquatic > Non-marine Saline and Alkaline > Saline | place: Antarctica: Organic Lake... | reverse complement strand
CTTTCTCCTCTGCTTGAGCCCTCTCTCCTCTTTTTTTTTGTTGTCTGTCAGGTCCCTGCTGGGGGCCGTAGCTGTAACACCACCCAAAAAAAAAAAAAAACTTGAATCTGATGAAAAGTTTAAGCCCAAAAAAAAGCTAACGAAGGGACCTTACACTCAATTGCAAGGTCCAGGGAGGAACCCGGGGACAACGTTGAGATACTTAACAAACTTGTAATCCACTCCCTCCCCCTTTAGTTAGGAATCTAAGCTGATGAAGAGCCAAACCAAACCCCACGTGACCGACTTGTTGTTCACTATTTGGGTTACCAAAGAGTTAACCAGGCAACACACATTCTGAGACATACCAACAGCTTTTTTTCTCGTTCTCCATGATGCTTTCTCTTCGCGCTTCTTCAAAACAAACGTTCTCTTTCTCTATTCATTTTTCTCTTCTACCTACATCAGTTTCATGTTCCCTCTAGCTTCGTTTTCTGGTGTCTTGTTCAGTCTGGCCTCTTTCTCTTCTTGAAGCTGGCTTTTTATGCTATAGCTCAACTGCCCTCGCTGGCGGATATAGCTGTGTAACCCTTACCCTAACCAGGCAACAAAACACTTCCGGCATGGATTAGGAAAGAACACTGTTATGGGTTGAACCATACAGCATCCCACCATGTTAGACAAAGGAGAGAAGAAATACAAAGAGTATCAGGCTCAAAGTCAGTAAAAAGAGGGACCGGTGTCCACACTACTGCTCCAAACAACTTAACCGAACCCTTTGTGACCGGGGCCTTCTGGTTGAGAAGCGCTAGTGCAATTGATGGGGAGAAAGTATGCTTCCATACGGGCAAAAAAGCACATCAACAAAAATATAAAGCAGTTTACTGGAGAACATTGTAAGTACTTAATTCGATCGCCGCCCGTCAGTAATTAAGCAGGTACGATGCGTGCTCGTTAAATCAGCTGTTCGCCAGGCGACTGAACTCCTGCCGCAAGCTCTTCACAAAATCTCCGAAGGAATTGCTCTTGTTGAGCTGCTCCACGAGCTGGGCGAGATTCTCCACGGGGGGCTCGCACTGCGTTACTGTAAACAGAAACAAAGCAGTGGTTCCCGAAGTTGTTCAGAAGGGGCTCTTAAACATGTGCTTATGCCTACAAATTTGAAATGAATCCTTAACCAGAATATTGCAACGTGGAAAGGATCTTTGATATGCCCGATCAGATGCCGATTCGATTCCTAGTTCCTTGAGTAGGGAAAAAGGGTATCCATTTCTAAACATGCAAATTGGAGGGGTACGTTTTGTAGAATTCGAGATAAGATGGGCTCCACTGTGAACAGCACCGGGGTAGCGCCCCCTATATACTTCTGCCCAAACATTTAATTATTTAAAGCTGCACGGTCAGGTCCTAAATATTTGGTCTCATTATTGAACTTGGATGCCAAGAAAGCCTCTGACCAGCTTTCACACCAGCACCTGGACATTCTCTACACTGGGAACACACCCGCAGAGGTGCCAATATGTCAGACTGCTGACCAGACGCTACTCTTATGCTATCTGCTATCCAACACACTCACCGCAGTACGAGTTGTCTGGTTGCACCCTGACAGCTACCTTGAACACCCGCTGGGGGTTGCTGGCTTGTATCTGGCTCATTTCCAGCAGCAGTTCATCTGTGTGCACAGTTTAAATTTGCCCATGCATGCACAGTAAGCTAGGAGCGCATAGAACAATTTGCAAGCAGCGAGTGGTAACAGCAAAGAGCAAAGGAAAAAAAAATTTCTTTCAGTTCAGTTCATGGTGCTGGCGTTACCCGTCCACAATATGTTATGAAAATACCAAACGGGGTTGGTACTGAAGTAGACTACACAAGAGAGGGAGAAAGCCTACTGTGGAAGGCAAGCTTCTTGTCAGGAGGAGCAAGGAGTTGGAGCAGGGTCGGGGGCAGTAAAGTTTGCAAAATTATGGAACAGAAAGATTATCTTGTGACCTGCTCTGCAAAGGCAATCATACATCATACCTCACTAAGGAGCAGTGATGACAGTGACAGGAACGGTGGGCATAATACAACGTGTGATCCGACGACATTACCTGCTCCCTGCTTGAACTCCAGCCCTAGCCGTCCTGAGTACAACGCCAGTGCCTTTCTCAACGCAACTACTTTCTTTTGCTTGATACTGTCTTCCCTCTTGGCCTCTGTGCGTGGATGAGGAAAGCTGTGCTTCATGTGGACAACACAGGCGCTCAAATATCTTGTGAGTGTTGGAACGGTGTCTTGTTGGGTAAAAGAGGCAATGCGGCCTTTCTTGCAGTTGGGGTTCAAGTATCTGTGCTCACACGCAACAAGATGACAAGACCTGTGCTTTTAATGAGTTTTTAAATCTTCAGCCTATGGCGTGCTACATCGTATTCATTGTGAAGGCATTTATATGTCTCACAAAGGCAAAGTTGTCTCTTACCTGCTTCTCGCTGCTGCTGTTCCTGCTCCAATGAGTGTAGCGACTCTTGCAGCGCAATCAAACGCTTGCACATAGCGTCTTTTTCAGCCCGTAATGAAGAAGAAGCGCCTTGCAGTGCCTCTGCCTCTCGCTGCTCTTTTTCTAGGCCTGTTGAGCGCAGATGCAAAGGAATCCGTCAGCAATGTTAAGCATCAGGCATTTATAAAAACAACACCATTTAAGGCACCCACTTACGCTGCTTCACCATCTGAGCAGCAGACTCCATTTGACCTTGCTTCATCTTCATGCCCTGCATTTTGCCTGCGCCAAAACAGACAACAGACACTTTTGACTACAGAAAGACTTTTTACTACAGAAAGGTGCAAGGAGCGTTTGCCTTCTGGCCTCCACACTCCCTGCCTAGCACACTACAGTTACCAAAACTCACCATGCTGGTCCTGCAAGAACTCAGCATGGCTTTCCCTGCCCTCCTGCGCGCTGAATTGTTTCTGTTCCGTCCAGTTGTCCACAGCGCTCTTCACCCGCGCCAGCTCATTCTCCAGCTCCAGCAAGTCCATGTCTTTCCTGAGCTTACAGTTACTGAAGCTCTCAAGGTTGACCGGCAAGAACAAGGTGACTTGCGGGGATTGGACGCAGTTAAAAATTTAAATATATTATGAAAAGTTAACAATTCGTAGCAGCACCAAAAACGAATTAGGTTTCAACGCCCAGGTTAACCTAACCGTGATCAGAGTTTAAACATGTTATTTCATCAGTAGGAGCTTGCAACTGACGCTGATCCCACACATGCCAACGTAGAATTAATTGCCTCGGGACTGGCAGAAATGGCTCCGGAAACCCACACCCTGGGATCCCGGGTGTGGGTCAAAGATGAGGCTGATCCCGAAGCCGTGTGGCAGAGGGGCGATGTGGAAAGAGTGTGTGAGGGGGGGTCGCTTTTTGTTCGCACGGAGAAGGGCGGGGAGGTCACGGCTGGCCCAGATGCCTTTCCTTTGCAGAATTTGGATGCTCAGGGAGTGGAGGTATGAAGGAGGGGGTTGGAGGGATTCAATTGAGGGTTAACCTGGTTGTTTGTAACCCTGCCTATTCCACCCCTCTCACACTTCCCCCTGTTTTTCTTCCTCCCTGGCGTAGGACATGACGTCTCTGTCGTACCTTCACGAGCCGGGAGTGCTGTGGAACCTCAAGTGCCGCTACATGGTGGACGACATCTACACCTACACTGGCACCATTCTCATTGCTGTGAACCCCTTTGCCTCCCTCCCACACCTCTATGGAAACCACATGATGGATCAGTACCGTGGGGCTGACCTGGGGGCGCTCTCACCGCACGTGTACGCCATTGCAGATGCAGCGTACCGTCAAATGTGCAGGGAATGGAAGGGGCAGTCCATCTTGGTGCGTGGAACAGCTCAGCGTGCGCCCCAACGTGTCAAGCTTTTGCACGCGCGTGCATTTTTGTGTGTGCACTTTTGTGTGTGTGTGTGTGTGTGTGTGTGTGTGTGTGTGTGTGTGTGTGTGTTGCGTGCGTGCGTGCGCGCGTGCGCGTGTGTGCGCGCGTGTGTGTATGTGTGTACGTTTGCGCGTTTGTGTGTGTGTGTACGTGTGTATGTGTGTGTGTGTGTGTGTACGTGTGCATGTGTGTACGTGTGCGCGTATGTGTGTACGTGTGTGTGCGTGCGTGCGTGTGTGTGCACGTATGTGTGTGTGCGTGTGTGTTTGCTTGTGTGTGTGCGTGCTTGTGTGTGTATCCGGTGTGCGTGTGCTTGTGTGTGTGTGTTTTGCTTGTGTGCGTGCATGCTCGTGTGTGTGCGTGTGTGTGCGTATGTTTGTGTGTGTGCATGTACGTGTGTTTGTGTGCGTGTGTATGTGTGTGTGTGTGCGTGTGTGTGTGTGTGTGTGTGTGTGTGTGTGTGAAGATGTGCGTGAGTGCGCGTGTTTGTGTGTACGCGTTTGTGCGTGTATGCTTGTGCAATTGTGTGTATGTGCACGTGTGTGTGTGTCTGTGCGCGCACGTGTTTATATGTGTTATATGTGATCAGCGCTTCCAACTAGACATGTTTTCTTGTAATTTGATTCAGCCTTTGAGTACGGCACAAAAGTTAGCAGCCTGCTTGGCTCATAATGGAACGTGCACAATGCAGGGCCTTGAGCGTGCTTGTGCACGCATTGACCAGGTATAATCACAATATCTAAGCACTTGTCATGAACTCAATTCCAAAGCATGTTGTTTTGAGTTTTCAAGTGCATGGCACGTTCTCGATGTCAAAGCATGCCTCTTAGAGCCCTTTTGCCTCCCTGTGTCGTCTCCCTTCTCATGGCGCTGTCGTATACCATCACCTAATTCCAGCAGCACGTGATAGCATATAGCACGCACCGCTCCTTTCTCTAAACATGTCCTTGTTGGTAATGTTCAAGTGTCTCATATAACCTGTACTCACACTTAATTCCAAGCTTTGACTCATACTGTCATGCTGTCATACTGTCACTCTGCATACTGTCACTCTGCGTACTGTCATACTGTCACTCAGCCCGGCACATTGCTTGCCCTCAAGCCTTCTGTGAAAGCAACCCCTCCAGTCCCTCCTCTCCTTCTTTACACCCTCAGGTCAGTGGAGAATCTGGTGCCGGAAAGACAGAGACCAGCAAGCTCATCATGAAGTACCTCGCGCATATGGGGGGCTACACGGATGCTGGGGAGGCGGCCGCCGTCTCTGGCGGCAGCAGCAGGAGCGTGGAAGAGCAGGCAAGCAGGTTTCCTGTTCGTTGATAAGGGTCATGCAATATGAGTGCAACAAGGTAATCCATCTGTCTAAAATCTAAAGTATCACTTTGGTGGCCGCGATGGCAGCAGCAGCAGCAGCAGCAGCAGGAGAGCGTGGAAGGGCAGGCAAGCAAGTTTTAGTCAGGAGCTGTAGGGAAGGGTCTTGTGCAACAAGGTAAAGTTCCGCGATGGTTTCACCTCTGGCGGCAGCAGCAGCAACAGCAGCAACAGCAGCAACAGCAGCAACAGCAGCAACAGCAGCAGCAGCAAGAGCATTTCATTTTGTAGGCACAATTAAGAGTGAAACCGTGAACACACAGTTTGCACAAGGCGCATAATTGGGTAGCAGAAAGCCTGAAGCAGCAGTGGCACCACCACAAAGAGCAGTGTACGTAATGGAATTGTAATTGTTTCAGTGGTGGCATATAGCTTGTTCGTAGTTGCCTTCAAATAGGAAGCTGATTAAACAAAAAAGGGTCACAGGTCGTGAGCGCCCAGATGTGATGGCATTACCTTCATCTGGCTTCATCTGTGAATTGTGTGCTCCGTGTGTATATGAATTAAATGTTAGCAAGCAATTCCTTCATTCAACACACACACACACACACACAGGTGTTGGAATCCAACCCCCTGCTCGAAGCCTTTGGCAATGCCAAGACGGTGCGCAACGACAACAGTTCGCGCTTTGGCAAGTACGTTGAAATCAACTTCAACCGCAAGGGGGTTATCTCTGGGGCAGCCATCCGCACGTATCTGCTGGAACGTAGCCGTGTCGTGTCAGTCAACAACCCAGAGCGCAACTACCACATCTTTTACCAGGTGCGGCCTGTATGTATGTGCGCATGTGCATCTGCTGGGTCTGCGTTACACGAAGCGGCTTGTGGTGCAGCAAGTCTCAAACAAAGCAGTGCAGACGACGAGCTAATAAAAATACCGTTCCCTTATATTTGGCTGCGCTGTGCCCTCCTTTCTGCCTATCTTGCTGACTTCTGCGTCAGCAGGGAGCATATAACTAGTATTGGCCCAAACCGTACATGGGATTTCCATGTACTGTATATGCACCGTACATGATTGTAAATACCGTACAGGCGCGTTACCAATGCGATTCTTGAAAAAAACTCATTAATAAACATTTTGATACGTCGTATTTTTGTATGTACGGTTGAGCCAACCCTACATGTAACAAATGCTGGCGAGCGTGCAATAAGTTTTCAAAGCTGAATTCTCCGTATGGACATGGCCATTTTGGAGTACTATGGCAAGAGCCTGCGTGTGAGATGTTTTGGGCATCAAATCATGCAGGTATTATAACAACAATGGCGCCACTTCTGTCTACGCGTTCGTGCAAAGCGTGTACCATAGAGGCGTAACCGGTTGAGTTTAGATCAATAAACCCCAATGCGAGCTTATGCAAGGGGCACACAATCTTATTAACTACCCCAATGCGGCTTATGCGAGGGCCTTTGGCCCTCTGAGCTGCACGTGCACGGGTATGCACGCGCGTGTGCGCACGCGTACGTGTGCGTGCATTCGCATGTGAAGGCGCCCTCTTGGGAGGGTTTTGGTATTTACATTGCTGCTCCCTTAAGTCTGGCTATTGTACAGAATTAGTTTTGCAATTGCGCACCCAATCCGCACCCCTTTCAATAAATATTATCCTATCCGCACAAATTCGCAAGGCCAAACAACCCTGATGTGGCCACAGACCTTACCATTGCTTCATTACATGCATACAAGTTACTTTTGCAAAAGATATTGACCACAGGGTGGGCTGTTGCCGCCCTCTGCATGCAAACATGAGCCTGGCAGGTTGGTACTACCCAAGCAAACTACTGCTCAAAAAACTGACTCCACTTTAGTTGCTCATTCCAAGTTCTCGTTCTAATTCTGTGTTTTCGCGCAACTCGCACAACTTGTGCTCAATCATTTGAATTCAACAATCTAGTCCATGCCCTCTTCCTCCGGGGGGCTCTTTCTCGCTCGTGCCCCTAAAATCTCTCGAAAACAATTAATTTTCGCTAATCCGTATATATAAGTTCTGTCCGCCGTTAGCCGCACCCCTCAAAAACATTATTTTTGCGGCGTGATATATTCTCTGTATGGTATTTCAAAGAGGAAACATCAGTTGGGAGAGGAGGGTGCCACCAGTTGCTCTTGGGCTTCCTCTTGTTGTTCAGCTTGCGCTTCTTCCTCTTGGTGTCCTTCCTCCCCAAGAGAGGGCCAGCCCCCCTGCTGCTTATGCCTGAAGCCAGCTTAGGAGGCCTACCTGGTTTCCTTTTCTTTGCTGCTGCATCAATCACCCTGCTGCATCAATCACCCACAGGTGCTGCCCTGTAACACGTCTGCATGTGCCTTTGCTGCCTCCCCCTCTGCTGCCTTCTTCGCACTTGCTGTCCGATTACTAGGCTTTAAAAAGTCTGCAACCGCAAGCTCTTTTTCCCCCTTGGGGGCTTTGAGGGGCGGCTCGGGAGGCTTTCCCGGCCTGTCCCGATTCATGCCTGAAATTAATTAACCAACCCCAATGCGAGCTTCGCGAAGCCCTTGTAACTTAATTATTTAAACTGCTCCCGACACTCCGCGAGGGGCTTGGACACGTTTGTGGTATGCGGTGAAATACCGCCTATACGGTAAATCTAAAGGAGAGGGCATGCCAACAAGCATGCTTAGCGAGAAATACTGCCTCTCATGTTTACAGTTTGTGCTTTGGTCACACGCAATGGACATCACAACTCGATTTACTTTTTTGCACGATACTGCAGCTGTGTGAGGGTGCGTCCTCAGAGGAGCGGTCACGCTGGCGGCTAACCACTGCCTCTGACTACCACTACCTGTCTCAGAGCAGCTGTTACGAGCTTTCAGGAGTAAACAATGCAGAGGAGTACAAGGTAGGCATGTCTGTGTGTGTGTGTGTTTGTGTGTGTGTGTGTGTGTGTGTGTGTGTGTGTGTGTGTCTGAGTCGATCCTTGAGGGGTGACCTTATCTTGAGGAGCACATATTGCACAGTGATTGATGGGGTTCTTGTGTGTGAAGTTTATCTCGAGGGGCAGATGCTGCACAGGGGTTTTAATGGCGTGCATGTGCGTGGCGACGATTTCAGGCGTGGACAACGCGGAGAGAAGTATTACGAGAGGCGAGCTGTTTAGCTCGGGGTGACCTGTGTCACCTGGCTATATCCAGAGGTGTCTAAGAAGGGGGTTAGATGATATGAGATGAGATGCTCGTGGCAGATAACGAGCTAGGTGATTTAACTGGTTCGTGGCGCGAGTCGATTGCTGCATGGTAAAATGGACTCATCACGCAAGCTGATAGCTAGTCGGTAGAGTTGACTCGTGGCGAGTTTTGAGCAACTTTCCAGTGATATGCCACCACCTTCATCTGCTGCCTGGCTGCTAACAGTGGGCACAAAAGCTTGTGTGAGAACATAGCGTAGGTTTGGTGGGGTAAGGGCCTCTAATCGAGTGAGCAGGTTGGCAGAAACCATACATATGTACGTATTTGCAGTGTGTATGTGTTATTTATAACTGGAAACCTTCAGCTGTATGGTCACAAACGGTGTGTGTATACAGGCTTCTGGCTAACCCTGTGTGTGAGGCATCCACCTCACCTAGCAGCACAAGCATGTGAGCGTGTGCATCCCTAAATATCCTACAGCAAAACACAGAACTGGCCACAGCAAAACTCAGAACTGGCCACAGCACGTGTGGAACCTTCCTTTTTCTTACTCCTCCATGCTTGCCATTCTTGCAACCATGTCGGCGCCTTGTGTGCATGTCCTGCTTCAAATTGCATGTAATGTAGCCCATCCTCTTAATTTTGTGCATCATGCAACCCTGCACACTACAGCACACAGTTTTCTGACCAACTCCATTCTGCTTGGATCTTACTGCACTCGAGCCCGTCCTCTTGCTTATGAACGTCCGTGCATCCCTGCACACTGCAGCGCACAGTGCTGACCATGACACCAACTTCTCATCCCACTCGGATGTTCCTGCACTCTAGCCCATCCGCTTGTTTACGAACGTACGTGCATCCCTGCACACCGCAGCGCACAGTGCTGGCCATGACACGCGTGGGCCTTCCTGCCTCCGACCAAGAAGCCATCTTTCGCACCGTGGCTGCCATTTTACACTTGGGCAACATCGTATTTGTGCCGGCAGACGGTGGAGAATCGTGCGTGCTTGCAGAGGGTGGGGGGGAGCACCACGCGCTGTGTGCAGGTAGGGGTGGATGTGTGCATGTGAGGCTACAGGGTTGTCTGCCATGTGTAGGTGCACCTCATGCTGTTGCTTTATGCTGTTTCCTTTAGGTTGTTGCTTTCTTCGAGCATGTCTTGTAGCAAAATCTCTCCCCTCATACGCTGGCACTGGTCCTCGTGCAGTAGTAAATTGTATGTCTTGTATAGCAAAATCTCTCGTGTAGCGAAATCTCCCCTCTCATATGCCGCTGGCACCGGTCCTCGTGCAGCAAGGGCATGCTGGTCACTGCTTTGAAAGGCCCCATTCCTATCAACGTTGGTCACCCACTTGTCCGTCGCTCTTCCCTAAGCTGCTGGGTGCCAGCGAGGGCATTGACAGCGCTGATGAGACACTCGCCTTTCTGATTCTATGCTCGAGATGCGATTAACAACCGCGTGCGTCTCGATGTCACTGCAGCTGAGCTGACGAGTGTCAGTAAGGGTGTGCTGGTCAAAGCCCTGATTACACGCACCCGCCATACACCGAAGGGCTCCTTTAGATTCTATGCTCAAATTGAGATCACGTCCGCACGTGTGTTGTTGCTACCGCAGCTGAGCTGTTGGGTGTCAGTAAGGACGCGCTGGTCAAAGCCCTGATTACACGCACCCGCCATACACCGGAGGGCTCATTTAAATGCTATGCTCAAATTGAGATCACGTCCGCTCATGTGTTGTTGCTACTGCAGCTGAGCTGTTGGGTGTCAGTAAGGACGCGCTGGTCAAAGCCCTGATTACACGCACCCGCCATACACCGGAGGGCCCAATAGTGAGCCCGCTGGACGTTAAGGCTGCCACAGAGAACAGGGACTCCCTGGCCAAGATCCTGTACTCCAAGGTGTGTGTGCGCGTGCATGCATGAATACGAGTGTGTATATATGTGGGTGTGTCTGTGTGTGTGTGCCTGTGTGCATGTGCTTGCGTCTAAACGTATGCATGTGTGTGTGTGTGTGTGTGTGTGTGTGCTTACACAAGTGTGTGTGTGTGTGTATGTGTGTGTGTGAATTTGCAGCACAGCCCGAGACACTCAGCACCTGACATATCAAGGGAAGCACCTTTGCTTTGCTGTGTACGATTAGGTTTGCCAAAACATCTTCTTGCTGATGAGTGTACAAACGCTTTTGGCATTCAATTTAAAACGCTGTCGTACGCAACCCGCTGGGGCAGACACTGTGCTGCTCAGAAACGACGATCATAAAAGCCCAATATTAGCCCAATGAGCGCACAGTGTGTCTGGCTAGTGTCCTGCATCAATACAGTCATACTGGCTAGTGTCCTGCATCAATGCAGTCATTGGGAGACACGTTCTGCTCTGTGAGCATTAGTAGATGAACACAAAATTGCTTGTTCCTTTTTGCTGTGCTCTGCAGATGTTTGATTGGCTCGTAGCCTGCATCAGTGCAGCCATCCACATTCTGCTCTGTGAGCATAGAAGACGAACACAACATTGCTTTTTCCTGTGCTCTGCAGATGTTTGATTGGCTCGTAGCCTGCATCAACGCAGCCATCGGGGAGGACAAAAACTGTGCTGCGAGTGTGGGAGTGCTGGATATCTACGGTTTTGAGTCCTTTGCCTCCAATGACTTTGAGCAGGTAGGAGGGCTGCACTTCCTGGCGTGTTCCTGCTAAGTTGTGTGTAGCGCATTCAAGTTTGGGAGTAACTCCTTTGAGCAGGTACACTTCCTGGCGTGTTTCTGCTAAGTTGTGTGTAGTGTGAGGAGAACAAATGGAGTTATGCCGTTTATAATAGAGCTTACTAACATGCTGCTGCAGCTTCTCTTTGGTGTGGTTATTGCAGATTTGTATGCACGGGGTTTACAACCATTAAGCACCATGCTTGTTAAGGGGTTACAGCCATTAAGCATCATGCTTTTCGAGTAGTAGACGGATAAAGCTTACTTTCAATGCTTAAACCCGGAAGAAGCCATCTTTGCAGCATCTTGGTAGCAAGGTCGATGCACAAGTGAAAGGTGCAAATGCAATAAGCTGTTCGAAGCCCCGCTGGCAAAGCAGAAAAAACTGAGACGTTCATCTATATTGCATACAACTGAAGCATACTCAATTTGGGTTCGCTGATGGGAGCTACTCCCAAACTTGACATTCCATGTCTTCAGTTCTGCATCAACCTCGCCAACGAGAAGCTGCAGCAGCACTTCAACCAGCACGTGTTCAAGATGGAGCAAGCTGAGTACGAGCGGGAGCAGATCGACTGGTCCTACATCCAAGTGAGTGCAATTGTTCTTTTTTTTATGGTGACCAACTGGAAGAAAAAAAGTTATAGAGTGGTAAATGGCCAGATCTGAGGTTGCATTGGCCATGTATGTGTGGCAACCTTACCTCCATACCTACGTAAGATCGTTGTGAGTGGTTATGTCTGGAGGTGCGTTGGCAGTGTATGCGACGACCTGTATCCTCAATTCAGTGTATGTGACCTGTGTCCTCACTTCGGTGTCCTCACTTCAGTGTCCTCACTTCAGTGTATGTAGGGTTGGCCAGAACGGTATATATGTAGGTATATGACCGTATATTTGGTGATTTCTCTGCCAAAATTACCGTATATACACCGTATATATATGGCTCTGGCCAACCCTACATACACTTGACCTGTATCCTCGCTTCAGTCTATGTGTTGACCTGTATCCTCACTTCAGCAACTACTTAAGTATCCACTTAATGCGGTGCTGCTATGTCAGGGTAGCTGCTCTGTTAGCCTATTCGTTCATGTTCAGACCAGACGCTCTGATCTGAAAGCCTAGTTGTCCATGTTTAGATCAGACCCTTTGGGGTGGCAGGTTTGAATCTGCCTGGTAACGTGAAATCATCGTCAATTTGACAGCAATGTCTCCAACCCCTCGAACCATCCTAGTGATGACGTCAACAATTTGCCATGCTTGTCTTTAATCCGTATCAAGGTTTGGCATTTCTGGGCTGGAGCCTTACCTTCTATGGCAGCAGCTGACCTGAAAATCCAAGGCCTTATGTCTAGGGACAGAACCGGAGGCGACAGGTTGCAAGCTGAGCAGACACATCCATAAGTGTCCCACTCTTACACGTAGTTTTTGAACTATACCCACGTGCGCCTCACACGTATCACGCATAACACAGTTTGTGGACAACCAAGATGTGCTGGATCTCATAGAGGGCAAGATGGGCATCCTGGAGCTGCTGGATGAACAGTGCAGGTGAGGCGGGCAACGTTCATTGTGCACGCGTATGATGATTGATGTTTTTATGCTTTTAATGTGTTTATTTTTTTTACTTTCTTAGGAATGGTAAGGTCAGGTGTGCTCTATGTGCATTTTGAAGTTGCTGGTTGAGCAGTGCAGGTGAGAATGGCTACGTGTGCGTGCAAAGTAATGGTAAGTGTGTGTGTGTTTGTGTTTGTGTTTAAATGGGTATCTGATATTTGTGTGCTATATGGGCCTGGCGGGGCTTCTGGCTGTGCAGCAGAGATGGGAGGTCGTGCAAGCGTGTGGGGCTGTGTGAGTGTGTATGCACGGTCATGACACATGTGTAGGTGTGTAGGGTTAGCCGAAACCGTTTATATACACCGTATATGATTATATATTTGGTGATTTCCCTGCCCAAAAAAATGTATAATCACCGTATATATATGGTCCTGGTTGACCCTAAACATGTGTGTACTCGTTAAAGCTCCCAAACGGTTAGCCTCCTTAGTTTGCACTTTTGCTGTTGCATAGTTGAGGGGGGACAGGTGTGAAGTGAGTGGGTAGTCCAAAGGCTGCTCAAAAGCTGCGGCATGTGTTGCACAGCCCGGTGCTGCTGCTACTAAACAGAAGGAGCGCAACTGGTGTTAAAGAGGTTTTAACACAATAGTGGATGGAGTAGGGGGCTAGGGGAAATAATAAAGGCAGTGACTTGATTGGCTATTTCATGGTGATGATGAAGCAAGCATTTGAGGCTGGGCATACCTAGGACATGTTTCTCGGCATGTTGAATGTGTGGGCTGGGCATGATGAGCATTTGAGGCTGGGCATTTGAGGCTGGGCATAACGACGATGATGAAGCAGGCATTTGAGGCTGAGCATACCTAGGACATGTTTGTCGGCATGTTGAATGTGTGGGCGTCGGGAGGCATAGTAAAATGTGCGCGCATGGTCCATTCTAAACATAAGATAGGACGCGGTTGAGGGCATACGCACCGGTGCACACATACTTTCCCTCCAGCATGTTCCCCACCTCTGCAGGATCAGACCGAGCAAGAGGCTACACCCTCACCCACTTAAGTCAGCCAGAACACACAGGCAGGCATTGATACAAGCACGTGCACATGCTTCTCCCCATTTCCACCTCCAGTCAAATCCATCCAAGCGTAACCTTACGCGCGAGTGCATGCCCCTCCCCCTCCCCCCCTCCAGGTTCCCCACCCCCACAGGAGCTG
>Ga0307968_1003095_pt1 | contig 13843 bp, 11 predicted proteins | sample OrgLakmetagen650_FD_201834 | JGI IMG/M metagenome (GOLD analysis project Ga0307968, IMG submission 201834) | Saline water microbial communities from Organic Lake, Antarctica - #650 | ecosystem: Environmental > Aquatic > Non-marine Saline and Alkaline > Saline | place: Antarctica: Organic Lake... | reverse complement strand
GAGTTGTTGTGTTTTCCTTGGTAATAATGACAGAGCCCTATGCATCTCACGATGCAAGCGAAATATAACTGCCTGAACGACACAACAGCACCACATCACGCATGCCCAGGAACAACATCTACACATGTGTAGGGTTGCTAGAACGCTAAAACCATACATTTATAGGTATATACGGTGTGCATACGGTATTTTTAGCAGGGAAATCAACATACATACGGTCAAATACGGTGCAGATATACAGTTCTGGCCTACCCTACACATGTGCTTTGCTGATGTCGCTTCACACATTAATGCCTCGCAAACGCTGGCATCACAAGTAATCAAAGCACAACCGCCCTATCATAAGCAACACCACACCACATACGTATGCCAACATGACTTGCACTTGTGCTTTGCTGATGTCGCTTCACACATTAACGCCTAACAAATGCTGGCGTCATAAGATCAAAAGTAACCAAAGCACAACTGCATTATCAGGAGAAAACAATCACCACACCACGTACACACACCCACAACATTTGCACCTGTGCTTTGCTGATGTCGCTTCACGCATGACTGCCTTGCAAATGCTGGCATCACAAGTAATGAAATCACTACTGCCTTATTATAAAAAACACCACACCACGTATTATCAGAAGAAAAACACCACCACACCACGTGCGCACACCGACAACATGTGCACCTGTGCTTTGCTGAGGTCGCTTCACGCATGACGGCCTCGTGAATGGTGGCCAGTGTGCTCACAGACTCGCAAGTAAAGTGCGCATCACCTGCACTATACCTGTGGGTTGTGAGTACAGTTGTGTGTGTGTGTGGTGTGTGTGTGTGTGTGTGTGTGTGTGTGTGTGTGTGTGTGTGTGTGTGTGTGTGTGTGTGTGTGTGTGTGTGTGTGTGTGTGTGTAATAGATAAATGATAGGAAAAGTGCGCATCACCTGCACTATACCTGTGAATTGCGAGTACACATTTGTGTGTGTGCGTGTGGTGTGTGTGTATTTGTGTGTAGTAGATAAATGATAGGTAAAGTGTGCATCACCCGCACTATACCTGTGAATTGTGAGTACACATTTGTGTGTGTGTGTGCGTGTGGTGTGTGTGTGTTGGTGTGTAATAGATAAATGATAGGTAAAGTGCGCATCACCTGCACTATACCTGTGAATTGTGAGTACACATTTGAGTGTGTGTGTGTGTGTGCGTGTGGTGTGTGTGTGTTTGTGCGTAATAGATAAATGATAGATAAATGCGCATCACCCGCACTATACCCTAGAATTGTGAGTACACATTTGTGTGTGTGTGTGTGTGTTTGTGTGTAACAGATAAATGATAGGTAAAGTGCGCATCACCTGCACTATACCTGTGGGTTGTGGGTACACACGTATGTGTGTGTGTGTGTGTGTGTGTGTGTGTGTGTGTGTGTGTGTGTGTGTGTGTGTGTGTGTGTGTGTGTGTGTGTGTGTGTATTTGTGTGTGTGTGGGTTGTGGGTACACATGTGTGTGAGTGTGTGTGTGTGTCTGTGTGTGTAATTTGTGTGTGGTGTGTGTTTGTGTGTATAAGATGGATGATAGATAAATGCGCATCACCCACACTGTACATATGTGGGTGCGTGCGTGGGCATAGTCGCGTATGTAGTTGCGTACGTGATGATAGACTCACAAATAATTGCACATCACCCGCGCTGAACTTATGGAAATACATATGCGTGTACATGTGTGTATGTGTATGTGTATTGTGTATGTGTATGTGTGTATTTGTGTATGTGTGGGGGGGAACATGACACACACGCATGGTCATATGGGCGTTGTGAGCTGATTCCGTGTACTCACAACGTGCCCGTGTGCTTTGTGGTAAGAAAACGAGTGGCCAACCAACATATGCAAACACACACAAGCACAACACACACACCGACACACACATATTCACACACATACACACATCCACACACATCCACACATGCACGCACACACACACTCGCACACATGCACTTGCATAACTACTCATTCATCCACACACGCCCACATGAACACTGACCTGCACGACAGCTGAGTGCCAAGCAAGGCGTTCGCAAAGGCGAGGGACGCCTCACTGCTGCCGTGTATTGAAGGGGGAACGTCAGGCAGGATGCGCGATATCCAGCCATGCATGTCCGACAGACTAAAGGTGCCTGTGAGTGTGTGTGTGAGTGTGTGTGTGTGTGTGTGTGAGCACAAGACTAAACGGCGGATGCAACACACAGACCTGCTTGTGGGTTGCGTGGGAATTTTGAATTCTTCATAGGGACACAAGCTAATTTGTGATGACAAAATTAGTTTCCACGCACAAGCATACAATAAAGGCATACTTACAAACACATGCAAGTATACACATACACACGCTCACACACTCAACCACATGGGAACACACGTACACACACTTAGGTACACACATGCACACACACACACAAACACACACACACACACTCACACACACACTCACACACACTCACACACACACACACACACACTCACACACACTCACACACACACACACACACCTGTAAAGGACAGCTCGTTGGTGGGTCGTGTGGGGTCGGCTTCAGTGATGCGGCTGTGAAGGCACAGAGAGGGTATCTGCAGCAGCATATGAGTGAGATCAGACTCAGAGAGTGAGATCACTGCGTGTCAGTGAGATCAGATACACAGTGAGATCAGATACACAGTGAGATCAGATACACAGTGAGATCAGATACACAGTGAGATCAGATACACAGTGAGCATGTAGGGTTGGCCAGAACCGCATACACCGGTATTTGGTATGCATGCACCGTTCATGACTGCATATTCGGTAATTTCCTATCCAAATGTACTGTATATATACCATGTATATACCGTATATATACCGTATATATATGGCCAGGCCCTATTAGAGTGTGTTCTGTGTTGCACACGGATTCAGTATACCTAGGGTTGGCCAGAACAATATACATATATACGGTGTATATACGGTATTTTTGGCAGGAAAATCATCAAATATACGGTCATATACGGTGTATATATATACGGTTCTGGCCAACCCTAAGTATACCTAATGCAGGTCTTCACTGGTCAGCATTCTCAGCGGTTTCCTTCCCAAGATCAATGAAGCAGGTGCATGCTAGAAGGCCATCATCAAAGCCAAATACTGCTTCTGTAGAAAAGGAACGTTTTCCTGTGCTCTGTACCAAATTGGTTTTTTTGTGCTATCAATGTTCTTAATGCACTAAGGGTTGGCTTACACTGCCAGCAAAAAACTTATCCACGCATGAATACCATCCTGGATTCCTTAATTTTTGTGGTATGGTGGCACAGGCACACTACAATGCATGCACCATGTGTGTGTAGCAAATGGAACCTTAGGATAGGCCTTGACAAATAGACGCTTGTATGGTAAACGAGTAGCGGTATTCGCTAAAATGTATAATTGCCCGCGGCGTGAACCCTATTTTTCACCATCATTCTCTCATATCTCACCACCCAATGACCCTGATTTGTGTCATTTTTATATGAATCGTTTACATTTTAATAAAAATAGCATTGCAACAAAAATGGGGCAAAACGGAGCAGTACTTGGCCAGATACTCCATTTTGACCCATTTCCCTTGCAGAAAATCAACAAAAGGGGTGCCGAAAAGGTGGAAAACCAACCTTCACCAAATCTGCTTTTCAAAACCCAGGATGATAAGGTATCATAAAGGAAGTCCTGTCTTGTTTTGGGATGAAAATAGGTCCTGCTTGGGGCGTGGTGGCCTGTTATGTGAAAACTCAGTGCCAAAATTTGAACTGGATTTCTGTCCAGACCACTGGGGTAGTCTTTTTGGCCCTAAACCTCATGAACCATCTAGTTATATCATTCATACATGATCTGTATCAAAACAGTCACATTTCAGACAATTGCTCCGTTGACCCCCTCTGGTAAACGAGTAAAGTTATTTAGAAACGTATATTCACACCGTGTGTATACACTGCGTTTATGACCTGGTGCATGGTGGCCTAATCTGTTACCTCTGTAACCTCTGTATGGTGGTTTCTCTGCTATATACAACGTACGTACACCGTATGAATATACGTTGTACGTATATGTGTATGGTTCTGGCCGACCCTATCAGCGAATTAATCCTAAACCCTAAACCCTAACCCTGTCCTGTGACGGGGCGCACAGTACCTTATGGCAAACGGACATGCACGTCTTGGGCGAGATGTTGGGGATAACAAAAGCTTGAAGGACCCCGCTGACACCCTCCTGAAGTTTGAACTTGATTGACAACCGTGACGTGGACTCTTGGCACCTGAATGATGTGCAACAAGGAACGCAGGTGCGTGTGTGGGAATGTGTGTGTTTGTGATTTGTTGTTGTTGTTGTTGTTTTGTTGTTGTTGTTGTTTTGTGTATCTGTGGACTTTTGGCAGCTGAATGATGTGCAACAAGGAATTCAGGTGCGTGAGTGCGCATTTTTTTGTGTATCTGTGGACTCTTGGCACTTGAATGATGTGCAACAAGGAACGCAGGTGCGTGTGTGCGTTAGTGTTTGTGTGTGTGTTTGTGTGCGTATGTGTATATCTGTGCGTGTGTATATCTGTGTGTGTATGTGTATATCTGTGCGTCTGTGTGTTTGTGTGTATATGTGTATATCTGTGTGTGGATGTGTAGATGTGTGTGTGTGTGTGTGTGTGTGTGTATATCTGTGTGTGGATGTGTAGATGTGTGTGTGTGTGTGTGTGTGTGTGTGTGTGTGTGTGTGTGTGTGTGTGTGTGTGTGTGTGTGTGTGTGTGTGTGTGTGTGTGTGTGTGTGTGCATGTTCACACTTGCGTGCGCGTGAGTACATGCGTATGTACACTTGTATGTGAGCACATTTATGCATGTGTGCCTCTTCTTGCATACGTGTTTGCATACATGTGTAATATATTACATCAGTCAGTTCAGACAAGTACCTGCAGGAAAGGAACACTTGACGTTGTTGTGTTGCATACGGTTGTGCACTTTAAGTTACGGTTGTGCATTTCAGCTATACGATTGTGCACTTTAGGTTACGGTTGTGCACTTTTATTACAGTTGTGCACTTTTGTTACGCTTGTGCTCAGCTACGACTATGCACTTAAAGTTATGTTTATGCACTTTAATTTACGTTTATGCACTTTAAGTTACGTCTATGCACTTTAAGTTACGGTCGTGCAATTTTGTAACGCTTGTGCTCAGCTACAGTTATGCACTGTAGGTTACGGTTGTGCACTTTTGTTACAGTTGTGCACTTTTGCTACGAGTGTTAACTTCATTTACGGTTGTGCACTTCAGTTTCCTACGGTTGTGCTTTTAAGTTAGTTACCTGTAAGTAGCAAGCGTGCGGTTCCCAGATGCAGCGTCTGTCGGAGACCGGCTGAGGATTGCAACGTTGGATGGTACGTCCATAAGCTGTATATATATGAGTTTGTGTGTGAGTGTGTGTGTGTGTGATTGTGTGTGTCTGTGTGTGTATGTATGTGTGTGTGTGTGTGTGTGCGTGTGTGTGTGTGTGTGTGTGTGTGTGTGTGCGCGTACGTCAGAGATTTGCTGCGGATGGCTACGTTGGAGGGTACGTCAAAAAGCTGTATATGTATGTGTGATTGTGTGTGTGTGCACGTGTGTGTCTGTGCGTGTGTGTATGTTTGTGTGTGTGTGTATATACTTGTGTGTAAAAATTGTGTGTAATGTGTGTGTGTCCGTCTAAGTTTTGCTGAGGATGGCTATGTCGGAGGGTACGTCCAAAAGCTGCGAGTGTGCGTGCGTGTGTCTGCGAGTGTGTACATGCAAGTCTGCGTCGTTTGTGTGTGCATTTGGCATGTTCAGTTCGAATGCATTATGCACAAGGACACAAGCATGTGTGAATGCTTGTATGCATGTTTGTCTCTTTTTCTTGCGTTTGAATTTTGCAACCAAGTTATGTCTCATTTTGTTTCAAGCGTGTTTGAATGCGTGCCCCACCTGCAAGGCTATGCTGCTCTTTATGTATCATCTTGTTTCTAAGCGTGTTTGTTTAAATGCATGACGCACCTGCAAGGCTATGCTGCTCTGAATAGCCACGGTGAAGATGGGGACGCTGCTCTCTAAGGTCAGTGTCTGGAGTTGGGTGAGAGTATGTGTTGGTGCGTAGTTATGATATGTTGGTGCGTAGTAAGGATAGTCTGGCTGAAGGTCCTCCCATGTAAACTTGTAAATCTGTTGGTGCATTGGTAAGTTAGAGAGCTTACATAACACCACTGATCAGATCACTCACGTAACACGCCTCATCAGCCTCCAGCTTGCATGAATGTGCCAGCTCAAAGGGCGCGCCCAAAGCCAGCATTGCTTTATTCCCGCCTCTGCTCTGAAACCTGTGGAAGCCGTATTCAACGACAGAGTTTTAATGTGGGTTTGTAAAAAAAAATGCTCAAAGGGCGTACCCAGGCCAGCATCGCCTTATTCCCGCCTCAGCTCTGAAACCTGTGGAAGCCGTGTTCAACGACAGAGTTTTTATGTGGGTTTGTAAAAAACAACTGCTCAAAGGGCGCACCCAGGCCAGCATCGCTTTATTCCCGCCTCAGCTCTGAAACCTGTGGAAGCCGTGTTCAACAACAACAGGGCTTTAATGTGGGTCTGTCTAAAAAACAGCTAGAAGGGATCACCCAGGCCAGCACTGCTTTATTCCCGCTTCTACTACTCTGAAGATTGTGGAAGCCATATTCAATGCGCTTTCCTTAGTTGATGTGGGGGGTAATTTTTACTGTCGGCGAATTTCTACTCTATATCCACCATTGTGGTTTGTACAACCAGAGCTCAGCTTAACGCTTTCCAACGTGCAGGGTTGGCCTGGGGGGTGCGGATTATAGCATGCCACCGCACACTCGAAACATCTCCAGCTAGAAACTACGGTAAAAATGCTGGACGCCTATGGATCTGGACAATATTGAATGGTTGCATATTGCTAGGGACGTCCAGAACCATATATATAGTGTTTATACGGTATTTTCTGCAGGGAAATCGGCAAGTATACGCTCGTATACGGTGTCTACATACAGTTTTGGCCAGCCCTATATATTGTTGACCAAAGAGTAGCAGCAGCCAACAAGCTTGCTTTTTGAATGGTTGCATATTGCTAGGGACGTCCAGAACCATATATATACGGTATTTTCTGCAGGGAAATCGGCAAATATATATATGCTCGTATACGGTGCCTACATACGGCTTTGGCCAGCCCTATATATTGTTGACCAAAGAGCAGCAGCAGCCAGCAAGCTTGCTTTTTGCACAGGTCTTTAATCATGCTATACCTGAAATGAATAGCATCTCATTACGTAGGCGAGTCTTAGGTCAACCGTAATTGCAGGGAGGTGCAGGTGATGCATTTGCAGGTCATGTCCAACTGCAGCTCACCACTCTTTTTGTTTAGCTCAGTAGAGGCTGTTGAAGCACTCGATGCAGAGGAAAAACAAGGGACGGTCTGCAATGGAAGAGCTCTGCAGTACTCAAACCAAAGCTACTCTACACCAACCAGAACATTAAACGTTTTCTTATTTGATGCAAAAAGTGACACGACAGTCAGCTGTGTTCCTATTCTACCTGTCTTGGCTTTGCAGTTTGAGGGTCCTACAGCACCGAGACAGCTCCTCTGAATTTTCTTGGCATCAGTCCTCTACCTTAACTCTGCAGTTAGAGGGTCCTCCACATCCAAGACAGCTCCTTTTCCTCCTCTTGGCATTTCCTTCTCCTTATTCTCGTTGTTTCTCTGTTTCTAGGTTGGCACAGAGAGCCTCTCTCTTTCTTTCTTTCTTTCTTCTGACGGCAGTTATGGCAATTTCCCTTCTCGTTACCTTGTTTTCTCTACATTTAGGTTGGCATGGAGGGCGTCAAGCTCCCCTTGGAGCCTCGCAACCTGCAGGAACGTATGAACGTGTTAAAAATTGCAAAATGCATACAGGACACCACCGACCAAAAGCGCAAACACCTTTAGTAAATTCCCACCAGGACTTGGTTTCCGCCAAGCCTGCAACCCTCCTGATCCCCACAAATCATTCCTTCTGTTCATGGTGGAGGAATTGTAAGGTACTTGTTGCCTAAGTGGCTCTGCTCCCTGGTCAGCATGGGAGGGGATTTCCCTGCCTGCGTATAACCTGAATCTTTTTATGCTTACATTATGGTGCGCGGAGCTCCAATGGCTACTCAACTGTGTGAACCCTATTGAAAGGCTCAATTGGATGATCCAGTTCAAAGAAAAGCTATCTAAACGACAGACATACCTATAAGATAATCCAGGTTCCAGTGGATGAATGATTGCTCTGGCTGACCCTATACCATGTAGGCTGTAGCTATAATCATTAATGAAGATGGGCTCCAGAATTTGGGCTTGAGAGCTAGGCCAACAAGTTTCAAGTCGAGCTTAATAGTTACGCCAACCAAATGCACTTCATACGTGCATGGTGTGAAAGGTGAAGACAATGCAAACAAAAATACAAAATTTCACCAGCCAGCCATGATCTGTGGTGGGGAGGGAGGTAGAAAAAGGGGTCCAGAGGGGGGAGAGGGGGGTAGGCTAAAGGCCTAGAAAAACATATCATATGACACTCCCGCACCAGCATTGTGTGTTCTTGGCTCTAAGCTTGCGAGTGTTGAATTTTATAAAATTTGATGTGGTGTGTGTTAGAGCATTGGTGTTAGAGCATTGAGGACAGCAGGCACGAAAAAGTAGGACGACAAATGGACCATTTGCCTAAATGCGGCTCCAAGCTTTGTGGAGTTTAGAGCTCACCGCTATCCTGCCTATAAGGTAAGGTAAGGTAAGGTTACGTCGCTATCCTGCCTATAAGGTAAGGTAATGTAGGGTTACATATGGTGAAAAAGGGTTACATAAGGGTAACTGCCCTGAAAGCCTAGTGGCCCGTGGTCAGGCCAGACTCTTCGGGGTCGCGGGTTCGAATCCGCCTGGTAGCGTGAGAACTTCGCTGTCCGACAGCTCCGTCTCCGTTTCCTTAATTCAGGCCTGTGGTGTTATCACCCCTTATATAATAGGTGACATAGCTATCTCGCCTATAATGGGTGACATAGCTATCTCGCCTATAATGGGTGACATAGCTATCTCGCCTATAATGGGTGACAGCTATCTCGCCTATAACGGGTGACATAGCGATCCTGCCTATAACTCATGCAACTCAGGAAACGTTCAAAGATTCTTTGGTGGCTTTGTTTACTTCATACAATTTTATCCAAAGATGGGTCATACGGTCATTTGAGACGTTCAATACGGCGCAAAATACGATGTGGCGTATTACACGATGCGGCATGTTATACTATGCGGCCTATTACACAATGCGGCGTATTACACAATGCAGCTCAAAATACGATGCGGCGCACTATACGATGCGGTGTTAAATACAATGCGGCGTATTAGAGTACGCTGTATGACCCAACCCTGGTTGCAACCAAATCCTGTGCTGATTTCTATACTTGTATGCAGTTACAAGGGAAAAAGAAACCCTGCCTACTGACTTCCTTTCATATTCCTCAGGTTGCGCATATATATACGGTGTATGTACAGTGTGTTTGGCAGGAAAATCACCAAATTTACGGTCATTTACGGTGAATATTTACGGATCTGGCCAACCCTACGTATTTTCATGCAAATCTTGTTACCCTTTCACTTTGTAGTTATCCCTTTAGTTCCACACTCACAAGCCAGCACATGCCATCAAGGCAATGCGTACATGTTTCCAATTGTGTTTTGCATTTTCTTTTGTTGTCACTCCCTTACGTGTACCCTCAATAATACATTACATGTACCCTCAATTACATGTACCCTCAATTACACATTACATGTATCATGATCTTTTTTAAGACCCTTACCCTTAGCATGAAATCGTCGAGGGGTCTTTTCAGACTTCCCTGCTGGTTGACTCTAGCGTTTAGAGTCAATCCAGCATACAGCTAAGTAAGCAACTTCATAGACATGAAGTTGTCCCCAAGATGAGGACCGTTGTACCCTCCATTCCATGCACCCTCAATTACACATTACATGTACACTCCATTTCATGGACCCTCAATTACACATTACACATTACAAGTACCCTCAATTTCATGCACCCTCAATTACACATTACAAGTGCCCTCAATTTCATGCACCCTCAATTACACATTACATGTACCCTCAATTTCATTCCCCCTTTATTACACATTACAAGTACACACTCAATTTCATGCACCCTTAATTACACATTACAAGTACCCTCAATTTCATGCACCCTCAATTACACATTTCATGTGCCCTCAATTTCATGCACCCTCAATTACACATTACATGTACATTCAATTTCATGCACACTCAATTACACATTACAAGTACCCTCAACAACACAGACAAGCCATATACGCAAGTCTAGACAATAGACAACACACGCAAGTACCTGGTCTTTGCTTGTCATTTTCTTGGCACCCTCTTCCATTGCCACTCTATTAAATTTCACACTTGCAAGCCAACTCAGACCCAGTGCTTCCATCAAGATTACATGCACACACATACGCACCTGGACCTCGTTTGCCATCTTCTTGGCACCCTCTTCGGTTGTCACTCCTTTCAATCGCTTGTCCGCCTCAGGCAATGAAAAGCCACCCCCGGGGGGAGAATAGGTGATGACCTGCTCATCACAGCATGGGGTTATTATGAAGCAGCTTAGCGTTGTTTTGTGCCAGCGAGTGTGGGTGATGACCTCATCAGAGCATGGGTTATTATGGAGCAGCTCAGCTTTGTTTTGTGCCAGCAAGTGTGGGTGATGACCTCATCACAGCATGGGGTTAATATGAGGCAGCTCAGCATTGTTTTGTGCCAGCAAGTGCGGGTTATGATCAGGGGGTTATGAAGCAGCTCAGCATTATTTTGTGCCAGCAAGTGTGGGTTATGAACTGCTCACACAGCAGGGGGTTGCAAAGCAGCTCAGCTCAGTGTTGCTTTTTGTCAGTGAGTGCGATGCCTCTCAATTTGTAGAGCAGTGTTTCTGCTGGGACCTGCTTGGATGAGGAGAATGAGTGGGTAGGGGGAATGCATGACATGAAGAATTGCTCAAAACAGTGCCATTTCCTGCAGCAAAAGGGGAAGAGGCGTTGACGTGTTCACAGCAGGGAGTACAGTGTGCTACAGTTGAAGGTTACTATTATGACTATGCTTAACACTTAGAATTTAAGGTTGAGCCTAATAATCAACTACACAAATGCTATGATCAAATATGAAAGTCATTGTACCTCAGAACATTGCTCAGGTCCACACACATTGCCACAGAACATTGTGCATCGTTGGAAGTCGGGCTGCATTCATACCACATTTGGGTCTGTGTTCACGCCCCGAACCTTGCCAAAAAAGGTCTGTACGACAAAAATTCTGGCCTGTTGAACGTCAGTCTGCAATCATACATCATACCACAGTTTGGCCTACGTTCACGCCACGCACCTTGCCAAACGAAGGTCTGCATGGTGAACTCTGGCACGTTTGATTCAGGCTGCATTCATGCCACGTTTAAGCCTGCATTCACGCCACGTACCTTGCCAGAGAAGGTCTGCATGATGAGCTCGGGCACGTTTGAAGTGATGACCCCTCCATCCAGCGCATTCACAAACTCGTTCAGACTTGCACTATAAACCTGTGAATGGATAACAAGGAGGCTGTCGACAGGCGACCTTGCTGCTCATACGTTGCGTATGTGCACACAAATTTTTCAGGCTTGCAAAGCAAACAGGTGACCTTGCTGCTCATACGTTGCGTACGTGCACACAAATTGTTCAGGCTTGCAAAGCGAACAGGTGACCTTGCTGCTCATACGTTGCGTATGTGCACACAAAATTTTCAGGCTTGCAAAGCAAACAATTGACCTTGCTGCTCATACGTTGCGTATGTGCACACAAAATTTTCAGGCCTGCAAAGCAAATAGGTGACCTTGCATCGCTTAGGAAAGGCGCCGGCTGCAGCTGTCCTTGCACGTCCATATTTTATATTTTCTAGGGACCTTTATCCGAGTCGCCAGCTGATTTGGGTTCGTGTGCAATGCAGAAGTGCTTCAATTTGGGTCCGCACCAAAACGTTGCAACATACTTTATCTAGATCACTTGATCACTGTAATTTAGGGTTGGCCAGAACCGTATCAATGCGTATGAATACACCGTATATTAAGTGATTATCAAGTCAAAAATATCGTACATACGCTGTACTTATATTACCGTATGCACACCGTACACATATGGTTTTGACCAACCCTACTGTACATACATGGTTTTGACCAACCCTACTGTAGTGGTACCTACTGTTCACGTGATTTTGACCAACCCTACTGTACACATGGTTTTGACCAACCCTACTGTAGTGGTATCTACTGTTCACATGGTTTTGACCAACCCTACCTTACATACATGGCTTCGACCAACCCTACTGTACACATGGTATTGACCAACCCTACTGTAGTGGTACCTACTGTTCACGTGATTTTGACCAGTCCTACTGTTCACATGGTTTTGACCAACCCTACTGTAGTGGTACCTACTGTTTACGTGATTTTGACCCACCCTACCATACATACATGGCTTCGACCAACCCTAATGTACACATGGTTTTGACCAACCCTACTGTAGTGGTACCTACTGTTTACGTGATTTTGACCAACCCTACTGTACACATGGTTTTGATCAACCCTACTATAGTGGTACCTACTGTTCACATGGTTTTGACCAACCCTACTGCACATACATGGCTTCGACCAACCCTACTGTACACATGGTTTTGACCAACCCTACGGTAGTGGTACCTACTGTACATACATGGTTTTGACCAACCCTACTGTAGTGGTACCTGTTGCAGCCGTCCTTGCGCGTCTAGGTCATAAATTTCTAGGGACCCATCTTCTCGTGCCACTGCAATGTCGTTGACGCCTGTCTTGGTGAAGTCACTCCCTGTGTGAAAAGAATATCACAAAGGCAGCATGGGCGTGTTGCAAACACTCATCATGACAAAGCCACTCCCTGTGAGGAAAGCACAAAGGCCGAATGGGCGTCTTGCGAACACTTATCATGACAAAGTCGCTCCCTGTGTGAAAAGAAAAGCACAAAGGATGAATGGGCGTATTGCAAACACTCATCATGACAAAGCCACTCCCTGTGTGGGAAGAAAATCACAAAGGCCGAATGGGCGTGTTGCTAACACTCATCATGACAAAGTCGCTCCTTGTGTGAAAAGAAAAGCACAAAGGCCGAATGGGCGTGCCGCTAACACTTGACATGACAAAGTCACTCCCTGTGTGGGAAGAAAATCACAAAGGCCGAATGGGCGTGCCGCTAACACTTGACATGACAAAGTCACTCCCTGTGTGGGAAGAAAATCACAAAGGCAGAGTGGGCGTGTTGCTAACACTCATCATGACAAAGCCGCTCCCTGTGTGAAAAGAAAAGCACAAAGGCCGAATGGGCGTGCCGCTAACACTTGACATGACAAAGCCGCTCCCTGTGTGAAAAGCACAAAGGCTGAAATGGCGTGTTGCGAACACTTGACATGACAAAATCAATCCCTGTGTCAGCAAGTCAACACGGCGAGCAACTGGAGAGTACAACAACAACCAACGAGCTACACAACAGCACAGCCAGGCAACAAGCTACACAACAGCACAGCCAGGCAACAAGCCACACAACAGCACGGCCAACCAGCAAGCCACACAACAGCACAGCCAGGCAACAAGCCACACAACAGCACGGCCAACCAACAAGCCACACAACAGCACGGCCAACCAACAAGCCACACAACAGCACAGCCAGGCAACAAGCCACAAAACAGCACAGCCAGGCAACAAGCCACAAAA
>Ga0307968_1003093_pt1:0-10000 | contig 13847 bp, 17 predicted proteins | sample OrgLakmetagen650_FD_201834 | JGI IMG/M metagenome (GOLD analysis project Ga0307968, IMG submission 201834) | Saline water microbial communities from Organic Lake, Antarctica - #650 | ecosystem: Environmental > Aquatic > Non-marine Saline and Alkaline > Saline | place: Antarctica: Organic... | reverse complement strand
GTGAGGGCAGCAGGTCTGGGAGTGTGAGGATTGAGAAGAGTGGGAGGGCAGTAGTTTGAGGATGTGGGAAAGCAAGGGTTGTGAAATGTGTGGAGATTCAGGTGAGGATTTATGCGAGGGGGCAAAGGTTGTGGACAAAATGTGTGCATCTTGCAGTCGAGACCTCCTGACGCAAAAAAATGCAGTGGCTAGAAAGTTGATCGGATGCACAGTCTTATAAGAATAGGGTTGGCCAAAACCATGCATAAATATGTATACAAGGTGTATATACGGTATACTTAGCAGGGAGATTAACATACATACGGTCATATACAGTGTACATATACGGTTCTGGCCAACTCTATACAAGAAGCAATTTTGAAGGACTATTGAATCGTCTCCCTTAAGCTTTGGAAGTAGCGATTTAGGTGAATTGTTTACTTCCTCAAAGTGTTCCATGTGCCTGGACTGTGCAGGCAGTCACTTGGATGCGTGATTAGAAAGAACTGTTTTGAAATGCTCCATGTTATGGAGTATGCAAGCACTGGTTTGGACGGTATTAAAGTAGGTAGAGGGAGCCCAAGCGACCGTTTTCTTTTGGAGTAAGCGAGCACTGTTTTAGACGGTGTTAGAATAGGAAGAGGGAGCCCAAGCGACTGTTTCTTTTTGGAGTATGCGAGCACTGTTTTAGACGGTGTTAGAATAGGAAGAGGGAGCCCAAGCGACTGTTTCCTGTGCATGTCTCATGCCACCCTCATACTCATTGGCTGTACAGAAATTGACTCGGACGACGGGAATGGTGAAGTATCAAGAGGGGGCCACGCGACGACCATGCTGTTCGCAAGCAAGTCGTACAGCGGCTCTGTGCAAGAGGGGAAATCTTCGCTCCCAGCGCGGAAGAGTGCTGTGTCCAGGTTTCAGGTGAGAGAGAGAGAGAGAGAGAGAGAGAGAGAGAGAGAGAGTGTGAATGTGTGAGTGTGTGAATGTGTGTGTTTGTGTGTGTGTGTGTGTGTTCGAGGCTTCAGAAGGAGAGAGCAGTGTGATTTGGTGTTAAAAAAACAGTATTGCATACCAGTGCTTCATGCGCACTCCAGTGTTTCACGCACAGTGCTGTGTAAGGAAAGTGTTAAATGCCAGTGCTTCACGCACAGTGCAGAGTGGGCGACGGAGAGCAGTAGATGAGAACAATATCTCCTGTTTTCCATTGGTCTTTTTTCTTTGTGTGTTAAAGAATTGTAACGGTACGTACGCTTGTCAGTGCCTCGCCCTGTGCCAGATGCAGAGCAAGAACAGAAGGTCGAAGCACAGCTTAATTAGTTGGGTAGGTTGAAAAGTGAGTATTGGTCACACATTACTGTGGTTTCTTTTTGTTGCTTGATGTGGGGGAGTGGTCTCACTGCCTGCACAGGTCTTTCTTTCAGTTATAAGCGGCGTTGTGGTAGCAGGGTGATTAAACGACGTTGTGGTAACGGCGCTGTAGTAACAAAACAATAAAACGACGTTGTGGTACCAGACCGATAAAACAACATTGTGGTAACAACGTTGTGGTAGCAAAATAATAAAACGACTTTGTGGTACCAGACCGATAAAGCAGCATTGTGGTAACAATGTTGTGGTAAAAGAACGATAACTCGACGTTGCGGTACCAGACCAATAAAACAACATTGTGGTAACAACGTTGTGGTAACAAAATAATAAAACGACGTTGTGGTACCAGACCGATAAAGCAGCATTGTGGTAACAATGTTGTGGTAACAGAACGATAACTCGACGTTGCGGTACCAGACCAATAAAACAACATTGTGGTAACAACGTTGTGGTAACAAAATAATAAAACGACGTTGTGGTACCAGACCGATAAAGCAGCATTGTGGTAACAACGTTGTGGTAACAGAACGATAACTCGACGTTGCGGTACCAGAACCCTCCTTATCCTCAGATCACCAAGACCGCAGCAGATGCCCTATTCGAACATGCGCCACGATTGCATCATTGGGTGTTTTGAAACTGCTGCTTCAGTAATGGCTCTGTCTCACCATGATTTCACGTGTCGAAGTGGTGTGTGTGCATGTTCCTCGCAGATTGGTAGTGGCCAGTCCAAGAAGGCCAGCAAATCTAAGGAGGGCACGAGAAGAAGCACGAGGTGTGTGTTTTGATTGTGCTCATGATACAGGTGTACATGATACAGGTTTACATGATACAGGTGTACATGATTAAGGTGTATATGATTAAGGTGTGTGTTTTGATTGCGCTCATGATACAGGTTTACATGATTAAGGTGTACATGATTAAGGTGTACATGATTAAGGTGTGTGTTTTGATTGCGCTCATGATACAGGTGTACATGACTTCTGCAGGCAGGCTAGGCTGTGCTGAAGTATATTTGCACTGGGATATTTCTTGCACAGGCTGTGTTTGAGTGTGTGTGTCGTCATGCCCTGCTGAACACAGCTTTGGTTGCTTTTTGTTGAGCAGATGTGTGATTCTGCTGAACATCGCAAACACACCCAGGAGCTACGCTTGCAGCAGATGATGGGTTGTTTGCTTATCCAACTCTCGCTGTTGCATCCATAAGTTATTAGTCAGGCCTGCACCATACATACAGCAGAGTCCCATCATGTTGCAGAAGCCAATATCCGTGCAGCACCCACTAATCACACTCACCTTTACTCCTCACTACTCACACTCACCACTCAAAACTCATCACTGCGTAGCGCTTACAACTCTCTACTCACTCACGTCACTGCAAACCCACCACTTGCTCTACCCCTTGCCACTGCGCAGCACCATCATTTACCCCTACACTTATCACCGCACACTCACCACTCGATTGTATCACTGCGCAGCCACCAATTGCTCTACCCCTTGCCACTGCGCAGCGCCCATCATTTACTCCTACACTTGCCACAGCACACAGTTTCACCATGCAGCCACCACTTACTTTACCCCTTGCCACGGCGCAGTGCTGACCACTTGCCATTCGGCTCACGCTCACTCACAAAAACTGCGCACTCATCACTTACTTCACCACTCGGAACTGCGCAGTGCCCATCATTTACCCCTACATTTACTACCGCACACTCACCACTCAATTGTATCACTGCGCAGCGCTCATCACTCACTATTCACATTCACACTCCACTGCACGCTCACCACGCAATTGCATCACTGCGCACTCACCACTTATACTCACCATTTGCCTCTGCGCAGTGCTCATCACTCACTTTTCACTCTCACACTCCACCGCACGCTCACCACTCAATTGCATCACTGCGCACTCACCACTCATACTCACCATTTGCCTCTGCGCAGTGCTCATCACTCACTATTCACATTCACACTCCACTGCACGCTCACCACGCAATTGCATCACTGCGCACTCACCACTTATACTCACCATTTGCCACTGCGCAGTGCTCATCACTCGCATTTCACTCTCACACTCCACTGCACGCTCACCACTCAATTGCATCACTGCGCACTCACCACTTATAATCACCATTTGCCACTGCGCAGTGCTCATCACTCACATTCCACTCTCACCCTCACAATTGTACACCACACACATTCCACCCACCATTCTGTTGCACTCAGAACTCTCACTCACCAATCACCCCTCACAATCACCACTTACCACTCACTCCAACCACCTACCCCGCTTTTACTAAGCTCTCAATGGCACTTACCACCCACCCTCACCACTTTCCGCTCACACTCACCACTCTCCTCTCACTCTTACCACTCACCACACACTATTTCCTGCGCAGTGACCCAAACATCCGTAAGAATTTGTCCAATTACGTGCGCTCGCTCACTCATTTCAAGCTGTCAAGCAATGGCAGAAGCGAAAACAACAAAGACTTAACCACACCGTCCGTTACCAGCACCAAGAAAAAGAGCAGCAACAGCGGCGTCAGCAGCAGCAGCAAAGCGAGCAGTGACAGCCAGGGCAGCAGCGACGAGAGTGTGGACGGTGATGTGCATGCCAGCAGGGTGTCTAAGAAGGGAGGGAAGAAAATGAAGAAGGACAGAGATGTGACTAAGTCGCTGGTGCAAAGGTCAAAGGAGTCAATGGATGCTGTGCGTTCTGCCCTGCACCTCAAAGGTGGGTTCAAAGGCGGTCGTTGGGTGGAAGGTATCGATCGGTCTGCGGGACGTGCTTGGAAGAATAAAGCTCTGTATTGTAGGTGCCCAATGATAAGGTAGTGTGTGTGCTTGCGCTGGACAATCATTGGCACGTATGCTTCATCTCTGGACGTGTTGAAGCAGCATGCATGCACGCACATGGCGTTCAGGAGTTGGTTCAAGACTAGTTGTAAATTGCATTGGCTGCTCGGCAGATACATAAAGGGGCAGATCCACGCAGTGGTGTGTCTTGCCTGCATGCAACTTGCATGGCACAAACAGCTGTTAGGAAACAAGGATGTGGGTCCCACTCCCCTTTGCAGTAATAGCAAGCTGCTTAAGGCATACTTGAGATGCAACATCTGGTCATGATAAGTAGTCGTGCGCACGCAGGTCGACATGCAAATGCACTATCACCTACAGACGCACATGCACCACCTACGAGTGCACATGCACCACCTACTGATGCACATGCACTACCTACAGATGCACATGCACCACCTACAGATGCACACATGCACACTGCAGGTTCCCCACCGCAGAACAACTGTAAACAGCTGTCGTGTGTGTTCTCTTACCCTGATGCCCCAACAAGGCAAGCACTGCTCCCTCATGCCATGTAACCCCCTCCCACCCTTTGTCCTGCAACGCACTCAGGGAAGCAGTTAATTCAAACCAGTCCTTCACGACAAATATAGCTCCGCAAGCAGGAGCAGGTGGTGCAGTGGGGGACTGAAGACAGAGCAATACCTTATGTCTGATAATGACAAACTTGTTTGTGCAGGCAGCAACGGTCAGCGCAGTGGGCACCTCCAAGTGCCAAGGCAGTCCATGCTTTTGCGAAGTATGGCTAATTTAGGGGCCTATAAGCACTCTGACTCCTTAAAGAAGGAGCTGGAAAATTTGCAGGTGCGAAGCGGTGTGAGTGTATGTATGTGTGTGCGCGCGTGTGTGTGCGCACGTGTGCTGTGTGTCCACAACAACACGCAATCATCACGTAATGTCAGTTGCTAGCATGACGCTGATCATTTGTGTGTATTTGTGTTATGTCAGTTGCTGGCGTTACGCTGTGAATGTGTATGTGTGTGTCAGTTGCTGGCGTTCTGCTGATCAATTGTGTTTGTGTCATGTAAGTTGCCGGCATTACATTGATTACGTGTGTGTATGTCATGTCAGTTGCTGGTGTCACGCTGATCAATTGTGTGTGTGTGTCATGTCAGTTGCTGGCCTTACGCTGATAGATTGTGTGTGTAATTGTGCGCTCATCATGTACTCAATCCTGGATCTCAATCATGGGTAAAAAACAAGGCACTGACCTGCAAGATCACCCCTGCTCCTATTCACTCCCGACCTTTGCCATACAGGATGGACCAAGCCCATTGGATTGTGCAAACCCTCGCCGCCGTGGATCCATAGACATGATCATATCTAAGGCTGCGGTGAGTCAGCATTTGCTGTGTTTTTCAAACATGTTGCGCTGCATACCGTTTGTGTGCAGCAGCAGGAAGTGCGCGTCTAGTGTGCGTATGCTCGTTAGCAGCAAGGTACTAGCAGCCTTTCTTTGCCCACACTGCTGTTTGGAAGACTTGAAAGGCTGTGTTCCTTGTAAAAGCTGCGCTTGTTGAACCAAGCGCTGGTGTAACAAACGTGCAGAGATCAGGGGGATCAAAAAGCACATGCACTGCCTGCAGCTTAGAAGCTGCGCATGGTGAACCAAGCGATGGTGTGGCAAACGTGCAGAGATCAGGGGGATAGAAAAGCACATGCACTGCCTGCAGCTTAGAAGCTGCGCATGGTGAAATAAGCAATTGTGTAAAAACCGTGCAGAGATCAGGGATTGGGGATGGAGAAGCCCATGCAGGCTACCTGCAGGCTCCCTGCAAGCTTGCACGTGCACTGCCTGCCTAATGAAGTATTGCAAGGCGTGTTTGCACGCGCACTGCCTGCGTGTTTGATGAAGTATTGCAAGGCGTGTTTGCACGCGCACTGCCTGCCTGATGAAGCATTGCAAGACGTGTTTGCGCGCACTGCCTGCCTATTGAAGTAATGCAAGTCGTGTTTGCATGAAAACTGCCTGCCTGGTGAATTTCTCACAGACTATCAAATCTGTGAGGCTCAAGCAAGATATGTGTATCACATACTTACGTCCAGACCTGATGCGTCCAGACCTGATCACATATTTACGTTTAGGCCAGATGCGTCCAGACCTGTTTCTGTTCTTGAGCATTAGATTGTAATTGGAGGTGTAGTTCAATTTGGTTAAAAGCACTGCACACAGATATAAATGCTTGTATCATTAAGCAAACATTTCAAAAGCAGGGTGCAAATTTTGCTAGTTATGAAGCTTTTTGCCTTGCGATTGCATGTTTTGACAGTCCTGTGTTTGTGAGCATCATGTGTGTACGTGAGCGCTTCATAAATGTGCACGTGAGCTCGCGAGCCTGTGTACGTGAGCACTTCATAAATGTGCTTATGTATAGAGCAGAGCACTTCATAAATGTGCTTATGTATAGAGCAGAGCACTTCATAAATGTGCTTATGTATAGAGCAGAGCACTTCCTAAATGTGCTTATGTATAGAGCAGAGCACTTCATAAATGTGCTTATGTATAGAGCAGAGCACTTCATAAATGTGCTTATGTATAGAGCAGAGCACTTCATAAATGTGCTTATGTATAGAGCAGAGCACTTCATAAATGTGCTTATGTATAGAGCAGAGCACTTCATAATTGTGCTTATGTATAGAGCAGAGCACTTCATAAACGTGCTTATGTATAAAGTAGAGCACTTCATAATTGTGCTTATGTATAGAGCAGAGCACTTCATAATTGTATACGTGAGCGCTTCATAAATGTGCACACACAGGGTGGAGGCAAGGTGGCGTCTTATCTACTTATCAACCTTGCTGCATAGTTTTGCAGCACGGTATGTGAAACCCACACTTCATGAACGTGTACATACAGAGCGGAGGCAAGATGGTGGGCCATCTAATGGCTCGTCGAAGTGTCGAGCTTGACAGCATCAGAGGCAGGCCACCTAGCGTATTGGAAGTGCTGGACAACATGGGTCAGTGATATGATGCATGGTGTGCTTGTCTGTTGGGCGTGCAAGCACGAGCGCGATGTCAGCGAGAGTGACGCAAAAGTGATGCAAGAGTACGCAATGATGCAAGTGCGGATGGAATTTTGGCAAGAGTGCGCAATGCCAGCAAGAGTGATGCAAGAGTAGGGTTGGCCAGAACCATATGTATACGGGGTTTGTACGACATTTTTGGAAGGGATATCACCAAATGTACGGTCATATACGGTGCATATATGCGGTTCTGGCCAACCCTAAAGAGCCATGCATGCAATGCCAGCAAGAGAGACGGCGGCTGTTTTGAGCACATAGATGAACTCAACACAGTGCAGCTTGTAAAGAACCAAGGGAGCACAGGTACACAAATAGTCTCAAATGAAGGCCACCTTTCCTTTCTGCTGGGTGGAGATTAGCATCAGTAACATGAGTATGTAGGGTTGGCCAGAACCGTACATATACACCGTATATGACCGTATGTTCGGTGATCTTCCTGCCAGAAATACCGTATATACACCGTTGTATGTATGGTTCTGGCCAACCCTAAGAGTATGCCGTCATCAGACCGCATCGTGCAGTGTTCACGTTTGCAAACAACCTGCATCTTTTATTTTTAGGGTTGGCCAGAACCGTGTATATAAGGTGTACATTACTATGTTTTTGGCTTGAAAATAACCTGATGGTGTATATATACATATATAGGTATACAGGACAGGCCGACCCTATTGGTTTCCCACCTGTATGCACATTTTTGTACATGTATGTATTATGCATAATGTACGTACTATGTGTAATGTATGTTTAAATGCATAATGTATGTTCAAATCACACAAGAGCTTTTCGGACACATGAATGACGACCATGACACAAGGTCACCATACTGTTAAAACTCAGACCAATCCTTTGTCCCTTCTCCATCCTAACCATCCCTCCAGTTCCGAACCTGTGCTGTGCACGCGCATCGAAATTGCTGGTAAACCGTTGGTGTTTGAGGGAGCAAGCTATTGCTTTCCTTTGTAATAATGACAATCATGACTTCCAAAAGCAGCCGAAGAACCCTAGCCACGTTTCTGCTTGTACAGAAAGTGACTGCCATCCCAAAGGTCTTGCAGGAAGTCATTCTTATTGAGCCCCTTGCCCTAACATCCCGTCCCCAATTCATCAAATGTCAGATTCTTGAGAAGAAGCCATCACTCCCTTCCCCCCTTCCCCAATTTACAAATCCTCACACTCTCGAGTTACAGTATTGGCTTCACTCCCTTCATTCACCGAGCCTCGAACTCTTGAATCGGCAGTCGTCACTCCCCTCTCCCCATCCACGATGCCTCACAGCCTTGAGTTTAAAAACCAACGGCATTAATCATATCTTGAACACAGGAGTGGTTGCTGCCATACCAGAGCCTGAGCATGAGGCCGGCCTCCTCGAACCCCCTGCACCCCCCCTACGTTATTCCATGGACATCTCAGCCAAGGCGCGCACGCTGTACAGCAAAGCCTTCTCCCAGAGCTCCAGGACAACTGGCAGGTATGTGTGTGCGCCTGTGGGCGTGATTTTGTGTGTGCGTCTGTGTGATTTTGTGTGCGTGCCTGTAGGCATGAGTTTGGAAAGCTGTTGAGGTAGTGGTTGAAGTTGAGTGTGCCTGTTGGCGTGTGTGCCTATTGGCGTGATCTTTGGGGAGCGATTGAGGTGAAGGTCAAAGTTGTTGCTTGAAATTAGACAAATCCCGCACGTACTGTAGGGTACCGAAACCAATCATTGAATGCGAGGTTTGGAAGAACCCAATTAATAAACCCCAATGCGAGCAATATGAGGGGGGCAATACTTAATTAATAAACACACTGCTAGCCTAAGTGAGGGCCTTTTGGTCCTCTGAGCATGCTTGTATGCGCACATATGTATGCGTGTATGTGCGCGTGTGCATACATATGCATGCACAGGGATGCGCATGTGTGCGTGTATGCATACGCATGCGCGTATGCATGTGTGCGCGCACACGTACATGTGCATGTGAAGGACGACACCTGCTTACACTGCTCTTCCCCCCCCCCAAAAAACTGATGCTGATGCCTGAGGTCAGCCTAGGCCTTCAGGTGGCCTCTTCTTTTCTGCTGCTGCTGCATCCCGCTCTGCTGCCCTGTCCTCTTCAACCCGCCTTCTCACTGTTGCACTACTGGGCTTTTTTTTAAATAACGCCCACAACAAGCTTTTGTGCCCCTCGGGGGCATTCCCGGCCCCTTCCTGTTCATGCTCACAAAAGTAATTAATCTTGCACAATGCGAGCTTCGCCAAGGCCTTTCTATTATAGTTTCCTTATGTGCTTATGTGCTTGCGATACACCGCAAGGGAGTGAAAACGTTCACGGTACGCAGTGATAGAAGTACGTTACCTCAATATGTAAACTACACAGCCCCACATGTACGTATGTACATTGCATATGTACGGTAGTTTAGGCAGGGACACATTTTGAAATGTACGGTATAATTTGGTGTAGGTGTTTTTACTTTAGTCAGCCCTCAATAGTGAGGACGGGTCGACAAAAAGGATGCAGTGCTCTTGCGTTTGATGGGCTCCTACAATCAGAAGTATGTGGCGTGGCAAAAACATGCACAACTAGAAGGAATTGGTCTGTATTCAGTTTGCAGGCCCTCACACGTCTGTGCTCTACTTGGCTAGCCTGTGTTCCATCTGGCCGGACTACACATATCTGTGCACTACTTTAGCCAGTCTGTGTTATGTGGCAGGCCCTCACTCGTATGTGCTTCATTTGGCCAGCCTGTATTTCATATGGCAGGACTTCACATATCTGTGCACTACTTTTGCC
>Ga0307968_1003092_pt1 | contig 13848 bp, 17 predicted proteins | sample OrgLakmetagen650_FD_201834 | JGI IMG/M metagenome (GOLD analysis project Ga0307968, IMG submission 201834) | Saline water microbial communities from Organic Lake, Antarctica - #650 | ecosystem: Environmental > Aquatic > Non-marine Saline and Alkaline > Saline | place: Antarctica: Organic Lake... | reverse complement strand
GTGTGTGTGGATGTGTGTGTGTGTGTGCGTGCTCGTGTGTGTGAGGTGTGTGTGTGTGAGGTGTGTGTGTGTGTGTGTGTGTGTGAGAGAGAGAGAGAGAGAGAGAGAGAGAGTGTGTGTGTGTGTGTGTCACTCACTGCATCAGAGTGCTGGCTTGACCGATCATCGAAGGAGCCCCTACCCCGTCCAGCTACTCCTCCTCCTCTCCCGCGGGAGTTAACGGGCACCCCTCCTCCACGCCCTGCGTCCCCTTGTCTACCTGTTACGGCAAGGGTGTGACAGAGATTTCGCGTGTTCGCACGTCGTTTCCAGGCCGTTCCTGAAAGGTGCTGCCTTGTTCCACCTTCCCAACTCACCTGGCAAGCTCTGCCCCCCCCACCCCAAGGTCTCTGTACCGTAAGCTGTGTAGGCAAGGCCGCTGCTAGATGGGGCCAGCTGTGTGCCTGCTACTGGAGCAACGTTTGGCATTGCGAGCGGCGCGGGTGTTCGGAACCCGGAGTGGGGCGTCACCAGCGCAGAGTAGGGCTGCTGCTGCTGGTGCTGGTGCGGGTGAGGGTGGAAGTAGGGCCGGGAGGTGGGCACCGCGGGAGCCCTCCTCCACGACGAAGCAATATTTGAGCGGAGCTGTTGCGGGCCCGAGGCAGGAGGAGGAATAAAGGGGCTGGAATTGCTGCTGCATCCCGTAACGTAATAGTGTTGCTGGTGCTGCTGCAATTGCTGCTGCGGTTGCTGTTGCAGCAGGTGGGAAGATGTGTGGCTGCACTGGGAAAACTGGTTTGGGTCATCTGTTGTAGATAGAGGCATCTGTTGTGCTTCATGTCGACCTCCAGGCCACATCAAGCGGGAGAAAAGAGCATGCTGCCCCTGCTCAGAAGAGAGAGGAAGGAGAGAGAGGAAGGGGCAAGGGTGTGTCTACCTCCCCTGAGCCCAGGCCCCCCTGCAGGCAAACATACATCGCAGATATGCGCTGCTGCTGCTAAGAAAGGAAGTGATGGGGGCCCACATGTGCTGCTTAAGAGAGAGAAGAGAGAGAGAGAGAGAGAGAGAGAGAGAGAGAGAGAGAGAGAGAGAGAGAGAGAGAGAGAGAGAGAGAGAGAGAGCAGTGTAAAAAGAGAGAGGCCCAGGGGCCCGCATAGCTACCTTCTTTCAAAGTCACGAAGCCCTTTCAGCGTCTTACAGCCCGCCTCCCAACCAGCGCTGAACGGCAACTCCACAAACACAGGGGGGTGGACACTGCCTTTTGGACGCAAAGAAACTTAATCGGTTTCCCAACAAAATATTAAAAGTATGTTTTGTAGAACACTTCAGGGTGCAACAGACGGATTGGGTTCGTAGTCCCTGACTTATGCAGTATGGAGACGGAGATGAAGGGAAGGTAGGATATGGGCTAGTTGTGTGCTGAGGGCGCACATTCGCACAGTGCACGCACGCACGCACAGTGCACAAACAACACAACACACACACACACGAACACACACACACGCACACACACACACATACCCTCACACACACACACACACACACTCACACACGCACACACACACAGACACACACACACACACACAGGACACACGCACACACACAAGGACACACAAACACACACAAGGACACACACACACACTGGACACACGCACACACAAGGACACACACACACACACAAGGACACACACACACGCACGCACGCACGCACGCACTCGCACGTAGAGTTGTGCACACGGACGTGCACACACACACACACACACACACACAAGGACACACACTCACACGCACACACGCACACACGCACGCACGCACTCGCACGTAGAGTTGTGCACACGGACGTGCACACACACACACACACACAAGGACACACATTCACAAGCACACACACACACGCACGCACTCGCACGTAGAGTTGTGCACACGGACGTGCACACACACACACACACACACGCACACACGCACGCACTCGCACGTAGAGTTGTGCACACGGACGTGCACACACACACACAATACACACACACAATACACACAACACGCACACGCACGCACGCACGCACTCGCACGTAAAGTTGTGCACACGGACGTGCACGTGCAGGATGTTGATGCAAGTTTCCAATCCCGTGGTCCAACCAGTGCTTGAGGTCCTGCTGCTGGCGTGATTATAGGCACATGTGAGAATGAAAGGGGGACTTGGGGACAGTGAGATGTGGGGAGTGGGGAGGATAGAAAAGGGTCTCATTTGGTGGCCATGATGGCCAGGTCCTTGGTCCCTGGTGTCTCCAGTTCTGTATGCTTTTCTTAGCCCTATTTTCAACCCCTAGGAACACGCACAAAGCAGCGGTTATGCATTATTTGCCCTGTGTGTGTGTGCATTGCGACGACGTGCAAATGTAGCACGCACAGCACAGCACACACTTTTGTTGCCGCTCACGCAGCTGCTGGACGAGTAACACACATCTTACCCGTGCTTTAGACCCCCATGAATGTGTGTGTGTGGGGGGGGTCTGTTTTGTCCGGGCTCGCTCCTGTGCAATGCAATCAAGGGACGCAAATTGTCGAGTCGAATTGCTCGAGTACATTTGCAAGGACCCCTGAATTCACATCGGCACCTCCCTGTCGCTCAAGGTCAGGCCAGCCAAGCCCACCCAAAAAAGGGAGGATTAATGCCCCACTTCTAAAATACACATTTGAGGTCACACAGCGGTTTCTATACATAGATGTAACACTTCTGCATAAATATAAATGGGTTTGGGGTCAAGGGTGTGAATGGGGGGCTGGATTTGTGCCGTTTCCCTGCCAAATTAGCTAACTATAGTGACATGAGTGCAGAAGTGCATGTCCAAGCACAAATTTCCCCCATTTTTTTGTTCTCAGGTACATTTTAGGTCCAACCTTAGCCGTTGGGCCAAAAAAAAGGGGGGGGGAATTGCTCCAAAGGACTTAGTGTGTGGGCTTGTTTGCTAGGCAAAAATGTGCATTTTTTGAAAACCATGGAAGCACAGTGTTTAGACGCCATCTGAGTAGCAGGAGTTGTTCAGTATAATCCCCAGGGGTGTTTTGCCAAGTTTTATGGTCTGGGATGCTGGGGGTGGGCTGTAATGGGCAGCGACAGCTGGGAAGTAATCAAACTTATAAGGCTTTGCCAGGAGGCCCTAGGCGCAACCTGTTTCGCTGGAAAGGCATGGACAGAGAAATAATAAAAACTCAATCACTCAGACTTACGACGGAAGGCCCCAAAAAACCGTCGTAGACAAATATTTGAGTGATTGAACATTGTGAGGTTGTCGACTTATAAAAATTAGCACTTTTCCCTGCCAAAAGGGGGTCAAAAATTGGAACTTCACCCCAGACCCCCGGACCTTCACCAAAATTCAGGAATATTATCTAGAACGCCCCTGATTTTTCCTGGCACCGGGGAGGAGCTTTTGGAAATCCACTTTTTTGGCAGGGATTTCCACCCAGGTCCACCCTGCCCACCTGGGCACCTCCCTCCAAAAACTGAGTGTGCAGGGGTGCTTATAAATATGTAACTAAGGATTCTGGATACTTAAATATACTTTTCGGCTTTGGGGCAAAACTTTTAGCAGGAATGGCTGACCTGACTCAAGGCTATATTTTCGACCTCCAGGAACATACGCAAAGCTGTGGTTTCACGCCATTTGGCCTGTGTGTGTTGTCGATTTGCTTAATTTGCAGCACGCACAGCATGGTGCTCAGAACGACCTGCATATTTACTATGAACGTGTAGCACGCACCTGACCCCATATTTTCGACCCCGAGGAATGTGTGTGTGTGCCCTGTTTCGGCTGGTTTTGATGTCATTTTGGAAGTTCTGCACACAGCTTGCACCCCAGGAGATCAGACCACCATCACCTGAATCAGCACAAATTTAGGAGTGTCTGTGTGTGTGTGTGTGTGTGTGTGGTTAGAGTTTTAAAGCTTTGCATTGCACGCATTGTAAAATGGAGCCTTGGGTCCGGACAGGCCTTGGGTGTGGGCGGACCCGACGTAGAACACCACTTCTTCAACAGGCACATGGCGCCGTGTACCTGTGTGTATGGTCAGGGCTCTAGAAACAAAATTTGGCCTACTCATGCCCCAAGAATAAAAAGCTCCCCGGATGAGCTAATATATCACAACAGGCACAAGGCGGGATAACTCGCTTGCTTAGTGCTTGCACGCACCAAAAACATGTGGACAAACGTGTGGGCAAACGCACACACCGTGGGCAAGTGACGCTTTATTGAGATACATGGAAAGTTACAGATTAACTGCAATCATCGACCCGATACATGTGACCTGTGCAGGCATGCTTGTTCAATCTATGGATTTCTGGGGCGGATCCGACTGCCACGTGCTCACGTAGAACCGCACTTCTTCAACTGGCACATTGCGTAGCACTAGCACTGGCGCTTCAACCTCTTCTTCCTCTCCCCTTCCTCTTGCCCACGCTCCAACGATGCCGCCTCCTAACAGCCCTGCTCTTCCACCCCCCTCCGTTGAACTTCCGAACTCATGGCCAGATGGCATCGTCCCTGCAGGTCAGGTCTCCTTTGTCGTTGCACACATATGCATGCACAGACATCACTCAAGCTTTTGGCAATCAAATCTGATGCATCACACTTGGTGCTGCATCAGAAAGTCCTTGTCCTGTCCTCCGCAGCTTCTGCTGCGTGGATGGCCATTGTTAAACGCAATTGCTGTTCTGGCATTTTCCCAGGCTCACTCATCCGAACTACGAGCATACAGAAGAGGCAGCAAGAACAACAACAGCAACGGGCGCAGCAGCCTTCCCCTGCACCTGCTCCTCCTACGCAACCAAGCTTGCTTAAAGATTCAAGCAGAAATGGAAGCACCAGCGTTGCAGTCACTTCTCCGGCTGCCACGGACGAAGCAGGAAGTAGCAATAATCAAAATCCTAGAAGCTCTGCCACTCTCAGAGCACCCACAGGGAACACCAGCAACACCAGACTGCGCAGCAGTACTTTGTTGAGGTCACCATTGGCACCGAATACTCAGGTGTGCTTAGTGGTAGCATATAAAATGTGCGTTCGACATCAGTGGCAGTTTTGTGCTTCCAGGTTGTTGAATTACCTACTAAAAGCAAACCCCCTAACTTGTCACGTCAGCATGCACACATATATGCACAAAGCTTCACGCACACACGCATACCCAAGCACTAAAAGCATACGATTATATAAATGCACATATACCATATGAATTATGAAGCATGCATCAAACGCTGCCTCACACACTCGCAGCCACCCCTTAGACGCCAGGTGCCCAGCACAAGGGCACAGGCCCCCTCTCCAAGCACGCACACTCATGGTCCAGACCGCAGCCGGAAAGTTGAGGGAGGTGGGTCACATATACACACATACACGCACATATACACAACATACTTCAGGAATGTGTGTGGGGGGTCTGTTTCGGCTGTTTTTGTCATCATTTTGGAAGTTCTGCACACAGCTTGTGCCTCAGCAGATCAGACCACCATAGCCTGAATCAGCAGACATTCAGGATGCAGATTGTGTCCTTTGTTAGAGTTTATAACCTCACATTTTGCTGCTTTGTAAAACGGGGCGTGAGCGGACGCATGCATGGCCTTGCACAGTCGTAGAACACCACCTTTTCAACAGGCACAGGGCCATATGCCAGAGTCGTACGTAATAACACTGCCGCTCATGCCAACCACGATGCCGCTGCTGCTGTGCAGCTTCTACTGCTGCTCTAGGCGGCGGTGGTGGTGGTGGTCGTATTGGACAGCCGTCAGAGAGCAGGAGGGGAGAGTCCCGTGCAGGCAACAGTGGTGGCAATGGCAGTGGTGGGGGTGAGGGTGGTGTGGACAGCAGGGCGGAGCTGAGGGGAGTTGCTAACAGGGCCGGAGGAGCCTTGCTTCAGAGTGGGAGGCCAAGTGCTAGTAGTGGCAGCAGTAACAGTTTGCGACGGCCTCCCAACCAACACACAACCTCATCGCTTGCTCGTGCAAATGGCCAGAGTACTGGAGAGGCTGGTCTTGGCGCAGGTTCCACAAACGCAGGGGGTTCTCTGGCGCAACCTGCTGCTGCTGCTGCTGCCAACCGTCCTGCTAGTGGTCGCCGCATGATGATGGGGGGGAGCCGTTCCATGGAAAGCAGAAACGGCCGCATCAGCAGTAGCAACTCCTTGCTGGGGGCAAGCTTTCAAGAGGGGGGGGCACAAGGGGAGGGCAGCAGTGCCCTTGCTTCAGGAGGGTTTGCAGGGGTGAGTGCCTAGAGAGGAAAATGATATTAGGGAATGACATAAATAAGCTTGCTGATTTCATTATGTCCCTCCTAGCAAGGGAAGGAGGTACGCTTGCTGGCTCCTTTTGGGGGAAGAGTAACGCACCACCACTCTGTATGGTATTTAAAACAGGGTGAATTAAATGTGCAGATTCATATGTCCCTCCTCGACTTGCATGTACGCACAGACGCCACGTTCCCCTTGTCTTGCACCAAATTGCAGGTGCCAGGCCTGACGCAGAGCTCTGTGTTTGGCTCAGGCAACCCCATGTTTGGAGGCCTGTCAACCGGCGTCTGTTCTCCTCGCGCTTCTCTAGCTACTTCGCGTGCACAGCCCTCTCTGGAGGCAAGTCCGCTCTCTGGCGATAGGGCAGGTGGGGTCTCTGGAGCAGGGAGCAGGGCAGGTGGGGTCTCTGGAGCTGGTGGTGGTGGTGGTGGTGGTGGTGGTGGTAATGGTGGTGGTGGTGGTGGTGGTGGTGGTGGTGGTGGTGGTGGTGGGTTAGAACGCCCTACGCAGCGGTATGAAACAAGGAGTGGACCTAGAGCTGCAGACAGGGCGGCCCCTCCCCATAGCAGCAGTACGCTGCTAAGTTCTGAGGTGCGTCAGCTCAATGACTTGTGTATGGAGTTCGGCTTCCATAACACAGGCTGACAGACAATACAATCAAAGTTGAGACCATGCCTCCAAACAGTGCTGCTGCGTACACACTCACGTGAACACACACGCACTTGCACTCACGCACACACAGCACAGCACATAACACAAAAACACACACACACACACACACACGCACAAGCACACGCACACACAGGAAAACACACACACACGCACACACACCCACACACACACACACGCACACATGCACAAACACACACGCACGCACACACACATGCACATGCACACACGCACACACACAGGAACACACACAGGCTGTGGTTGCATCTCCAAGGATCAGCCAATGTGAGGCCAATGGGCCATTGGGGCGAAGCGCAGGTGAGAGTGGGAGGCAGGAAAGGGAAGGGGGTGAAAGTTTATCCATTGAGGCTCCTGTCCAGCACTCTTTCCCTGTTTTAGTCCGTGTTTGCAGTTGTCAGGAACACAATGTGTGTGGGCATCAGTGTCACTAATCGTCGGCTAGTGAGCAACCAGGTTGCGAGCGCGCTTCTAAGGCGCGTTTGCAAGGCTTCCTCAACGATCCGTTCTGGCGCCTCCCACCTGCCGTAGGTCACGTTTTTGACTGCCAGGAACACACACAAAGCGTCGGTGTCAACTCAGTTGTCTGTGTGTGCATGTGTGTGTTTTTGTTTCGGTGAGTTGGTCAATTCGCAGCACGCACAGCACAATGTCCATTCTTGCCTGCACAGTTGCAATGGACGTGTTGCATGCGTTTGACCCTATGTTTTTGACCCCCAGGGATGTGTGTGGGGGGTCTATTTTTGCTGGTCACACATTCAGGTTGCCAATTCCAGGCCCAGCTTCCATTCCAGCAGATCAGCTTTTTCCTGCCTGCATCAGTACAATTCAGGAGTCTGGACCTGTGTTTGGTACTCTGTAAAACTGTCTATAAAGCCTAGTTTATAAATAGAGTGCGCAGAGACGTATGGTGTAAACGCGCCTGACGTACAGCACCACTTTCTCAACAGGCACGTGGCGCAGCAATAACAGACTAAGGACAGAGACAACGCGGGGCGCTGATGAGGAAGAGGATGAGGCAATCACACACAGGAGATATCACGCAGGGGGGGGAGGTCATCAAACGCAGGAGCCTATGACAGGGGCTGAAACAGGAGGTTTGGAAGGCACTGGTTGGCAAGGGAGCATGTCCAGGGAAGCAAGTTGGTTGCCCTCGCAGGCGAACGCGAGCAGTGCAAACCAGGGTGCACGACCAAGCAGTGTGAGCAGGGAGGGGCTGAGGGATGGCAGCGGGGGAGACAGGTTGGAGGGGGCAGGAAGGTGCGGTGGTAGCAGCAACATCAGCAGCGGCAGCGGCAGCGGCAGCAGCAGTAGCAGCAGCAGCAGCAGCAGCAGCAACAGCTGGGAGCAGAACAGGGACCGACTTGAGAGGGGGAGCGGGGGTGGGAGTGGGGGCACAAGCACAAGTGCACTGCGTAGCTTCATCAGTAGCAGTGTCCGTCAGCGTGACAGCGGCAACGGCCGGAGCATCATCGAGGATTGGAATGGTGGGTGTTTGAGCTGGAGACGTATAGGTCTCCACTCGCCCTTTTTTACGTATAGCCGCGTATAGGTGTACATGCACACACGCACACCGTGCTCATGCACAGCAATCCCTCCCAGACGTAGAACCGCACGTCCTCAACAGGCACAGGGCACAGGGCACTCACTGGGTGTTCATGCCAAGGATTTGCATGGGAGCTTGTGGGGCGTGGGAGTGTGACCCTGCTAGCATCAGGAAGCCTGGAATCTAGTCACTATAGGGCACAAAGGTCTCAACACCTGAACACTGATGTTGGGCATGTTGATAAGAAGGAATACAGGAAAGAGACGCAGAGCACACCTGCACTAGCACAAGCTCAGGCTCAGGCATTGGTTGGCCGATTCCTGTGCAGCCCTGTGACTGGCTGCGCCCTAAGCCCTGCTGAGAACTTCAAGCGCGACCTGACAATGAAGTGCTTATTCTTACAGCTCTTACAGCTTGAACCGATGGAAGTAGAGGAAAAATGTGTTAGCCTTCTTGCTCCACAATCTCAGTCAGCACACCCATGGCATCCTTGCATTGAAGTCATCAAGTTGAAAGGAGAGGCTCGAAGGGAAGATCGCTAGCGCTGCTTTTGCCCGCACGACAGACATGCTCCCTGTGCCTCAACATACCACACTCTGCGTCATACCTGCATAAAGGACCATCAGCAAGCGGTGGCGCACGTGGTGGCTTAGAAGGGGACAGCTCAAACGCTGCTGCGACTACTGCTGTTCCTCGTCCTCCCGGGACAGAGCGGTCTGGTGCCGCTTCTCGGCCCAGCAGGCTCTTCAGTGCTGACAGGTATGCAAGGGTGAATTGAGTGTATGTCGTAAGTGCAGCAGGGTACGGAGTGTGACCCAAGCGTGTAGTCTAGAGGGTGCAAGGAAATGAGAATGGTTGCAGGAGTTGCTCGCCCTATCGTGTGTGCAGCTGCGTCTTGCAGGTGTGTGTGTGTGAGTGGGAGTGTGCTTGTAGACGGCTTGAAGGAACATGTGCTTAATCAAACAAGTGCACAAACAAATTGTGCATGTCTGTATTGCAGGCGCAGGCGCAGCAACAGCGGTCTTCCAAGTAACAGCCAGTTTGGTAGTGTCAGAGTCCCAGGCAGCCAAGAAGACGATGACAACTTGTTCGGAACTCCAGGCTTGCATGCTACCACCTCTCCTAGTGGGGTGAATGTGCCTGGGGCTGCAGACTTTCAGGTGTGTGGGTGTGCGTGTGCGCGTGCGTGTGCATGTTTTTATAAATGTATACATGTGTGTGAGTGTGGAAGAGAGGGCAGACGGATGGCAAGCATGTATGTTGGTACTTTTCATTCGCGTCTTAGATGTGCTGTCTTGCTGCTCAGGTCTGTGTGACCGCTACCTCCATACAATTAAAGCTCTCACTGTTCTCTATGCTTACAGACCCGCTTTCGAGCTCAGCTAGCTGCTCGTGAGCAAGGACGCCTGTCTCTTGTAGAGGCTCTGCTAGCAAGTAGGGAGGCGTCCCTGCGTGAGGCCGAGGAAGCTCAAGTGGCCCGGGGTGAGTGGTCTTGGGGCAGCAAGAACAGCAGCTTTTTAGGGTGCTTTCTCTTATGCTCGGTCTTGTCGCTGTGCTTGTTGGCATCTCTGAGCACGGGAAAGCTGCATTGAATAATGGTGTTGTGTGTGTGTGTGTGTGCTGAAAACGGACAGGCTTCAGTGCAGGTTCGAGGTACAAATGACGTGGTGTGGCACTTCCTTGACTATGTAAAAAAGTGGCTCATGCCTCATGCAGGAACTGGTTAGTTTAAAACGCTCCTGGACACACGGATGCATCCCAACCCGATGCATCCCAACATCTCACTCTTCCCAAGAAGGCACACAATGCTAGCAAGCCAGCGTAGAGTGCTTACCCGTGCTTATATGGAGGGCTACCTGAGCCACACGAAGCAGGAATGCGCAAACGGTGCCATATCTATGGAACATGGTGCCAAAATGTGTTACCTGCTGTAGTGTACACCTTAGTTTGTTGTTTGACTGAGCCATCACAAACAGGAGTAGCCTATTTTCCACTGTTGTACAAATGAAAGTCCCGCTGCAGTACTCATTGGGCTGCTTGTATTCCTTGCTGTAACGTCTGGGGTACGCACGGCTGAGGGTCCTCACGTGTGAGGATGGTTTGTGCAAATGTGCAAGAAGCTGGGACTGGAGTGTGTCCGTGCTTCCAAACATGCCTACGTGATCGTTGAGAGATGGTGCAACAAACGTCGCTTCTACAGCTGATACACTGTTTGTTTGTTCTTGGGTTGCTTGCAGCCATTGCTGCTTCTCTGGGAGAGGACGATGCAGCCTCACCTCCGTCAAGGAGGAGCCCCCCTCCTGCCCCCGTGAGGCCTCCCTCTCCACCTCTCCATTATAGGTCAACGAGCAGGTGAGTAAACGCCTGATGCTTCCGCCACGTAGAGGCAGGCAGGCAGAGCACGAACCTAGGTTACATCTGTTCACTCCTCTTGCGTTAGCCAACAAGGAAGGACTCTTAACTGTTACTGTCGTGGTGAGGCCACCTTCCCATGGTTCCATCGTGTAACAAGCTTCGAAAGCATCCCACTTTGAACGCTGTTGTATGAAAACGTGGGTGTCCAAGGAGATGAGGAGAGGAAAGCATAAGGGGAAGCTGTGGCAACAAACTGAAGATGTCTTCCTGCTCCTGTAAGACCACGCTTCCCATCCAGTTTTGCTGTCAAGCCTTGCATCATGCAGGCTTTGTTCAATGCAAGGTGTTTGCTTCCTGTACTGGTTTCCTTCTTATCCTTCTCTGTGGGCTGCTTGATGCTTGAAGCAAGTTTTTAGTGAAATGTAAACTGCTGTGCAAACAGATTGCGTGCGGGCTGCTTGGAGCGATTTCCTGGTTGTGATGGGCACTGCAAGGCTGACCGTTTGTCTATAGGCAGCTCAGAGCTATGTTTGATCAAAATATTACAGTTAGGTTGACAAGGATCCTGCAGGCTGACTGGTTGTTTGTGGGAGCAATGTTTTGGTTGAGGTGGATACTGCAGTGGCACACTGTTGGTCTGTGGGCTACTTGGAGCGCTTTTGTGCTAATGTGGACACTGCAAGCTGACTGGTAGTCTGTGGGAGCAATGTTTTGGTTGAGATGGATTTGCAGCGGCACACTGTTTTTCTGTCGGCAGCTCAGAGCAATTCTCTGCTTGACATGGACACCGCAGTCCATGCTCCTCCTCAAAGCCCTCCATTGCCCATGCTTGCAAATTCACCTCGCTGCTTGCACACCTTTGCTGCAACATGCCTCAAGAGCTCGTTCTCTGTGTGAGGTCTTGCAGAGTGCACAGACAGCAAGCCCTGCTCGCTAGCAGGTCTTATAGAAAGAAAATCTTGCAGGCAGTGACACCCTCCATTTCAGCTAAGCAATTGACAGCCACATGTGCCAAAACGTTTGCTCATTCCTGCAGCAGCACAGGTGTGCCGTCCCTTTCCCTGTACACACTCTTCCTGTTACATGTCACTACCGGGCGGCCCAGAACTCATACAAACAAAATGCACATGGCTGTAGGAGCACGGACATGCCCTCCCCCTTTCCAGCTCACCCCCTTGTATCTCTCCTTGCAAGTTTGGGCAGCGGGCTGCAGGGTGGTAGACAGCCAGGTTCGGTTGGTGAAGGCCTGGGTGGCATGGCAGACCTTTTGACGGCCATGCGGAGAGGGTTGGAAGACTCCATGCCTCCTACATCAGGGGGCAGGGCGCTGTTGATTCACGCCGGTGGGTGCACACATGTAACTGATATATGGACGCCCTTGCGCGATTGATTGGCCGCAAGGCGCAATCAGCCCCTGGTCTGTTGCAGAGTGTGGCTTCTGTGCATCAATCCTCTGTGAACAACACCGTGTATTTGGCTGTCCCCCTCCTCGTTGAAGCTTTTTCTGCGTGAGTTTCTTATTTCCAAGGTTCTTCAAGGTTCCTGCTATGTCCTGTATTAATGTGCGGCCTCCTTCAAGGACGCTTGGAAACTGCGTGGCTGTGCCCTCTGCTCTGTCATTACGACCACGAGCAAGGTCCGCTTTGTGCTTTCTTTACCCTCCATTCTCTATTGCACTTGCTCATTTTCAATGCATGCAGGTGGTGGGGGGACTGCAGGGGTCGGGGGGGAAAGAGGCACTTGGTTTTTAGGTTTCCCAGGTCCGTGTTTCACCCCTGCGGTCTTGGCTTAGCAAAGATGCTTAGGCCCCAATATTAATGCAAAGGTGTCTAGTGCCTTTGAGCTTTTGGATTGACTCATCCAGTAAATGGCTCCTGCATACAATTCTCAGTCATTGTTGTGCTTAGCTTGTGTGTGAAGTGATCAAGTTTGTGGGAGGGAAATGATTATTTATGATTTAAATGCACAGTTAACAAGCACATCTCCTTCATGCACTGCCTATTCAGGTCCCGGCGGGACTCTGAACACGCTGGCATTAGGAGGAGAAGGAGGGAGTCCGGGACTTGAGGCTCTGATGGGGCTGCAAGGCATGTCGTACGAGCGGTGAGTGTATGTCCAGAGAGTGGCACTGCGCCATACGATGCGGCGTACCTTACCATACAAAATGCCGTAATCAACATGTGTTTCTAGAAAGTGGCAATAAACCATACCGCGTGGTGTAGAATACCATCCATAAAGTGTAAGCTATACCCTGTGCTGTACAGTTTTAAAACACCTTTTGTACACACACCTTTTTATTACAGAAATCTCTCTATATGCAGTTGTCGAAGAGAGTGTAAGTTAAAGAGGGGAATAGATTGGGGGATGAAGGGGGGGGGGGGTGACTTAAATTTTGTCCCTCTGCATACCCCCCTCTCTTCCTGGGAACATAGTGCCAAGTCCCCAAGATATCCCGTACGTCCCCAACCATTTAACCGTTTTGGGATTTATGGACTGTGTTAGGTAGCTATATTTTTTCTTACATGCCTGAGAAGGAAGCATGTTAAAAGACCCAGTGAGTGGCTCGTAATTTGGGGAATCAAGTGTGGAGTGAGTTCTTCTGTCCTCTTTGTGAGAGCCTCCCACTTACAAGCTTTCCTAGTAACCATGCCCCAAAATTGACGTTGCAGCATTTTCAAGGTTGGCCAAAACCGTATATGCACACCGTATATGACCGTATATATGGTAATTCCCTGCTAAAAACACCGTATACCGTAGGTTCACGATCACTTCGGGACCACACTTTCAAAAAATTAATTTATTTTTCGATTTCAGTTCGTGAGGGGGTCTGGGGAATAATTTTTGGGTTCGAGGGCACTTCGGGAGGGCTCTGTCGGGAATTTATTTTTGAGTTCGAGAGCCCCCTGTGAATTCTGCCTGTGCACTGCTACTGCTGTTTGTTGAAGAGGCTGAAGCTGTGGCTGTGGCTGAGGCTGGGGACAGGGGCTTCAAGAATCCGGCCAGGGGGT
>Ga0307968_1003087_pt1 | contig 13862 bp, 12 predicted proteins | sample OrgLakmetagen650_FD_201834 | JGI IMG/M metagenome (GOLD analysis project Ga0307968, IMG submission 201834) | Saline water microbial communities from Organic Lake, Antarctica - #650 | ecosystem: Environmental > Aquatic > Non-marine Saline and Alkaline > Saline | place: Antarctica: Organic Lake... | reverse complement strand
GGGAGAGGGAGAGGGAGAGGGAGAGGGAGAGGGAGAGGGAGAGGGAGAGAGTGAGAGAGAGAGAGAGAGAGAGAGCGAGAAAGAAAGAGAGAGAGAGAGAGGGTTGTACAACATGTGCTTCCTGTGCGCTCATAGCGTAGCGTATGCTTGCTACACTGCTACGCTACAGCTACAAGCTACGGAATATTCTTACAGCATCAATCAAACTTCGGTGCCAATTCAGTTATAAACTTAATGATGAAGCAAAAAAGCGGTCTAAGCTCATTCGCACATGTGGATACTGTGGTAAATGGATAGTCAGAGGCAACAGTAAAGCGTTTACGTCACGTCACGTCACGTCACGTCACGTCACGTCACGTCACGTCACGTCATGACATACCCTGAGTAGCCATTAATGCTTCGCAGTCTCCGAAGTTTGTCAACAGAAGTGTCTATGTTCAGAGGTAGGCTATACCACAATAGACTTTTCGTGGTGACCAGACGTGTAACACACCATTTCAAAATACAGTTCCAAATTGAATGAGCAAGCCTTTCACTACTGTTAAGTCTATTATTCCCAGCCAAATTTAGAGGAAATTTTTGCATGCAATTCTCTCTTCTTGTCCTGAATAGATGCCTTCACTCCACTGGTACAATGACCTTAACCACGCATAAAAACAATGCATATTACTAATGGTCTACGTAGGTCATGCATAATCTGGCCCCAGGAATGCCTCTACAAACCAAATTGAGCATCCTTTACAAGAGTATATTGGTCAACTTGCTGCTTGGTATGGCAATCGGTGGGTTCATTGATCGGTTTATGAGCGCGTGTGTGTATGTGGGTGTACGTATGAGAACTGCACGATTGTTTTCCACCCATTCTCTTAATGCAGGCCATCGATAAACACAGCAAAGCGCCAGGAAACAATTGCAGAGTGTACGCTGCAGGTATTTGTGGAGTTGTGTATAGAGAAATATCAAAATGTCCGTATTATGGAGAGACTCGCACGCTAACAAACGTAGGTTGAACGGTTGGGTTAAACAAAAACAGAGCTTATCTCGAGGGTGCATTAGTAGGCAGGCAGGTTGTCAGGTTAGACACACACACACACACACATACACACACATTGACCGGTAAACAAACAAACAGACGCTAAGGCGGACAGGTGGCCCGTTAGGCGGCTGGTGAATGAGTGCGTCAGTCGGTCAGTCAGTTAGTTAGTTGATCCGTCCCTCAGTCAGGCAGTCGGTAAGGAACTGATTCATTTGTCACATATTCATCCACACATGCAGGGCCTTCATTCAGCGCCAGGCCCAAGCTCTTTGAGGAAGAGCACCTCAGCAAGGGAGGACAAGGATGCACAGCATAAGGTGATATTTCATCGTGAAATAGATGGTCACTTTCTAAAGAGGTCTTGAGCCGCGCGTGCATTAATATGACTTAGATTGAACCAAATCTCTCCCTAGCTATCTTATCGTCTAGAAATTAACTGCAATCAGATGTGAAAATCGAATGTTAAATGGGGTGCTCTGGTTATAAAAGGGATCAAGCAACATACACTCAATTGAATGTCCAAGCCATATCTTGCTACTTCCGTGCAGATCTGGGCGGTATGTTTGCTCTAAAAAGGCAGCAAACACACCGCCCGTGCAAATGGGACTGGCCCGTCTGACCCTGCAGCAGTGGCCAGGGCAGACATGGCAGCCAGGACAGCCGAGGCAGCTTCCTCCCTTACCGTACAGGTCAGAGTGTGCTTTTAATGATGAATGGATTTTGCATAATTGGTCTGCGGGAATTCCATTTCAGTTCACGTTGACATGTTTCTATGCAGCACCAGCTTGTCACCCTGCCGTGCAGATGCAGCACCAGCTTGACATTTTTGACATGTTTGACATGTTTTGACATGTTTGACATGTTTTGACATGTTTGACATGTTTCTATGCAGTACCAGCTTGTCACCCTGCCGTAGAGATGCAGCACCAGCTTGACATGTTTTGACATGTTTCTATGCAGCACCAGCTTGTCACCCTGCCTTGGGGACCCAGGGTCGCTGGGGGTACTTGAACACACCGCAGACACCCAGCAAATTGCCTCCTTCCATGGTTCGCAGAACCCCCGCGCGGCTCCTACCCTGCGGATTTCGTGAAGAGGGGCCCACTTTACTAAGCGATTCCTACGCCCTCCACAGATATCCCGCAGGTGGCACACCCTCGCGGAGTAGCAGCGGAGTGCCTTCAAGGTGTCCGCAGCTACTCGTGCGGGGGAGGTTGGCTCCAGTAGGGCTCCGGTCGTGCAATGTTATTGGTGGTCTGTCACCAGGGAGCACCACTGAGTGGGCGGGTTTGCTGCACAGAGAGAAGCCAACTACACAGCTGGCGTTGTCCTTGGCTGTCTGCTGCTGGCGGCTGAAAATCCTGTACCTGTGAGTGTGATGAATATTGTGCGTGCTGTCAAGGTGATGATCTGTGTGACGATGATAGCTGTTGGGGATCTGTGAAAGATGAATTTTGAGAGTGATTGGTCCAGTAGTCTTCAACAACATGAGGGACATCCTTGTGTATGTTTCTGCCGGCTCTTTTGTAGCCTTCCACAATGGGTATCCCTCCCACTTGATCAAGTACTTTTTTTGCTTCCTCCTGAGATTGTGCAGTTTTAGGCCCATGATGTAGTCCATGGTGAAATACGCTTGAAATCTCGACACGGACAGGTGGCGGTGCCGGCTTTCTGGAAACAAAATATATTCTGTGTCTGCTGGCCGTAAAAGGCTGATGTGAAAATCGGGGTGGCACTTCATAGAGGAAAACTAATTGAGCTTGTAAGCCACCGGAGATAATGTACAATTTGAAAAGTACCAACAAACTGTGTGCAAAGCTAAGGAGGAAAATAATTGGAGCTTGAAAGCCACCGGAGATAATGTACAATTTGAAAAGGACCAACAAACCGTTTGCAAAACAAACCGTGTGCAAAGCTAACCGTGTGCAAAACAAACCGTGTGCAAATAAAACAAACCGTGTGCAAAGCTAACCGTGTACAAAACAAACCGTGTGCAAAACAAACCGTGTGCAAAGTACCAACAAAGCGTGTGCAAAGTACCAACAAACCGTGTGCAAAGCTAAGGAGTGGAGCCCTCACCCACTCTCAAAGTGATGTGCTAAGTGGAAAGCAAAACGTAATCACCAAGGGAAAACTCTGCATGGCAGCGGTTAAGGTCAGCGGTGCTTCCTCTGTCGCTCTTGTGCACGGTGAAGTGCATCTATTGCACATGCAAGTTCTACTTTAAATCTGCCCACTTTAAGTTGTTTGCGGCTGGGTTATTATTGCGTGTGCATGGCGGTATGAGGGTGATGGCCATGATTTAAGGTAGAAGGGGTTGAAGCCAGTGCTAGCCTGTATGCTGTTGTTGTAAGCAAACTCGAGGGCAGCTAAGGGAAAATATTTCCTGGGTAAGAGCAAAAGTCTCAGCCACATAGAACCTTTCTTCCACTACAGGCACAGGGCACAAACGCAGCAGCAATGAGGTGTTCATCCCAATCTGACTGATGTGGAGCTCCATAAGCTCTGCGCATGTCCTCAATCGTGCGGTTGGCATGTTCTGTCTGGCCGTCTGTTTGAGATGTGTCATGTTGAGGTTGGTGCCAAGGCGTTTGCGTAAAGCTTTCCAATAGTTTGATGTGAAGCGGGGGTCTCTGTCTGACACTAGTCTCCTGGGCAGTCCAAAATGCCTGAAAATGTTGTAATAAAACAGTCTTGCATAACCAACTGCGTCAACAGCACTTGTTGTAGGAACCAAAGGAATCCGCTTGAAAGGCGGTCGACAAAAGAAAATTTTGGTATCATAGCCACGGGGCGTTTTTGGCAGCCCTGTGACCAGATCGTGGCTGACTTGCTCCCAGCAGTGGTCAGGAAGGGGCAAGGGGGTTGTAGCAGGCCCATAGGTTGTTGGTTCGTAGATTTGTTTCTGAGGCACTGCATGCAGGTGCACACGTCTTGATGCACCGTGTGGAACATTTTTGGCCAGTAAAGCAAGTGGTGCAGGCTTTCGTGCGTCGTGTGAACACCAAGGTGTCCACCAGTGGGTGAACCATGAGCCTTTTTAATTAGTTGGGTGCGGGCCTGGCCGTCATGTATGTAAAGGCGTTCCATACAAGACCATCTCTTTCTGTGAAATCTGGCAGTTGCCCTTCTTCAGCAGCTGTGGTCACAGATACTTGCTCAGGGTCAAGTTGTGCTTCCTCTTCCACAAGGGCAATGATCTCAGATTCTCCCGCAATGATAGTAGTTCCCAGAGGGTGTAAGGTAGGCAAGGATGAATTTTGGTGAGGCAAGCACAGGACATTAAGTCTATTGACCGTGTCTTGCAGCGTGCGTGAGCACTGCAGTTTGAGTTCTTGCGCAGAAAGTGATGGATTGTCGTTGGCAATGACATGATCTGGGCGACGGCCGAGTGCTAAAGGTGTGGCCAAGCAGGTAGTGACACCATTCGTTCAAGGCACTACTGCTAGCATCTCTCTCTCATGTGGCAGGTAGAGCTTTTCATACGGCTGTAGCTTGTGTGAAGAGTAGGCGATCACTGTTTCAGTTCTGGCAAGGGACATGGGTAAAGTACAGCTCCAGTCACTTGGAGTGAAGCGTCCGTCTCCACAATGAATCGTGCAGTGGGGTGTGGTGCATGGACAATATTAGTCATGCGTCTCTTCAGCTCAGTAAAAGGTAAAATGGTCTCAGCAAAGTGATCCATCATTCCTCTGTGAAAGCTGGCAATAATTCCCTTTTTGGCTTCGATACCATATGCAATCTTATTATTGGTGGTCTCTCACCTGAGAGCACCACCGAGTGGGCGAGTTCGCTGCGTGGGGGAAAGCCACTACGGCGGCTGGCGGTTCAGAGGCCCTCAACCCCATATTAGCGTAATGATATTACAAATTACAAATACTAAATAATATAATAGGCCTAAAATTAATATTATAAGCCTAAAGGGCGCAATTGACTTACATTTATCATTGCAGCAAAAGCACATACAACACAAGAAATGGTCAGCATATGTAGAAACCAACAAGTGGTGATTTCTTGGTAAATCACGGCATACTTGGTGTAATTTTGGGACATGCTCTTTCGTGTTGGCAACAATGAGCTACAGCATAACATATTGCTGTATAACAGAGATAGATATTTATATACCGCACGCACGCACGCATGCACACACGCACGCAGCACTAGCGCCCCATCTTATACGCATCCTTTTTCTCGATGCTGCAACGTTTGGGTTGGTGAGAGACCACCAATAACATTGCAGATGCCGTAGAGAGAGACCAACATACATCGACAGGAAAAACTACATACAGCCGTCATATATGGTGCATTAGCTTATTATTAGCGCTAGACTAGGACTAGGGTTACGCGGGAAATAGACAAATCTGATTTTGGACGAATGGCGATTTTGAAGCCCTAGACTGTGGAGGCCAGTCTTGGTCAATCAGTCACATTTTGACAAATGAAATATCTATAATAGTATGAGAGATGATGTGAAATGTCGGCTGAGGGCAACGTTTAAAAAAGGAAGCAGGCCTCCCGAGCCCCCGGATTGTTCTTATTCTTATTTGTCTTTAATTGTTTTCCCGCTTCGAGGCTTTTCTGGCACTAATATATCATACAAAATACACCAATTAAAAAATACATATGAAAATTTGCATTTATATGTAATAGGTCGTATTTGAGGCATAATTATATACATTATAATACATTTCCCCTGCTGCATTTTCCCCGAGAACAAGCAAACCAGGATGAGGATCAGCACAAGTAATGCTCCAAGGTATCTGTTCATGTCACCATTCCAGGACTCATGCACATGTCCGTGTCACGGGAAATTGTGCATTTTCATGGATTATCCCTGCACAATTGTGGTTTACCCCCCCCCCCCCTGCAACCTTTGCATTTGCAAGAACCTCATCGTTTGGACAACAGCAGCAGTTTCAGCAGAAATGGCGAGCGAGGACAGTTTTGCGTGCATCAAGTCAGCCAGCAAGCGGGGACGCGCACAGGAGCGTGCTCAAATTGCGTCAGCGGGACACGACAAAGGAGGCAATTGACTCAGCTGCAAGCGCGGTCTCAAAAGCATTCAGAGATGACCCTTTTGTAAACTATTACATCAAGGACAAGCAAAATGCGGGGGACTTTACCGGTGAGGAGAGAAGGTGCAGAAGGTACACAAGGTACATAAGAGGCAACAACAAGAGAGAACGCATGCACAGCATTTCGTAGGGCGGCTGCAGCTGCAATGGCAAATAGCAAGAAGTAGTGGGCTTGCACGAATGAGCCGTTTTTGGTAGATGCTAGTGTGTCCAGAACCATTCAATGCAGTACCATCATCAGTGGATAGATTGTGCTTACAAGCTGCACACACACAGCCGCACACCTTCGCAATTGCAGCTGCCATTGTCTTGGCTCTTCTGTCTGAAGGTAACCCTGACACCCTGCTGTACCAGGTAGCTACCATGCTATGCTTTCGCTTTTGAACGCCTTTTTAGCTATGATGGTTGCTTGAGGGCTGTTTGAAGGCTGATGACTGCTAGGTCCTTTATCCTTCCCTCACCAGTTTAAAAAAATCAGTTAAAAAAAACAGAGTTTACAGAGTTTACGGAGGAAGCCATCAGTCAAAACGTGCGACTGCTAGGCTGCGTGTGTAGAAATTGTGATTGTTGTTGTAGCACCAGACTTGTAGCACCTAAAAAATTCTTGAAAAGGGAGAAAGGTACAACGCTGTTTGTGGCACTGCAGCACTAAATAAAACCAGTAAAGACAATCAAGCATCTGCCAGGACCAGCCGACCGCAATAATGAGGGGGGATCCTCTTTTGGGCACATGAAAACAATGGACTGTCTCACTGAGGTTACCAAGAATGATGGAGGCAAACTACATTATACATAAACTCATGTGTGAGGAGCAGCACACTCACAACAAGAGGGAACAATAAATAAACATGGCAGTTTAAAATACAGCTATCCTGTTAAGGAATGAGCTCCTTTACGTTCTGCGTATATTTATGTCTGAGTCTGAGTATGCCAGTTCGTTTAGGTATTTTTCTCCTTGATTGTTCCTTTGGCCGCTGTTATGGCCCCCTCATTGATTGCAATGGTCACCAAATACCCACGGTTTGGTATCCGTCTCCAACATTTCGGTTAGCATGGTTATGCACAACCTACCCATCCCTCTTCTTAATACCTACATGGTCATTCTTCCCTTTTGGATAAAACGGATTTACATGCAATCATTTCCCCTCTCATTCTTTAAAAAGAGATAAGCGTATGCAGGCAGCAGCCAGAAAGAAGCCCTCAACATATTATGTCCTGTAGGATACACTATTAGCAGATAGAAGTCTCGCATGAGATATACATAGTGCAGTGGTTCCATTTGAAGTCTGTGCCCCCCTTACTGAAACAGATAAAAACTGAACCTTAACCTGTTCTTTCAGGACTTACCAGCGAGAGGGGGTTGCCTTGTCGTGTACGATGTCCCAGAAGGCAAGGTGTGGCTTTCAAAGCTGTGGGAATGTGTGCAGGGTATTGAACAGGATCCCAGCCAGCAAAGCTTGTTGTCCCGGTTCTCATTCAATTATTTGCAGGTTCTAAGCGGTGGGGGAGCTTTACGGTACTCGGTACCAAAGTGGCTCCTTTTCCTTAATTGATGTGGGGAGTGGTTTTCACTGCCTGCTTAGTTTTTTCTTTTCTAGTGCTTTGCCTTTGCTGCATGCAGAATGTACCTTAATAAAATGCTGGCTTCCCTGATTGCCCTGTCGATAGCCAAACCAGTAACCACCAGTACGCATGCATGCAGAATCTGCCTTAATAAAATGCTGGCTTCCATGATATCCGTGTCGATAGCCAAACTAGTGTACTCATCAGTGCATGCACGTGCATCGATCACCTTCAGCCAAGCACTGCATCTCCTTACTTTTTGAATGCTGGCTTACCTTGTCGACAGCCAACCCAGTAACCTCATCAGTACACATGCACCGCTCACCTTCAGCTAAGCGCTGCATCTCCTTACTTTTTGAATGCTGATGTACTCATCAGTACGCATGCATCGCTCACCTAAACTGCATCTCCTTACACACTTACTCATGAGTACAGCCAACCGTACAAAGCAGCCCTATCATCGAGGAGACAGCCGGTCGAGATCCAGCTGGGTCAAACGCCCTCCTTGACCATTACCTTCGTTTTAAACCGTTTCAGCTGGAGTACGAAAAGGTGATGTTTGTGAGCTGCTATATTTTCTGTTCATACAGTTTTTTTTGTACTTTTTAACAATCTTGTTCATTGATGCAGAGTTCAATGGGGCTCTGGGATAGTGTGAGCATTCCTTGCTAGTCTTCCCTTCAATGCCCACTGGTCTTTCTTGGCAATACTTTGCAACCGAGTGATTTACCCAGTCTTAGATTTCAGGCCATCCTCTTGGCCGAGCACCATGGCATTCCAGTTTTTTGAGGGATTTAAATGAACCAACACTTACAGAGCCCCGGGGTGGTGTATATAATATTTATGAAATATAGATGCTTATATATGATTGATATTGATTATTACTAATTCCTCGTGAGATATACTAGGGAAGGAAGAACGACGTTTTAAGTAACTCGTTTTTTGGTGACGGTGCTGTGTGTGCTCCAACCTGCTTGCTTGGCATCAAATACCCTCATCTGCAACCCTTGGCATTGCAGGTTCTAGCCGATGTACTTTCAGTGCTGGCTGCGTAGTTTTTACTGAGGTTGAGGGTTCAGGCATTCGAGGCTGAGGCTTTTGAGGTTGAGGCATTTGAGGCTGAGTCTTTTGAGGTTCAGGCTTTTTAGGCTGAGTCGTTTGAGGTTGAGGCTTTTGAGATTAAGGCTTTTTAGGCTGAGTCGTTTGAGGTTTAGGCATTTGAGGCTGGCAATGGCCGGGACGGGTGGTCTGTTGACCCTTAATTTATAACTCTGCAGTTTTGGTGCCTGACGCTTCCTGCTTGAGAGCCTGGTACTTCTTATGACTTATTTTCTCCTTCTATTACTCTTGGTTTTTTCTCTCTGACTCGGCCTTTCTTTTTGTCTGCTGGCAAAGAAATTTTACGGTGTTTGGTACCAATGTGGCTTATTCCCCCTGAACTTATGTGGGGAGTGGTATGCACTGCCTGCGTTGTTTTCTTTTTGTTTCTTGATGTAGTTTGGGGAACTTGACTGCTGCACCTGCATTTCATTTACACACCTGCATTAAGTTACACACCTGCATTTCTGTTACACACCTGCATTTCTGCTACACACCTGCATTTCTGTTACACACCTGCATTTCTGTTACACCTGCATTTCTGTTACACACCTGCATTTCTGTTACACATGATGTGCCCTGCATTGTTGCTTCCTGCCGTCACACTTTACTCTTATTTCTGTTACATATGTGGCCTAGTCTCGCTATGTGGCCTTGTTGCCATCACACGTACGTAGGGTTGGCCAAAACCTTTATAAATACACCATACACAACTGTTAATTTTGGTGATTTCCCTGCAAAAATGCTGTATATACACCGTACACATATGGTTATGGCCAACCCAACACAACCCTATATGTGTGTAGCCTAATAATCCCGCAACTTTGTCGCTTTCTCACTTATGAGTGCAGTGCCTTGTTGGTGGTAGACACATGCACGATCATTTGCAGAACTACCGGTAGGATTGCTGTGACTTGTTTATTGGATCCTTCTTTCACAGGAGCACGGGCCTTTTACATACATTGCCTTTGTGGCTACTAGCCCAGAGCACCAAGGACAGGGATTAGGAAGCATGCTTTTAAAAGCTGTGTGTGAAGATGCGGATGCTAGGGGTGAGTGGTGTGTTTTGGAGAAAGGGCTATATGGTGTATGGTATGTCAAGTTTGGTGGGAGGGCTATATGACGTTGGTGAGTGATATGTGGTATGTTAAGTGGATGGCCAAATAAAATTGGTGAGTGGTATGTGGTGTGTTAAGTTAAATGGATGGCCAAATAAAATTGGTGAGTGGTATGTGGTATGTTCAGTGGATGGCCAAATAAAATTGGTGAGTGGTATGTGGTATGTTAAGTTAGGTGGATGGCTAAAGAAAGTTGGTGAGTGGTATGTGGTGTGTTCAGTTTGGTGGGAGGGCTATATGAAATGAGTGAGTGCGCATACTAACTGTGCACTAAGCAAGTGGCATGCACCGCGTTAGCTCATACGCTGTGTACATAGATACATATGTAAAGGGCATATGGTATATGTGAAAATGGTGGCGGCAAAGTGAGCAGCATGCGCCGCGTTAGCTCATACGCTGTATGTAGACACTGATATGAATGTTTTGTGTGTGTGCGTGTGTGTGTGTGTTTGTGTGTGTGTGTGTGTGCGTGTGTGTGTGTGTGTGTGTGTGTGTGTGTGTGTGTGTGTGTGTGTGTGTGTGTGAACATGCTGATGACAAAGTGAGCGGCATGTCAAGGGGTGTCGGTGCGTGGATGCATACACACACATACACACACACATGTGACACTTGTGGATTTTTGGGCTAGCACTGTCACATACTGAACATGTTCTCATACTGTGTTTGAAGATGCTCATACTGAAGCCAAGATCAATGCCGTGTTCCTATTTTGCCGCAGCACAGCACATGCAGGATGCACTAGATTATGTTTTCACCCATGATGCTGGTGTGTATTGCATGTATTAAGACCTGCATGCAAGCGCTTCATTGTCCTGTCAGCTGTCCCACTCTTACGTCCACTCTTACGTGTTTTATTAAGGCGCAATGGGCAGCTATACCAAATTCTATTTTGACGCTGCCTGTAGTCGCTGCTTTGTTATTTGGCTTACTTCCCATCGCCTCTATTGTGTATATCCATGTACGCAATGTCTAGCAATCTAATTGTCGCATGGCCCTGGATCATCTAACTCTGAATCTCAGGGGGAAGCATAGAGTTTACAATGATTACAATGGGGTGACCTTCAGCCAGGTTGTTTGGCTGATCGGTTGCTGACTGGTCTCGGCCAGCCACAAATAAATCAATAAGGAACACTACACAGAAGGCAGACGGTGCTCAGGGGCTTTGAATTTTGCTGAACTGGCACATGCTTTGCATTTTCCAGGTGTCTGTGCATTTTCCAGGTGTCAAAAACCGATGCATCATCATAGACAGTATTTCTCATGCAGTTTCTCCCACACGCTTCCTTATGACTCTCTGCTTTGAGGTGTGCTGTTAATTATGTACAATCTCTGCAAACTCAAAACTCACTAAAGTAGATCGCTTGTGCAAATTTGCAGGGAGGCATGTGTATTTAGAAGCGAGCTCAAAAGGAAGCCAAAAGCTATACATGCGGCAAGGCTTTCAAACTCTGCACACCATATTGGTAAGCAACAGAGCGTGCATAACGTTAACTGATGTCATCACAAACCTAGTTCAGCAAGCTTGATCACATGACGCCATGCTAACTACTTTATTGGAGTGCTTTGAGGAACAGCGTCTACGTCATTGCTGACGGCTTGGTTATGTAGCAAATAAATTCACTCATAGAAATCGCTAAAAAGTGCATTGAGGCCCTGATGTCATATGGGAGGGAGGTCTTAAACGGACCATGTACCAGCTTTCAGGAGCAGGAAAATGTGCTGCCTTCTACTTGTTAGCCAGATTGCCCAAACTTTTACCCATGCTTACCTCACTCAAAAAGAGGTTGCTGCATGTGCCCTCCTTCCCTGTCCCGCCTAATTGGTGGTAGTGACAAATCATGTGACAGAGCTCGTTGGTTTTCCAGCAATTACGGACGTGAACAGGTGACCACACCGAACTTATTGAAGATAGCAGTTTCTGGTTAAGTCACCGCGCTGGAGGAAGCGTGCACCTTCCTCTCCCACATAGTCTTGTAATTTATGTGACAGTGATTTGGTCTGATATCCCAATCCAGCTGCTGGTGGTTGCGCTAAACATGTTACAGGTTTACAAGTATACAGGTAAAGCCATCAGTCAAAACGTGCGACTGCTAGGCTGCGAATATAAAGCGTGTAAAAAACTGATAATTGTTGTTGTAGCATCAGACATGTTACACACACTGTTTTCATTCCATTTCAGGGGGCCAACGGCGAAACTGGTCCACACATCTACGCAATGGCACACCCTCCAAGATAGTTTGCTTTCAGACAATTGGTGAATTGAAGCTGGCAAAGGTTTGGGGTCATGTAGCTGGGTTACAATGACGATGGCACTTAGAGGATTCATTCAACAATTGGATCGGTTGTGAAATGTGCACTGCTCGTTTGGACAGCCCTTTGCAAACAATTGTTTTGTGTTGCTAGTAAAATAATGCTAGTAAAGTAATATACTATGTAGCACAGATGATACACACAATTCAATCTTCCCCTGACCACAACACAGAGCTAAACACTATACGCACTCAATTTTGCTTCAATCATAATCGCAGCTAGGTTTCGTGACATTTAAGATATATGCACACCTAACTCCCACCACGGGGGTTACACCCAGTTTAGTTTGGATCACGAAGGCCTCCAGCCTGGCATGGCTGCTCAACCTATAGGTCCCAACAAAAAAAACCAGTCAATAAGATGACAACTGCATTAATGAACTTGTAATTATCATCACTGCAATATAACACAAGCAACAAAAGTCATGGATTGGGTTCGGGTGCTACGGCACACAACCCCCCTGACCCACATTAGTTTCTTTTCTAATTGTTGGTGCGGGCACCTAAGTAACCCCCTCCCTTAATCATGCTGGCTGTGTCATCACTACCAGCGGAGTCTTTTCTTTTCTTTTTATAATATCTGAGGTATGTTAAAAGCTTTAATATCACCATCAGAAATGTTATCACAAGTGATAATTGAGGCTGGGGTAACCCCCAAGAGACAATGTCTTCTCCTTCAGGTTCTCTGGTTTCTCGTTCTGCCATCACAAACTGGACAACAGCACGTCCCTAGTACTAGCAACAAGGTATACCATCTCGTCAAGATCAAGTGTTGTAAGGACACCAGACCTCAGAACCAGCTGAACGCCGCAAAAGAACAGCACAAGATCTCTGCGACATTCTCCAAGGAGCCTCCATTACTCTCCACATCATCCTTATGGGTGTGCGTGGCACCATCTACAACACACTCACACTCTGAAGCCTTTTAAGGAACTGGTTCTATGCTACAGTTCGCTATAGGCTTTGTCATTACACCAAGCTGCCGCGGAGGGAGATCAAAACCAGAGACACTGGAACCAAAAATGGGCTGCAGGCCCTCATTAAAGCAAAACAACGCAAACAAGCAAGGACCAAGGGCGGCAAGCCCATAAATGTTGAGAAGAGGCACATGCACTGGAAAAAAGAGACAAATGGAACACGAAACGCATAAGCCAAAGCCAAGCAAGCTCTGAAAGCTTTCGAGATGGGAACACCCACAAGTCAGAGCGCAAGCTGAGAGAAGAGGGGGAAAATAAACCCGAGCAATAGCAAGGCATAGAAAGAATGCCCATTCCGAGAGTACACAGCACTTCATGCAATTATGCTATTCATGCAAAGTGCCTGCCAGATCTCAGCCTACGCTCGATACACAAGAACTTCAGTTCTACAGCTGAAGCAGAGAACTGATGATGTCTTGATTCTCAAAATATTTTTTTTTGGGGGGGTTGTTACACGGTCCTCAGCAAGGGCCTGACAGAATGAAGGAAAAAACCTATAAGACTGGGAAAAGGAAAACTCCTGCCTAAACAGAAAAACCCTCCTTGAAAAACCACAGTCAGAGAAATTGGCCCACGCTCGCAAGAGCACAAGCTAAGAGTGTGTCTGAAGAACAGACAGAAAAAGGCCTAACCTTAAAAGTTGGAGTCAGAGAGAAGGCAGGCTAGAGTACCTCTGGACATCAGGC
>Ga0307968_1003085_pt1 | contig 13866 bp, 20 predicted proteins | sample OrgLakmetagen650_FD_201834 | JGI IMG/M metagenome (GOLD analysis project Ga0307968, IMG submission 201834) | Saline water microbial communities from Organic Lake, Antarctica - #650 | ecosystem: Environmental > Aquatic > Non-marine Saline and Alkaline > Saline | place: Antarctica: Organic Lake... | reverse complement strand
TCATCCGTATTTGGCTACACAACAACAGCTGGGTATCCCAAATGAACATTGCAGACACTCAATCACCGTCATCCGTATTTGGCTACACGACAACAGCTGAGTACCCCAAATGAAGATTGCAGACACTCAATCACCGTCATCCGTATTTGGCTACACAACAACAGCTGAGTATCCCAAATGAAGATTGCAGACACTCAATCACCGTCATCCGTATTTGGCTACACAACAGCTGAGTATCCCAAATGAAGATTGCAAACACGTAATCACCGTCATCCGTATTTGGCTACATAACAACAGCTGAGTGTTTTAAATGAAGACCCACTCCCAAATGCTGGGAGGTTGCAGCCACAGCAGCACGGCGAGCTGAGCGTGTGGGTGAATACCTCCACAAATTTGGGTGAATACCTACACTAATCTTCCTCAGTCATTTGGATTTTGATGGCAATTTTAACCCACCTGTGTTCTGGGAAGTTGCAGCCACAGCAGCAAGGCGAGCTTAGCATGTGGGTAAAGATGGAAGCTGCGCATCAAGGGGGCAATTTATTTAAGCAGCTAAAATGGTGTATGGGAAGCTATGTATCAGTACGCCAAGTTGTTTGGGCAGCTGAGATGGTGTATGGGAAGCTGCGCACCAAGGGACCAAGATATCTGGGCAGCTAAAATGGTGTATGGTAAGCTGCGCAACAAGGGACCAAGTTATTTGGGCAGCTGAGGTGGTGTATGGGAAGGTACGCACTTACGCCGAAGGGATACACACACGCATGCATGCATGCATGCACGCGCATGCGCACACTCATACACACACACTCCTGCTTGGGGAAGGTGCTCAACTGCTCATACACACATACACCACGCACATGCGCACACTCATACACACACACTTTGCTTGGGGAAGGCGCTCAACTGCGTGCGTGCATTGCCTCTTTAATCTGTGCATAGTTGTGTGCTTGTGAGGGTTGTATGATGCCACAGGATTATGGAGGGCTGATGCGATGCAAGAATTGAATCAATGCCTTTTTTGCCTTGGTTTGCACTTGGTATGTACACGAAGGGGCCTTGGTTCGCACTTGGCTTGCACTTGGTATGTACTTGGTTTGTACATATGCCTTTGTTGCCTTAATTTGCACTTGGTTTGCACTTGGTATGTACTTGGTTTGTACATATGCCTTTGTTGCCTTGGTTTGCACTTGGTTTGCACTTGGTATGTACTTGGTTTGTACATATGCCTTTGTTGCCTTGGTTTGCACTTGGTTTGCACTTGGTATGTACACGAAGGGGCCTTCCTTGCTAATTCAGGCCTTGGTATGTACACGAAGGGGCCTTCCTTGCTTATTCAGGACTTGGTATGTACATGAATGGGCCTTCCTTGCTTATTCAGGCCTTGGTATGTACACGAAGGGGCCTTCCTTGCTTATTCAGGACTTGGTATGTACATGAATGGGCCTTCCTTGCTTATTCAGGACTTGGTATGTACATGAATGGGCCTTCCTTGCTTATTCAGGCCTTGGTATGTACATGAATGGGCCTTCCTTGCTTATTCAGGCCTTGGTATGTACATGAAGGGGCCTTCCTTGCTAATTCAGGCCTTGGTATGTACATGAATGGGCCTTCCTTGCTTATTCAGGAAGAAGGCGAAAATACCCCGCGCAGGCATGCATCTTGCTTGTGCTTCAAGATCAGGTATTGTATGACAAGGGGTGGTCAAGTATGACTAGATGGTATGACTGGAGGTGATCAAGATCAGGTATTGTATGACAAGGGGTGATCAAGTATGACTGATCAAGTATGACTGCTCTGCCAAATGAGTGGGGGTGATCAAGTATGACTGATCAAGTTTGACTGATCAAGTATGACTGATCAAGTATGACTGATCAGGTATGACTGCTCTGTCAGATGAGTGGGGGTGATCAAGTACGACTGATCAAGTTTGACTGACAAGTATGACTGGGGTTGATCTTGTCCTTGTATGACTGGGGGTGATCTTGTCCTTGTATGACTGGGGGTTATCAATTATGACAAGTATTGTATGACTGGGGGTGATCAAGATCAGGAATTGTATTACTGGGGGTTAGAGCCGACAATGATTGGGACTTAGTACATCATGGTAGGTACATTGACCCTCTTTCTCCCAGGTCACCTATCAGGCTTCAACATTCGGTCAGACTCCACTTGTGCTTCAAAATCAGGTATTGTTTGACTGGGGGTAAGAGCCGACAATGATTGGACCCTAGTACAATATGGAAGACACAGAAACCCTCCTTTTCCCAGATCACCTAGCAGATAAAAGCAGACTCTCATATTTATTGAGGCATTCCTGGGTTGTGTTTATGTCTTTTATGGACAGGGAGCGCTGCCTTAAAGGCGTACTTTTTATGGACAGGGAGCGCTGCCTCAAAGGCATACCTTTGGTGGACAGGCAGCACCGCCTCAAATTCATAAATCATATCTTTTTATGGACAGGGAGCGCCGCCTCAAAGGCATGCCTTTGATGGACAGGCAGCACCGCCTCAAATTCATAAATCATATATTTTCATGGACAGGGAGCGCCGCCTTAAAGGCATATCTTTTTATGGATAGGCAGCACCGCCTCAAAGGCATAAGTTATACATATTTTTATGGACAGGGAGCGCCGTCTCAAAGGCATATCTTTTTATGGACAGGGAGCGCTGTCTCAAAGGCATACCTTTGATGGACAGGGAGCGCCGCCTCAAAGGCATGCCTTTTGTGGACAGGGAGCGCTGCCTCAAAGGCATACCTTTGATGGACAGGCAGCACCGCCTCAAATTAACAAATCATATATTTTTATGGACAGAGAGCGCCGCCTCAAAGGCATATCTTTTTATGGACAGGGAGCGCTGTCTCAAAGGCATACCTTTGATAGACAGGAAGCGCCGCCTCAAAGGCATGAAGAACCGCAAACGATGCCCAGTACACGAGCCTGGAAAAAACGGAGGGAGACCTCAATCTTGTGAGAGTTTGGGAACAGACAGACGGCTGTACGCGCGTGCTTTCTGAGCGTACATGGGTGAGTGCAGTGCATGAAGGATAACAACAACAACGTGCGTGAGTGAGACGTGGTCGTGCACATGTGCCTGACGACAGTCATAGTCCTATAGCTAATAGTCCATCTTGCTAGGGTTGGCCCTTGGCTGTCGTCCAAAACCACACATATAGACAGTACCACACGTTTAGACAGCACACACGTATAGACAGCACACACGTATAGACAGCACACACGTATAGACAGTACCTAACGTTTAGACAGTACCACACGTATAGACAGTACCACACGTTTAGACAGCACACACGTATAGACAGCACACACGTTTAGACAGTACCTCACTTTTGGACAATACCACACGTATAGACAGCACACACATATAGACAGCACACACGTTTAGACAGTATCTCACTTTTGGACAGTACCACACGTATAGACAGCCCACACGTTTAGGCAGTACCTCACGTTTAGACAGTACGTCACGTTTAGGCAGTTCCTCACGCTTAGACAGTACCTCACTTTTAGACAGAACCACACATATAGACAGTACCACACATATATACAGCACACACGTTTAGACAGTACCTCACTTTTGGACAGTACCACACGAATAGACAGCCCACACGTTTAGGCAGTACCTCACGTTTAGATAGTACGTCACGTTAAGGCAGTTCCTCACGTTTAGACAGTACCTCACTTTTAGACAGAACCACACATATAGACAGTACCTCACGTTTAGACAGTTCCTCACGTTTAGACAGTACCACACGTTTAGACAGCACACACGTTTAGACAGTACACACGTTTAGACAGCACACACGTTTAGACAGTACCACACGTATAGACAGCTCCTCACGTTTAGATAGTACCACACGTTTAGACAGTACCACGCATTTAGACAGTAGCACACAATTAGACAGTACCACACATTTTGACAGTACCACACGTTTAGACAGCACACACGTATAGACAGCACACACGTTTAGACAGTAGCACACATTTAGACAGTACCACACGTTTAGACAGTACCACACGTATAGACAGTTCCTCGCGTATAGACAGTTCCTCACGTTCAGACAGTACCAAACATTTAGACAGTACCACACATGTAGACAGCACACACGTTTAGACAGCACCCACGCCGACTGACCAGTCGTTTTGCTGGCGATGGGCGTCACACTGCTCGATGGCTTTGACTGTTTGGTACAGCGGGTATGCTATGCCCACAACTCCACTGCACGCAGAGCAAGCAGGCACAGAATTTTTGACTGTTTGATACAGCGGGTATGCTATGTCCACAACTTCACTGCACACAGAGCAAGCAGGCACAGAATTTTTGACTGTTTGGTACAGCGGGTATGCTATGCCAACAACTCCACTGCACGCAGAGCAAGCAGGCACAGCATTTTTGACTGTTTGGTACAGCGGGTATGCTATGCCCACAACTCCACTGCACGCAGAGCAAGCAGGCACAGAATTTTTGACTGTTTGGTACAGCGGGTATGCTATGCCCACAACTCCACTGCACGCAGAGCAAGCAGGCACAGAATTTTTGACTGTTTGGTACAGCGGGTATGCTATGCCCACAACTCCACTGCACGCAGAGCAAGCAGGCACAGGTTTTTTTATATTGGCCTGGACCATACTTAAACAACTTGTTGAACGTGTATGACCGTGTGCAAGGTGGACAGTGTCTGAACAGTGTCTGAACACCGTACATCTCGCTGTTATATTTCGTAACGCCGAAATGATCTGAACTGATTTAAGAACTGACACACTGTTAGAGTAGGAAACCATCAGTTACACTTTTGTAACATATGAACATATGTGGTTCTGGCAATCCCTACAAGCTTTGCATGCAGGTCTATGATCTATGGACTATGAAAGGAAGTTTTGTGAAAGAGAATTGGTTGTTGAGGTCAAGGGTTTGGAGAAAGCAAAGGCATGTAAAGGAGCACTTTTTTGAAACGCACCATGCCGTGCTACTTGCTCCCGGGCTGAGCAGAATGGATACGCCCTGTGTGTGTTTGTGTGTGTGTGTGTGTTTCTCATACAGGTGCAATTATATTGATCAATCACACTTGCAAGCACCCAGAACCAAACACCCTCATCCAATCCACTCACCCTCTGAATCGGAAGAGTAAGAGGAAGAGGAAGAGGAAGAGGAAGAGGAAGAGGCACCTGCGTAGTACAACACAGGTTGAACAGTGTTTAGCGTGGGGTACTTAAATCACCGGTCAGGTCAGGTTAGGTGAGTGAGAAACCAACCCTGTCACACATTCACCTTTACTGTACTGTTGCTCTTTCTTTCTGGCTTCTTCTACTGGCCCATGGGTGGGTGCAGCAAGGAGACCATTGCCTGTTGTAGGAGTAGAATGAAAGCATGTATGCTTCAAACAAGTCTCAACTCAAACGAACGAACGAACTAGTTCAAATCCGAACAGTACAACACTTGGCTAGCAGGACACACACACACATGTTTTACGCATCACTAAAACAAAGTGTTCCATTATTCACCTGTCAGAGTATAACTTAAAATTTAAGTACTTATCCTAAGTCGCACACACACACATGTTTTACGCATTCATTCATTATTCACCTGTCAAGTGCTGGGAATCAAGCAGCTGCCGCACCACCTCTGCGTGCCCACCGCTGCTGGCCAGGTGGAGGGCGGTGCGGTTTTTTACAGGCTCCTTTGCTCCCAGTTGTTGTGGTAGCATGGAAGAGTCGCAGCTCAGGAGATGCAGCACAAGGTCAACGTACCCACCCTTGCTGGCTAGGTGGAGCAGCGTAGTTTGTGCCTGCTGTAGGTGCTTTTTCACGGTATCTGGTGCTTCCTGTACGCAAAAGTATGCATGGGTAAATTTGCGCAATTCGTAATTCGACATACATACTGCTCTACGGGTGCCATTCTCCTTAGCTATCAAAAGATAAAACAGTCTGTGATATCCTTTACAAATTATGGTTGTAAGGCTTTGTTCCTTGCCATCACACATCCTTCCAGTGTATGATTTTGTGCATCAACACAGATGCAAACATGAATAGAATAGGACCAATGAGAGTTTCAAGGGCCTCGTAGGGTAGTTTTGATCCAGCAGCAAAGGGATTATATTATTTAGGGAGGGTGTGGAAGCTCGCAAGGAGCATGTTGCTCTCGAGCTGTACCATGCTGTACAGGTTGTCCTGTAAAGAGTCGAGTCCTTCCTTCCTGGACAGCGTCATCTTTCGCGCTGCCAATTTGTATGAGCCATCACAGGAAAAGTGTTCGGTAAGTACACACTATAGACGTGTTTGTACACCTGACCCAATACCATAAAAAATAACCTGCAATCCACCATGTCCCCCATTCTACAGACCCTCTGGCAACCATAGCGGCCGCTAACTGTGTGCTCACGAGCAAAGCTCGCGTAAGGAGCCAGGGGAAAGGTCCTCTTTAAAAGATAGTGACATCGCCATCTATATGCTGCTTGCAACAGTGACCACATTTGTCTATTCTCACAGATTCAAGTGCTTCACGATTGACTTAATTTGTTTGCATGGATCGAGCGTTGGATGCATTCTAAGTACATGACCCCTGAACTTACCCGAAGAAGCAAAGATGCAACCTCTAGGTAGCCCTCCTTGCATGCATACTCCAGGGGGAGTTTACCATCCGCGTCAGGTGCGTTGACATTCAGCCCTAGACTCTTGGCCTGACGCACGAGGCTCTCGAAGACACTCTGGCCACTCGCCATAAAGGTAGCCCTCCTGAACGCTTCTTGTGAGTAATTTTTTCCCAGCCATGATGCAAGGTCCAGGGACGTCTGGAGAGTTCTACAGCTTGCACACATGGAAGCAGTATCCTCAGGGCCAAGATGACACATGAGCACATTGAGTATCTCATTCGGAAGGCTGAGGAGCATTGTCTCATCCCCTGGTGGTTGGCGCTGTTTCTTTTTGCGGGAATTTGGGGTCTGCTCGTTCATGGCCTGAGAGTGAGATTGGATGATGGAGAAGCACTCTGATGTTGAAATGAAAGGAAGCATTGAAGAGTTCTGCACATGTTGCTACCCAAACTGTGTGCGTGTGTGTGTATGTGTGTATGTGTGTGTGTGTATGTGTGTGTGTGTGTGTGTGTGTGAGATACAGGAATAGAAAGTTTCCCAGTCATTGCTCAGTCATTGCTCAGTCAATGCCCAGTCATTGGTCAATCATGTGTGTGTGTGTGTGTGTGCGTGTGTGTGCGTGTGTGTGTGTGTGTTGTGTGTGTGTGTGTGTGCGTGTGTGCGTGTGTGCGTGTGTGTGTGTGTGTGTGTGTGTGTGTGTGTGTGTGTGTTTCAGCAAGCTCCGCATGCATAGTGTGTGCGTTTCAGCAAGCTCCGCATGCATAGTGTGTGTGTTTCAGCAAGCTCCGCATGCATATTGTGTGTGTGTGTGTGTTTCAGCAAGCTCCGCACGCGTATTGTGTGCGATTCAGCAAGCTCCGCATGCATATTGTGTGTGTGTGTGTGTGTGTGTGTGTGTGTGTGTGTGTGTGTGTGTGTGTGTGTGTGTGTGTGTGTGTGTTTCAGCAAGCTCCGCACGCATATTGTGTGCGTTTCAGCAAGCTCCGCATGCATATTGTGTGTGTGTTTGTGTTCCAGCAAGATCCGCATGCATAGTGTGTGTGTTGATGTGGTTCAATCAAGTCATGAATGAAAGAACTACCTTTCCTTTGTCTTCTTTTCTTCTCCCCTTTTTGTATATCCTGTGTATATATCCTGCAAAAAACGGTAGGTACATATCAGGTCACGGGAGGCACTCATCTTCGAAGAAAGAAATGAATTTGGAAGGGCACACAAAGCTTACCGTTTGTATGCTTTTCTTTATTTTATTTTATTTTACTTTAGAATAAACATCAGGCCAACAAGGGTTTCAAAATGGTAATGGAATCCTTAATTAGGTAATAAATAATCATATCAGACGAAATAATTAGAACCACTTCTCATTACAAACACAACCCTACGTCAAGAGACGCGTATTTAAACCCACACAACCCCACACACGCCCCCTCTTATGGATGACAAGGATGGCAAGGAAGGGCCCATGCCTAGGTTGATATAAGGTACGCACATCGCATCCTGGGGCATCAGATCTTGACAGCAACTCTGTGCCATCCCTATTTCTATAATTGTTCACACACAGAATCAGACACAGACTCAGAAACAGAAACAGACAAGCCGGTGAACTATAAGGGAGCTGGCACTCAGGTGGGTTTAGATACAAAATAAATACAGCAACAGGAGCAGGACTGAGAATAAATACAGCAGGACTGAGAAACAACTTTATTCTCCACTCAAAACACTCGCAGAAGCTCTTAGAGGAGGAGAATAGCTATAGGGTGCAGCAGCAGATGCAACAAAAAGGGCAGTTTGAACAGAAACTTCAGCACCTGGAGCAGCAGATGAATCGGATGAAGACACAGATAGACGAGGTAGAACAGCAGCAGATGCAGCGAAAAGAGCAGTTTAAACAGAAGCATCAGCACCTGGACCAGCAGGTGGATCAGCTAAAGGAGCAGATGGAGCATTTGAGGATGCAGCAGGCATTTGAGGATTTGCCGCAGAGGCCTGAGCAGAAGCAGCTGAAGGAGGAGGAGCAGCGCCTGTTGTATGAGTGGAAGCAGCTGCAGAAGCAGATGATGTACCTGCTTAGTGAGAAGGAGCAGATGGAGAAGCAGCATGTGGAGCAATGGAAACAGCTAATAATCACGGAGAAGAAGCACGTGGAGCAGTGGCGTGTGGTAATGGAGCAGAGAGACAAGGATAAGAAGGCGGATGATGCTCACGACCGGGGGGATCAGGTAGCTGATGATGCTCCTGCGATGGTGGACGTATCACATTTGTCGGACATACGACTGAAGCGCCAAAAGTGAGAGTACATCTTTTCTGCATTCACTTTTATTGTTTGCACACAGTAGTATTAGTACAGTCATTTACATTGTACGTGCATCTACAACACCTCGTAGGGAGCGGGATGCGCTGAACTCCTCGAGAGCAAAAAGGCGGCGGTGGATAAGTGCCTCGGGCTCTGCTGCTTCCGTCCGGGCTCACATAGCTCTGACGGATGTTGTGACAAACAGGGTTATACTATCATGGGTGGGTAAGATCTGTTGAAACACCTAGTAGTATCAACCAAACAACCAACAAACCATTTGAACTGTCTCATCCATCTCTATCACAGAATCTGAGCGCCGCCTGCTCATGACCTGCAGCCAAGGTTGCACACTGATGTTCCATCACCCTACATGTTGGCGCAACTTCAAGGAGGCTTGCCCCAATAAGTCTGCTGACGTGGTGCAAAAGGTCAAGAGCAAGGTGAATTTATATAGATCTCTGTACGGGTGGTTGCTGAGTATAGTATATATTACACCACATCTGTGCCATGTCATTACAGAAAAAAGAGAGACAACCATGCCCTGCCGACGGCTGTCCAGGCCACATCTGTCAACAAATCTTGCTGGAGGGGCCACGTGGTGAGATATGCACGCGACATATATATGACATCCCACCGGAGTTGGAGGAGCAGTGCAGCACGAACAAGCACAAGCAGGCAGAGGAGCTCCCACCAGACAGCTCCCCGGATAAGGCAGAGGAGCGATCAGACAGCACCAAGCCTCCTGGCCCATCAGGCATATCCGTGCACAAACATGCCCCAGCAGAGGAGGGTCAACATGATGCTCTGCCGTGGGTCGGCATTCCTGATGATGCCCTGCTCAAGCCTCTCCGCAAGGTAGGTACAAACCACTTCACTTGATTCCTAGTCGTCATTTGCAAGCTTGTAATTGTAAATGCTGTCATGAAATAAACCAAGTTTAGTGTCTTGTATCTGTGTGTGCATACCAGGTGTCAGAAGAGGAAGAGGAGGCGGAGGCGGAGCGACGGTATACTTTAGCACAACGGCAGCAACTAAAGGAGAAGCAGGAGCCTCCAGTGCACGGCACATGCAGCGCAAGAAGAAGGGCACCAAGATTGACCTGGGGAACTTATTTCAAGATAAAACCATCAAGTCCGAGGTATGTGCGTGCGGATGAGATTTTTGATTGGAAGCTTCCTGTACGTACACTGTCTTGTGTCAGCATCAAAGTCTGAGACATGCTTCCCCTTCTGTGTGCAGGGCCAGGAGTCAGGACCAGAATGTGACGCTCCTTATGCTAAACAAGGCAGTGATGCCGCAGTTCCTCAAGCTCACCGTGCGCAAGAGGAAGAGGAAGAGGTGCGGGCCTAAACTTGGCACTTCACTTCATGAATAGAGAGTCTCTACCTTTGATGCAGTTTCATATTATTCATCTGTCAGAGTGTAACTTAGCAATCTTATTTATATGCATCTGCAGCAGAGGGTGTCCCCGCGTTTGCCCAGCTCCTTGGATGCATCGTGCAGCCAACACACAGCCATCTGTAAGGAGGGCAAAGATGAAGACAAGGAACCAAGGGACTTCTCAGCTCCTTATTCAGCCAAGTGCCTTTAGGAACTTCCGTGTTTGCTCTACACCCTCATGTTGTTCACAGGGCCTATACCCAGTTTCAGCTTTCTGCCAAAATTTTCCGTGACCCGCACCTTATCAATGCACCGGAGCGTTGCGGCCTTGCTCTGTTAAATATCGACACACAGACATTAGAAGGCATATGGGAGGCCATCACCTTTGACGTGTCCTCAGATCAGGTCGGTGTGTGATTTAAACAACTCCTGAGCACTCCTGTCACAACAGAGGCAGTTGTTGATTTTGGTGTAATCCCGTAATATTTTGCTCTTGATTACATGAAGCGTGAACGGTGTGCGTATAATTGGTACGCACGCAGGTAATTTTTGAGAAGGTGTTGGAGAGTCCCCCCCTTCCGCTGGCGCATGTCAAGTTGCTTCTGGACCGCGGAGGCGTTCCTTTTTTACCGATTAACGATGGGTGCTTCACATTGCAGGTAGGTTGTGTATGTGAGTCAGTATTGATGAACACGATGCAACACACTTGTACATACTCGTACATACTTGTACACACTCACAGCTTCCAGCCAAGGTGTCTAGCCTACTCGTGCGCGCTGTGTTGCGCATGATGCTGCTGGGCGCCCATGCAACATTTGCTACCAACCTATGGCCAATTAAGTCACTTCATTCTTCTGCAACCGCAAGTGCATCTGCACCTCCTCCTCCTCCACTACTGCAGCTAGAGGCAGAGGGTGGTTTATGTGTCACATCTTCACCATCTGCTCAGAAACACAAGGAACTGCCGCGCACAGCCGGTTTAACAACTTTGCCGCCTGGCCTCGCACAGATGTTTTCTACACGTCCTGCACAGCTACAGCAGCAACAGCAGAACACAAGTGCCTCATCGGCTTCGGCTTCTATCAGCTCAGCTTCTATCAGTGACACGGCAGCCATTACATCTCAACCGCTGCAATCAGAGAATCAAGTCACTGCACAAGACACAGTTAAGCCGTCCTCCCAGGCTCGATTGATGTGTACGGATTGTGGAAAGCACAGGGCATCGTGGCTCAACATGGTGAGTGAAAAAGGTTGATATACTTGGCACACCAATTGTGGATTTCATCTGTAACAACAGACAAACGTGTTCACTGTTACTGTCAAGTAGGATATAGATCTTGATGGCGATGTCAGTGTCAGAGTATAGCCATCACTAAAAATGTCCCATTATTATTTGCTGTCTGTACTGTAGGTGTGCAAGCACATGGGCCCTTGTAATAATTGCCTACCGGAAGGCAAGGAGGAGGCATACAAAATGTGCCGCAAGTGTGGGATTAGCACAAGTTTATAGACGCATTAGCCCGTTGCCAGCTGATGATTGCCCTTACTTTTGGATACTCCGATTACTCTGTAGGAGGGTATGGACCGTTTCCTGACATGACTGTGAGATCTCTACTCTGTCAGAATGCGGCGTACCTGCGCTTTCACACGCCTGATTCGTCTGACACTGTCCAAACACTTCCCCCGACCGAAGAAGGAGGGTTGGACCTCCTCAGCTACTACACCTCAATAGACGCATACCACCTTCTGGTTCTGGGGTGGTTCTTCGGCAGTCGGAGAAGCTAATCTTACCATTACACTATCTGCATTGCTGTAATCACGTCCTTCCCGTCAATATCTCTCCCGTTCTGTTTCAACCATACCAAAGCTTTGGACTCCATCCCTTCCCATCGCGACCTCTCCAGTGATAAGTGCCTCCTCAAATACATAAGTGCCACAATGGTCATCCATCGATCTTGCTCTACTCCGATGGGTGGGACGCACTTGACTCGTGGGCATACATTTGACAGAAGTAGAGTCAGCAAATGTGTGTCATACTGCCAGTATCCTTCAGTAGTTCGCTGTGCGTTCAGTTTGGTCAAGTTCTCTTCAGCTTTTGTTGTCTTGCCTTTAGAAGCGTCATTCTGTACTTCTGCTCCTCCGTCAAGTGACTCATAGCGTGGTACACTATTTCTCTCTTGTTTTCTTTCTCTTATTCCGCTTCCGTTATACATGGCCAAATATCCCCTCGCATGTTGCGGTGCGCATGCTGTTGCTGTTCTGCTGCGTTCTCTCACCATGGTATACTTCTGTTGCACTTCCGTGCTCTTCGAAGAACCGTGTGTGATTCTTCCATGTGGTGTCTTCAAGGGAACCTTCCAACATATCTTGACTTGCGTGGGATCAATTGGATCTCTTCGAAGGCACACACCCACTGCACACGTGTAAGGGGTTATAAGACCCTCCTGCACGGCCACTTTGACTACCTGCTCCCGTATGAACTCATTGGAGGGTGGAGTGTGCACATGGGTACCATCCGTATTCAAGTGGAGTGCGCTTCAACCGTGTAAAAGGGAGTCGATGTATGCCATGGCATGCAGGGTGATCAGAGCTTCTCCGTTCACTTCTTTTGATGTATCGTCAAGATCCAAAGAGGCGACCACGCGTACGGGTGCCCCATCTAGCTTTCGTGTGGCAGTTAGCACGAGAGCCGGATTGTTTTGGCTCTGTACCACGTCCGCCAGTACTTTCAGAGGTTCTCCAAAAAACATCCGAGGAGGGAGCACGGCAGGCACTGTGCGCAGGATGCAGTCACTGTGTTCAAACCGTGGATTTATGAGAGTCTCTGCATCGGAGCGCAAAGCACATTTTTTCAAGTACGCACACTTGATGGTGAGACCAGCATCGTCAGTCACAAACTGCGTCACACCCCCAGTGGTTCCGGCCATCTGCTCCATCATTCCTCGATGCACTCCATGCCCAATGCCCAGGCAAAAAAGGGTGGTCAAAGATGCAACTTTTGAGCTTGAGCTTGAGCTTTCGGGTGTGGGTATGTTTTCTGTGCATTCGGTGGACGAAAAGTTATGGTATCGCCCTTCTGTAGACAGCTTATTGAACTGATTTTGCACTGATACCGTGAATGCGTTGGCGTTGCCTTCAGAGGAACCAGACTCAATCAATTTCATGACATCCTTTTGTTGTGACATCCCTATGGCACCGTCAGTGATGAATATCATACGTCTCTCATATCCTTCTCTCACCGGCTGCCGGTATACTGATTGTAGAGCATCAAAAATCTCCGTCCCTCCCATGTCGGCCTGAATTTTTTTTTTTTTTTTTGGTGGGGGTTGTTACACGGTCCTCAGCAAGGGCCTGACAGAATGAAGGAAAAAAACCTATAAGACTGGGAACTGCCTAAACAGAAAAACCCTCCTTGAAAAACCACAGTCTGAGAAATTGGCCCACGCTCGCAAGAGCACAAGCTAAGAGTGTGTCTGAAGAACAGACAGAAAAAGGCCTAACCTTATAAGTTGGGGTCAGAGAGAAGGCAGGCTAGAGTACCTCTGGACATCAGGCAACCTAACTAGCAAAGACACCACGCCTACGGCAAA
>Ga0307968_1003084_pt1 | contig 13866 bp, 10 predicted proteins | sample OrgLakmetagen650_FD_201834 | JGI IMG/M metagenome (GOLD analysis project Ga0307968, IMG submission 201834) | Saline water microbial communities from Organic Lake, Antarctica - #650 | ecosystem: Environmental > Aquatic > Non-marine Saline and Alkaline > Saline | place: Antarctica: Organic Lake... | reverse complement strand
CACACACACACACACACACACACACACACACACACACACACACACACACACACACACACACACACACATACACACACACACACACGCACACACACACACACACACACACACACACACACACAAACATGCCCACTTACAAACAGATGAGCACTCACACATACACATGCATTCATACTCATGTGCACAATTGCGTGTAATTTGCATCTTTGGACATTAAGTGAATGACTCCATTTGTGAATACTTGGACGCACATGCCTTACTGAGACAAAGTCACTGTGTATGTTAACAATTACACAGGAAAGGCCACCCTCCACTACTAGTCTCAGTAACCTACATGGAGCCCAGGCGCCCTCGCTGCGTTCGAGGGTATCACAGTCAGGTAAAGCGTATCCTACGTGCAAGCGTGGAAGCTGCCTTAGCTATGGGCATTGCCTGCAACTCGCAACTTTTGCAGCTTCTTTAAGGCTCTTTATTGCATCCAATGACAGAAACGTCCAGGGTCCCCCTCCACCTTTTTCCGTAACATTTCCTGCACGTCTTACACCGCTCTGACGCACTCCCTCCCTTCAGGCTATAGCCGTCCGCACTCACAGCAGCAGCAGCAGCAGCAACCACAGCCGCAGTGGCGGCCAGGCAGCACTTCAAACCACCACCAACACCAGCTGGCCGCCCCAGACATGCTGAAGCAGACATTGAAGATAGTCTCCACTGCCCCTGCTACACCCCCCCCCCCCAGCCAGCAGGACCTTGAGTATCTCTCCCTCACAAACGCTGCTCGATATTTAGCCAACGCCGCAAGCTCCTTGGCTGATTCCTTGTCTCCAAAGGTATGTTCCTCCTGTGTGGGGGCAGGCCACTGGATCTAGTGTGCAGCTTGCTGCTATGTGGTTCGTCGCTCTTTTCTTGCATCAGTCAGGAGTTAGGAGAAGAGGATTGAGCAGCAGTTGGGTCCGACTTTGCTGTACGTAAAAGCCATACTGCAGGCCTTCCCCATTGTTATGATTGAGTGCATGGTACAAAACTGAAGTGGGCCTTGGACGATTTGCGTTGACTCTGACAAGTGATGGCCGACGAACAAGCAGATCGATACATGGAATAAATCTATGTAGTTTGAAAGAGTTGAAGAGGGGGTAGAGTTACTGAGGCCGCATGAAGATCGCAGATCTGATTTGATTTTGACGTGATTTGAACAATGTAACCATACAAATCCCATTACGCCTAGGATCAAAGCTCCTAACACTCATCTTTCACATTTAAACAAGCACATCCAAACATATTCCTCCACGCTTCACACCCCTCTCCCGCCCCCAAAGGTCAAGCAGGGTGCAGACCCAAACTGCCAGGCTTTGGGGCAAGCCACTCACGACATGCAAGCCAGCAACAGCAACTACGCACAGCACATGCAACCCCCCCCATCATCGTTTCCGCAGCAGCAGCAGCAGCAGCAGCAGCAACAGGAAGACGTGGTGCAGAGAAACTCTCAAAAGGCACTAGGCCAGTATGGCCTTTCTCGCACATCCAGTGGTCAAAGACAAGCTGACGGTAGCTTGGTGCCTTGGACGAAGGGTCAGCAAGACGGGTGTGGCTTTTGTTTCCCTTCTTCTGCTCTTCTGATTGTAAGGAGGAAGTTACCATACAAGTACCTACGTGTGTTTCTGACTTATGTTAAAGAAAACATCGTTACCATCTATCTGCCCACACATGCATACACACACAAAAAATGTACGCACTGACACATACGTACAAAGACTCACACGTATGCACATATAAATACATGCACACAAGTGCATTTACACACTCAGGCTTTAACATGCACACGCACACACATCACAGACTCCTGCAGCAGATCTCACTCGTAAGAATGCTAAATCATCTTTGTGCCAATCCTGCAGGAGCTACCCTCTACGCCCCAGCTTAAGCACCGGACCCCCTAACAGCACTCGCGTGCACACCCCCAAGTTCCCGCCTGTGAGCCCTATCGTTCAGTATGTTGCCGCTAATGCGGCTGCAAACAGCCACCAAAACAACAATGCTGGAGCTGGCAGCTACGGTAGGCCTGCTGGCGGTGCAACTCCAGGAGGGAGCAGAGGAGGCCTGAGCACGCCGCAAGGGCGGCCCTACACTGCCAACCCCATAACGCACACACTGGATGATGGCTACAGGCCTGTGACAGGCCAGGTTAGTCGAGCAGGCTCGACTCAGGGTGTGGCCCAAGGCCCGGCTGGCAGGTGAGCAGGGGAGGTTTTGTAAATGGCTGGAATTGTCTACATGGTCAACTGGTCTGGCGCCCGCAGCTTTGTGCACGTCCTGTTTGAACACAGTCTGACTTGACAGCATTAGTCTGGCTGACATATTTTGTTTGGAACTCACTGTAGGGCTTACCCTGTAAGTGGCAGATCTACACCTGGTCCTGGAGACACTGGCAGTCAAGCCTCCCAGGTGAGTCTTTTGATCTGTACATATACTTTGTGGTGCAAGTAATTAGGCTGGTGCGCAGCAAGTCAGCCTGACAGCTGTCACAGCCTATAATGGTGCCAGCTTTTGTGGCGATGTCAGGCATGAGTATGTGTGCTGTGCAATGTAATTGGTCTGCATTGGCACTTCTTGACTTCAACGACAAACAATGGACTATTATACAGGACAGAAAGCGTGTTTAAAGTGTGCTCCGAGGCCATGGATCCTGTAATGCATGCTTTCCTTGACCCCCTGTCAGAAATTTGTGTGCTTCCTCCCTCCTAAACTTGCACTCTGCATGTTGGAACTTAGGTGCTAGCAGTCCCTGGGGAGAGAGCTGCTGGAGCAGAGGAACAGCAACAACAGCCGCAGCAGCAGCGCCTGGACTCCTGTGGCGACAAAACCACAGAGCTGGAGCAGGGGACTTTTGAATTCATGTTCAGGTGAGGATGGACAAATGGAAACCGTGAGTAGGCTGTGCATCCCTAACTGTAATCCCTGGCTTGAAAGCCACCCAATACTTTCAAAGGTCAATGCCTGTAGACGCGCTCAGATGGCAAAGCACATGTCGAGGTGTGCGTAAGCAGTACAACAGTTAAGGTGTGATGATACACACGTGCAAAGGGGGATGGTGATTTTAGAGTGTGCATCATTGTAGACCTGCCTGTTCCTAGGGTTGGTCATCCGCATAAGATTATCCTGCCAGAAACGCAATACACCCACCATATATGCACGGTGTTGGCCAACCCTATTGTTGCAATTCATGGGTTTAAGAAAGCTTTTAAATGTGTGAGTATGTGTGTGTGTGTTTCCATTGCAGACATCCGGACCGTGTGCGGCTGACAACCTGGCCACCCCCCGAACCCTTCACAGAATCGGAAATCATGACAGATGACGCCGCATTAAGGTAAGTGGCGGCGATGCACAAAGAGAACAAAAGCAGGTTCCGACTTATTGGCATGGTGCACTAACTCAGTGGCGATGCAACTGAGCAGGGTGTTGAGTGAAAATGCAGTGACTCACAATAAAGGATCTGCACGCCCCCCAGTGCTGCACCTTTATAATGCGCTGCATTTTTGAAGTACGCTGCTCTTCTGAAGCGCACCTTTAAAATGTTGCAATTCTTGTACTGCAAGTTCATCCATGAAACACATAGGGTTGGCCAGAACCATATTTATAAGGTGGTATACGGTATTTTTGGCATGGAAATCACCAAATATACGGTGTATATAGTAGGTTCACAGTTCTGGCCAGCCCTAGAAATACAACCAAGTCTGTACATTGGTAGCGGGCCAACATCAAGTTCTGTATATGTATGCAGCTTCAACTTGTGATCCTGTTTAAACATCGGTCATTCAAACCTGCAGGTACAATAAAGGCATCGAAGGTTTAAGGCAGCGCGTCTACACGCACGGAGTGAAGCCTATCCTGCAAGCCTTTCGATCAGCAGATGACGTCAAGTAAGTGAATGCTTTGATGAGGACGTCATGGTGTATGAGTTAACGTCAAGGCAGCAAAGCAGAGACAACACACCTCCTGATATGTTTGTCTACCCGCTACCCGTACATATCATAATTTGTAGTTATGCATGTTTACGCTTGAGCAGTGGACGTAGCCCTCACTTGCCCTGCTTTCAAGCGATCCTTAAAACCCTGGACGTAGACAGAAAGCCTGCTTCAACTTTAATTCTGCAGGGGCGGAAGCCTGGATGCACACGAGTTTAGGAATGTGCTGTCCAAACTGGACCTTGGAGCAGTGCTTGAGGATGAGGTAGGGGAAGGAGGTCGTGTAACTGTTCAGGCATTTGGCACACGTATGTATACTCATACATGCACGCACAACACACACATGAGTACACAACCATACTGTCTCTAGTTCCAATATTCAGCACAGCTGGTGTCCTGTCAAGGCCGGTGTAACATACTGTCATGCAAGCTGCGTGCTCCATTGGCACTGACAATCGAGTAAAGCAGTCTCAAATCCTTCACACATTGGCTACCCCTACCACTCCTTCCCCTCGCAGGTGGTGAATGAGATTGTATCAGAAGTTCAGAAGAACAGTGAAGGCAAGATCGACTACTTGGGCTTTGTAACTGCCCTTCGATTCAACAATCTGCCCATCAAGCCGTACAACAAAAAGTTCAGGCATCGAGCAGCAGCCAACCCTGACATGCCATGTGGGGCCGCCAGTATCAGGTGCAGGTCACTTATACTGGGAAATAAGCCAGTGCTTTTAGTCTCTGCAGGAAGTGCTGCCCTACCTTCTGACAAGCCACGTCCTTGTGCTGCATGCAGGCATGATTGCTGCAGCCATGCTAGGCTTAGGCAGGTGCTTAAGGCAGATGCCTCATGACTCATGACATCCAGGCACACTGTGTTTTTCTACTTGCGTGCTCTTTATGGCTGCTTGTTTTTAGCTCGACTGGTGCACTGCTGCTGTGCAGGTTCCCTTATGGCACTTTGGATGACAAAACTATAAACGACCAAAAGATGTTGCGCAACATGGATCACAGGCACATGGATTTGAAGTGAGTAGTTTGTTGTACGCGTCAAGGTCATGCCTAGCTGCAGGCTTACTGTCTCCCTAAGCACAACATTGATGACAGCCAAAAGTAATGCGCTTGTCATTCAGGAGATTTGCTTCTTTTGTTATGTTCTCACTGAGAATCTCAGTATTCCATTTTCCGAGAAATTGCCTGTACTGATTGACAAGCTCAAACCTGCAGCCACTAATTGACTCGTACATGTACATCTGACAGGAAAGCATTTGAGATGATGGATGCGGATGCAGATGGCTACATCACGTTTGGGGAATTCAAAAGCGCCATGAAGGTCAGTCAGGCAGATGGCTTTCTTCCGAATATGATGAGGCTCTTGAGTTTGCAGCTGAAGCTGCTGCCTGTGTGCCTGCCTTTGCAGTAAGCCCTTCTATGGCAATACTCTATAAGTATGCAAAGGTGGTACAGCAGAGGATGACCGCCTCCTGTTGCCATTGGTTTGCAGGACCTCAATGAAAAGCACGACTTGAAGATCAATGATGATTACATCTCTAAAGCCTTCAGAGAGGCAGATTGGGATTACAGCAGGTCCATTGACTACGACGAGTTCCTTTCCACCTTTGCTGGTAAGCTGATGCAGCTTTGGATTGTTGTTGAGAGGGACCTGCTTAATAAATGTGTGTTGGTAGAAAGCACAGAGTCACTACCTCCTGGCTGGTGCTGAGGGGCGTACTCTTTGTGCTGCAACCAGAAGCTTTACTTTCAGATGGACCTGCACATAATATCGGTCCAGCTTTGTTTTGTCATTTTGTCACTCTCAATTATAACCCACGTGGGCAGTCACACTTGTGAGGGGAGGCACACAGGACATGCAACAAGCTCCACGGGTATAACGCCGCTACGGAATGTTTGCTTGTTATGCAGGTACAGGTGGTGCCCGTTTTGTGCCTGAATTCATGAAGCCTCAGTCATTACGCTGCTCCACCCTGACTGCGCCTTGGGAGGAGCAACGGTGTCACAGAATGGCAGATACACGGCGCATGCAAGAAGCTGCAGGTAAGTGTGGCTGTGGGTGTGTGATTTTTCGGGAAACGCTTGTTCCATGCTGGGTTCGGCAGTTACTATCCACGTGTGCTGCTGCTGTTTGATCGCAGCGCTTGCCATTATGAGTGATTCAGGTCAGAAAAGGCATGTTTTAGTTTCTGACGCTGGACTCGGACGTTGGTGCTGTGGCGCTCGCTCGTGTCGTCTAAAAGCAATAAGCTGCATTTAAATGTTTTGTGAATTAAAATGTAATCCCCTTTTGCGCGGCAGGTTGGGTTTCAAGGGGCGGTCTATAGCAGCCTCTCTGCATCCTCACAAGGTGGTGTTTCTGGTTCTAGGCAAGGCGTAACATCTGCTGTACTTATCCTCCTTTCTTGCAGCCACCGGGAGGGACAGTGGTATGCAGAGCCGTAGTGGGCACCGTCCTGGGGTACCTGGAGATTGGTACAACCAGACCACTCGCCCCTTGACGAGTGAAAGCAACCGCCTGCTGCGCAGCCTCCAGTAATATGACTGCCAGTTTTTATGAGTAGGCCCTCATAGAGCATGAGGATGAGCATGAGGAGGATGGGCAGCACTGAGCAGTGGCTGCCTTGATTGGTTATGGTCCATTTGATAGACTGGAGTGGAATGTGAGGTGTGAACGTGTCAGGGGGTGTCAAAGTATCCTAAGCAAACCCCTTACATATTTTAACAGTTGTTATGACTTTCTCACTACCTAACTTTAACTTTTCACTAACTTTGACTTGCCTGAATAACCTAAACTTTGACCTGATCTATAGTGGGTACTTGCTGCCTGATTTCATTGCAAACACTGGAATTGTGCATCCTTCCAAGGTATACAGGATTTACAGGATTTACAGATAAAGCCAAGGTATACACAGGGCAAGTAGCTGTCAGCCAGTAGCACGTTGAAATAGTGAGGCCTTTTGATGAACACTCGCTAGCAACAAAATGAACATAAAATACTTATGCAAGTCCTCAAATTACGCTCGCTCAGTGGGCGTATCTTAGCACTTTGTGACAGCAAAAGATTGCTGTGTGTTTCTTCACACGCCCCAATTTTAACGTCTCCTTACAATGGTTACAGTGGGGGATGACCTTCAGCCAGGTTGTTTGGATGATCGGCTGCTGACTGATCTCGGCCAGCCACAAATAATAAATCCATGAGCTCAGAAAGAAAAAGAAAAAGTCTATTGTTCTGCTGAGAAAGGAAATCATGAACAAGTTGGATGTTGACCTGTTGGGCTGCTGAAAAGTCCTCAAAAAAAGTGTAAACAAAAAGGAAAAATGTTTCCTCAGCTCACAAACTCGATGGTCTTGGCAAAATAAAAGAGCATGCAACTCGTTCTGAACATGTTTATCTTCACCAGGACATTGATCACATACGCAAGAACCATCTTCAAGCCACGCTGCTGTCTCAACTTTCAAAGTATGCGCACGCAAGCGGAATCTACTTATAGTATTGCGCATAACATGTTTGGACAGATCAAGATGGAGATACCGTGGTACATTAGTCGGCATACGCTCATTTCTAGAAAAAGGAGTGGCAAACCAAGAATGATAAGTGGCCACTTTGTTGTTGTGCGTGTTGGGGTTCACCAACTCAGCGTCTCTCCAAACACCTCTCATCCTATGCTTCAAATCTGCAGTCAACTCTTGCATGGGAATAGCACGCCCAGTTTGAACAGCTCGTACATACAACTCACCCCTACGCAGTCCCTGAAAAGCGCTCAGCAATTGAGCTGTCCAGCAGACACTTGAACGAGGCTGTAAATTGAGATCAGCCTGGATTACCCTCCGCAAAGTGTCACTATTGGTATTAAGCATACTATTGAAAAGCTTGACAGCTGACCGAAACCAGTAGAATTGCAACGGTTCATGTCCACGTTCTCGGAGTACAGCCCAATTAGTGGTAGACTGCTTCACACCTAACGTGCCCTTCAGAAAATGCAAATGAAGCGTAGACAGCGGGCTAGAGAACTCCCTGCCTGCCTGCAAGAAACCAGTACCCCATACTTGACTACCATTTATGCCAGCAGGAATAACATACGTCTTAGCGAGCCACAAAGAAGTGTGTGGCCTGTCTGCCAAAGCGTGTTCACGCACAAATCTACGTATCCTATAATAGGCAGAGGCAAGAAAAGGACTGGCCGGTGTTCAGCAGACTTAGCCATGTTCAAGGTCCTGTAGAAAACCATGCCCAAATACCTGAAAGAATTTGTGTGATGAAGGGTGGCACCGCCAACATCAAAAACAGGAACATTTTCACCCGCGTAGTTGAAGTGCACAACTTCGGACTTGGAAGTGTTGACATTTAGATGTTTATTCCTGGCATACACAGCCAACCGACTCGGCATGATTTGCATATCACGGGGCTCATTAGTCAGCAAAGTCAGATCATCTGCATACAACATGTGTGAGACGTGCGCGCACACCCGCGGTTCCGGTGATAGCCCCTGATACACCCTCAGCAATGTCGTCAAAATCGTTGATATAAAGGGAGAAAAGCAGAGGAGACAGGGGGCAACCTTGTTTTACCTCACGAGTCGGATGCACACAAGCAGTCTTATCACCATCCTTCTAGACATACTCATCACGGTTGTACGTCTTAAAATCACAGACAACAAAGGCGCAGGCAAGCGAGTACGCCTAAGGTGTTTCCATAGTGCATCCCTTGGAATGGTGTCATAGGCTTGTTTAAATCAATGAAAGCAGCATGCAACCTGTGTCTTCTTACAAGTAGCAAAGTACTGAAGCCTCATCCTTTACGACTAATATCTGGGCGTAGTCCGCTCGCCATTAGCAGGTCCACCTTCCCCAGACAGCACCGACCCAAAGATCTCAGTATTCTCCAACGTGACATCCACCTCATCGAGATCAAGTGAGGATACTAGACCGCAGAACCAGCTGAGCGCCACACAGGATTGACCCAAAGACCTCTGCGCCATCCCTCAAGGAGCTTCCGCACCATCCTTTTGGATGTGGATGGCACCATCTACAGCAATCACACGCTGGAGCCCTTTAAGAAGCTGGGTCTCGATTCTCAAAGAGGTAACAACCTTGCTTTCAAACTTCATATCCATTCTATCAATTACGCTGCTGAATTGTCCATACCAGACGTACCCTTTCTAGTACTGTTATCAACTCTCATCAGGAGCCAGTTTCAGGTCAAGCCTGCAGCCCTCCTGATCCCCATGATTGATAATTTCTTATTCTATTGGTGGAGGAGTTTACGGTACCCGGTGCCAAAGTGGCTCCTGTCCCTGAATTAATGTGGGGAGTGGTCTTGCTTTCACTGCCTGTATAATTTTTCTTTTGTCGTTCTTTTCTCATGTTGTGAACCATCAAACTTTACCATTGAATGGATTTATTGGATTTGATGTCGATCCCGTGTATTACTGTGCTCTCTACTCCTGTGCCGCATGTAACGCACTGGCATGTAGCAGTTATGGCCGGCGGAGGATGCAGGCAACCGTCAAGCCAAACTAAAGAAGCTTGATTGATAACACCATCATCATAACTTTTTCATCGGCTCATCATTTTATCATCAACTGAAGACGCTTAATTGGTCACATCATCAAATTGTCATCAAGATGGTAATTTTTCCAGGGTCAAGGGGAAAAGATGTTATTGCAGCGTGCACGCAGAAACAAAGCATGCTCTAATTAAAGCTAGAAACCTGACAAGAGGGTGCATTTGTAAAAAAATAATTAGGCATGGATGTTGACACGTATCCTGCACCACCCAATGAATGATGCAAAGACACATACCATTCTATGTACAAGAAGCAAGTGAAATTTCAGTTTTGATAGGAATAAAAAGAGGGTAGAATAGGTGCGTACAAAAACCTCAAGGAAGCATAATGCAGATTATACACTAAATAGAGAGCGCAGGCAAAAATTACAAACCTCGATCCAATCATAAAACAAGCTACGCATGATCTTATACCCTCAGAATCAGATGATTAGATTAAAAACCCTGGGTGCACTTTATTGAAAGGTGGCTATTGCGCATTATTTCAGCTGCAGCTGCCATGCCGTTCTTAAAAATTCAAGCAATAATCTCTGTCGCTACAAAATACCGGAACGCGCTGTTAAACCCTCACAGCAGAGCAAAATCTAAGTTTGCCAACAAAACTGACATACAATGCATGCAAGGGTTGATTACTATGCAGGCAACGAGGTGAATGTCTGCCTGTAATATAGAAAGGAAGGCCCTTTTGGCCCCTCCTCACTGCCACTTAATAACCATTCAGCAGCAGAGCTGTCCGGCATCCTGGTGTAATAGCATGCGCTGCCCTTCTTTAATCCACGCACTCTCGGCCGAACTGCCCTGCTGCCGTCCTTTCTTCTGCGCAGCAGGGCAGTGACGAGCTGCTCCTCAAGCGCTGTGTGTTTGCAGCAGCGGTGACGCGCTTGAGTCACACAGCACACACAGCAGCCGGCTTGAAAAGGTGTACCGCTGCTGCAAGCGCACACACCCTGCCAGGCACCTCAGTTTTTGCTGCAGCTGGAAAGACCTGCCACTCGCACGCCCTTCAGTTCTGGAAGAACTACAGTGGAGAGGGTCACCGCTGTCATTGCTTGAATGCTGCTGTACGCACTGCTGGTGATCTTGGCTCGGGGCAACCTGCTTGGACCGTGACACCCGTGTGTGCCCGACTACTGCTGCCAGCCTGCAAGAGAAGGAAATACGAAATACAAGTTCTATGAGTACGTACTTTATGTGCCTGGAATAGAATAGTTTGCGTGTATATAAATGAGTGCATAAATCTGTATGTAGGTTGGCTTTTAGGATACAAACTTGTACTTTGCGTGCTATGGTGGGGCATGCACAGGTAACAGGTCTGCACCTTGCATTATTAGCCTCACCTCTAGGAGGGTGGTGTACAAAATGACGTGGTTTTACATTTGTCTGGCAGGCGGTAAGTTTAAGCCTGAAATGCCATGCCGTGCAGCTAGTATCATTAAATAATCATACACGAGGCGCACCACTGACCTCTAGCTGTGGGCCCATGCACGAGGTTACATACCCTCTGAGCACAAGGTATCATGTGAGCTCTCACGCATGTGATCTCAGTTAGAAATGGATGCATTTCTGTTCCCCTTTTATGGGATCTCAAAGCGCTACAACTTTACGCACTCAGATACACACACACACCTGCAGTGCTCCCTCTCTGCATCCTTCAAGAGCTCATGGCCAACAGCAAATCCAGAGGGAAGGCTCAGTGCTTTCCCTCCTGCAGCAGACTGGGCCTCTGCTTCTTGTGCGGTGAGCAGCCGGTGGTACTCCAACCACCACTGGCCTGCAAGAAGGCGACACAGGACAGTGGTGCATGTTACAGACACATGAGTAGCACGGATTACAGATGGTGCATGTTACAGACATACGGTGGTACATGTTACAGACACATGAGTAGCACGGATTACAGATGGTGCATGTTACAGACACATGAGTAGCACGGATTACAGATATGCAGATATGAATATGACAGGAACGGTGACACATGTTACAGACACGAGGAGCACAAGTTTAAACCCCACGCATGTGCACACGTGTCAAGGCCATCAGTATTGTGCCCACTGCGCTGCCACTGTGCAAACGAGGGGGTTTCGACTGCAGATCAGTGTACTCCCACCATTTACAAGTTGTACACGCATTTTACATGTCTGTACGCATAACATGTCGGTACGTGTGCAAAGGAACTCACGTACCCAAATCGGCCATACACCTCCTCGCAATCCATCATATCGTGCTAACCCATGCCGATGATGATACAAAAAGCTGCACTCATGGTTTTCTTCTCTCTTTCCTACCACGCACCGTCAGGCATCTGGTAAGCAGCAAAGGGTTCCACGGCGCATGGGGCGTGGCCAGCCACTGGGACAATAATGGGGCAGGTTGTCGTGGTGGCTTTGTCCTTGCAGGTCAACACCACAGACTGCCTCTGCACCTGCAGTGTGTTGCGGTCAGAAATTACCAAGAAATTACGTGGTCAGAAACGTGTGAGTGTTCGTTATGGTGATTTGAGCAGGGCAGTGCTGAAATGTTTGATTCTGGCAGGTCGTTGCTGCGCATGGAGCGATTTTGCTGTTGCAGATCCTCTAAAGTTCAGGGTAGATTCAGGAGGCGTCATTTTTTTGAAAAGGCACGTATACTTTTTGGGGTGGACACCCCTGAGGGTTCTTACCCCCAAAAAAACCCTTCCAGTGCCCCCACCAAACAAAAAAGGGTACCAATCTGCTCCTTTTTGAATTCTGCATCCATCTGCATACTCATCGAGATCTGCAACTTAAGTTTTGCAGAGTTATAGGACAATAATTGAGATATGGACACCCATGCACACATGACCTACCAGGCACCCACGACTGGCTTGCACAGCCCCACATTGCTTCCATTTCTTCAAAATTCCACTGACTATCTCATGCTGGCACAATTTTGGAAGTTTGGAGTGAATTGTTGATCCATTGGATTGACTCACCCCGCAGCCTGCACGTGTGCCTGTGACTTTTGGACATGTCCACAGACCCCCCTTTTACCCGATTCACTCAAAAAGGGTAACAATCAACTAGGCTTGAGCTGAAGATGGTATAATTAAAATTCCGTGGAAGTGGCCCAGAAAAAAATTGGAGTCCCCCGCAAAGATATAAAAATATAAAAATTCCGCCGCCCCCTCCCCCCCCCCTTTCCCGATTTGACCCACATACATATTAAACGATCGTCAGGATTCTGAATATGCAACTTTTAATCGATCTGGCACGTGCCGTCCAAAAGTTATGCTTCCTGACGTCTCCTGGTTGATTAGTAAGGAATTCCTTCTGTATAAGCGGTTGCAACGCAAACTAAGGTGCACATGCTGAGGGCCTATTTTGTTCAATTGCTTGGCTAAAATCATATGTTCGTACCGTTTTGTAAATGTGAAAAAGTGCAACACACTATACATGATTTTTTTCTTAAAGCATGGAACCCATGTTGGTCAAAGTTTGTAAAGTATGCGTCTGGCCGGTAAATCATGTTGCAAGCAGCAAGGAGGTGGAAACGTAGTTGTGGTGCAGATCTATCGTACTCAGTGGTTGAGGATGTTTCTCAAAGAAGAGCAACATGTGAAGCACAGGAAGAGGGGGCAACAGCAGGAAATTGGCAACAAGCGGATGAATGGTCAACCGCCCATTTCATTTGGTGCTAAAAGTTCTTCGGAGCTCAAAGGTCCTCAACAATGGCTGATCTGACACTGCAGCAGCTGTACAAATTTTAAGTTTTGAAATCTTCAAGCATAAAAGGCCTGTGCCGTATTCTAACATTGTTGAATGTGCATACGATAAAAATTCCAGCCATTGCAAATTCTTGTTGGTGGGTGCATGTTTACCGACAAATTTTTCCCTCTGGATCTTTGCAGATTGACAACAAGCATGCTGACCCTACTTCCTCTCTAGCGCCCTATACAGTACTCCCTCTATCCATGTGTGTGCAAGAGTGCACGCTTATGTGTGTGTGTGTGCATGCGTGTACGCGTTTTTGAGACGCACGAATGAATGGACAGGAACATGTATGCCTACTTAGTTTTAGATCCTCTTACATGAGATCCTCTTCCATAAGATCCTCTTAAATGCAGCCCAGAATAGGATCTAGCTCCTTCTCACCTGCAGCGTGATTTGATCTGCAAAGGTGAGGCCCTTGAGGGTGTTCAGCCCATGGCGCTCCTTCACCGTGGTGCCTCTGTGGGTGAGTGAGAGAAAGAGAGCAAGGTGAGAAAGGGAGACGCGTAAAGGTAACAATGCATGCTAAGTCGTGGAGGGAGAGGGAGAGGGAGAGGGAGAGGTAGAGGGAGAGGGAGAGGGAGAGGGAGAGAGAGAGGGAGATAGATGGG
>Ga0307968_1003083_pt1 | contig 13867 bp, 20 predicted proteins | sample OrgLakmetagen650_FD_201834 | JGI IMG/M metagenome (GOLD analysis project Ga0307968, IMG submission 201834) | Saline water microbial communities from Organic Lake, Antarctica - #650 | ecosystem: Environmental > Aquatic > Non-marine Saline and Alkaline > Saline | place: Antarctica: Organic Lake... | reverse complement strand
CAGGAGAGGAAGCTGAGGATTTGAGGCATCTTTGTTAAATTCTTAGTGCAGGAGAGGCAGTTAAGAACCCAGACTTTTCCCTACAATTTGTAATGCAGGAGAGGCTGCTGAGAAGTCTGGGGCCGGGGAAGAGGCAGAGGGAGAAAACGCATGCGAGAGGGAGGAGGACATCTCTTTTGCGCAGCTGCAGAACATGCCGCATGTAGAGGAGATGGATGCTGAAGAGGTGAGTGCATGTGTGTATAAATGTGTGTATGTACATGTGTTTGCACGTATGTTTGTGTGTGTGTTTATGTGTGTGTGTGCGTGTGTGCGCGTGTGTGTGTGTGCGCGTGTGTATGTGTGCCATGACAGGCATTTAAAACCTGACTTTGCAATATGGTCACTTGTATCTGCGCATCGTGGCAAGCTTGCTTGCAAGGGTCAGTAGATGCGCTCACGCTTTTCTTACTGCGATCGATCCTGTGTTCTATACTGTATTAATGGGGCAGTCTGTGCGCTTGTAACACACACACACACACACACACACACACACACACACACACACACACACACACGTAGTGATCAAAGCTGGATCTGGCGGTGCCAGTACAGACTGTGGTAAATCGACCACTGATGGATAGGCTTGTACCCATAACAATTAACCCATATGTACCTACCTCAAACAACTGATCCACATGCTCCTGCATGGTTGCCGGTTCAGGTAGTGGATGTGCTTGCGGGAGATGTGGTAGCAGGAGTAGACGACGATGAGGCCATGCTAGAGGAGGAACAGGAGCTTGCGCTGACAGAGGAGCAGGTGAATGGCATGTGCCTATAATGAATAATCCTGCAATCATTCTGGAGTAGCAAACAGGTGCATGGCAGAAAATTGCTGTGCTCATTCACTGCGCATGTGAACCAGGGTGGGTGAGCATAAATTGTATAAACTTATTTACTCCGCATCCATCCCGCACCAGGGCCTGCAAAGTTTTTAACCTTGCTTTAGATTGACTGCCGTCTTGTTTGCAAGGCCCCTCTGAATTCCGCTGCTCATGGAAACTTGCTCAGGTCGCTCGGAACCAGCAGGCGGCGGCGGACATGAAGGCCAATCTTGAGGACATGGGCAAAGACAAAGCTGACAAGTTTGACATTATGTTCGACGAGGAGGTGAACAAGATCCGCCTGGACGAGACAGGCTGGAAGGCTAGGTGGGTGGTGTATGTGTGATGCTTGTTTTGCTTCTCAAGTGTCCTCTGCACCACGTTTGCATTGTACAAGAGCAGTGCAAAAAATCTAAGTGCGTCTTATCGTTATAAGTCCATGCAGGTGTCCCTGTTGTGTGCTTTACCAAACCAGCATGTTTGCTACAGCTCCTTCCTCTCTCTAGCTTTGGCACTGCTTTACTCATGCGCCTTTTTTTGCCCTTTGTAGCTTTACCGCTGCTTGGCTCACGCGTCCTTTACCACTGCTTGGCTCACGCCCTTTTTTGCCCTTTGTAGCTTTACCCCTGCTTGGCTCACGCATCCTTTACCACTGCTTGGCTTACGTATTATTGTATTGCCAGGTGTGTGTGCCAACCACACATCAAAATTCACAATTTCCACATACATCTGTAGTGCTATATTCACACATGTTAATGCCACTGGCATGTGCAGGTACTACCAGGAAAAGCTGGGAGTTCCGGCAGAGGCACAAGACGAAGTGGTGTCAGACATTGTCAAGGTGTGTGTGCGTGTGTGTGTCTCTGTGTATGTGTTTGAGTCTGTGTGTGTATGTGTGTGTCTGTTTGTGAATGCGCAGGCTGGAGCCCAAGCCTTGTTGTCGCTTACTTAGTATGCGTTCCACATGCATTTTAAAAAATAACAACTGAACTTCCGAACAGCAGGGAAAACGCGAAGCAGATTCTCTGGACAAATATACCATCGTAAACGCGTACGAGCATTGACTGGCTGAAAGCCTGTTTTGCTTTTTTGTACATGCTTTCACGTGAAAAGGGCCGCCGGTGTGTTGTGATGCGCGACCGTGATAAGCTGTCATTGATACCAACTTGCTGGCTGCCGTTTCTGTACGCGCACTGGCGTATGTGCGTGTGAGGGCGTATGCTGGGTCGCATGCTTTAAAATTTCAGTGCCTTCTCTCACTGACTGCCATGCCCACGCGCAATGTCATCACAGTCGTATGTGGAGGGCCTGTGCTGAGTCGTGTGCTACAATGTTTCAGTGCCTTCTCTCACTGACTGCCATTCCCACACACAACTTCATCACAGTCATACGTGGAGAGCCTGTGCTGGGTCGTATGCTACAATACTTTAGTGCCTTTTCTCATTAACTGCCATTCACACACACACAATGTTATCACAGTCATATGTGGGGGGCCTGTGCTGGGTCGTATGCTACAATACTTTAGTGCCTTCTCTCACTGAATGCCATTCACACACACAACATCATCACAGTCATACGTGGAGGGCCTGTGCTGGGTCATGAGCTACTACTACGACGGCTGTGTGTCTTGGCGTTGGTACTACCCTTTCCACTACGCCCCCTTTGCATCCGACCTCAAGGTGTGACGCTAGAGTAGAAGAAATTTGATTGATGAGGATGCATGTCATTTTAGCCTGACACCTGATTGATAAGGATGCATGCCATTTTAGCCTCACACCTCATGGCAGAGGTCAAGGAGCACATGCTATGTATCTGATGGCAAGTGATTTTTTTAACGTAAACGTATGTTGCCACTCGTGTGTGTGTGTGTGTGTCTGTGTGTGTGTGTTTGTGTGTGTAAGTGTGTGTGTAAGTGTGTGTGTGTTAATTGGGGGAATGCCTCTTGTCTAGTTTGGACGAAAATCGCGTTTAAAGGTTGCTGTGTTCAACAAACTACCTACCAAAACGTGGCAGAGGCTCATTTGCCGAACGCCTCTTACTACTGAGAGTTGTCGTTTATGTGCTTGCTCATGGCTGGCCACAGCTGTGGTTCAAGACTTTGATGCACTGCCATTGTTTATGTGATTGCTCATGGCTGGCCACAGCTGTGGTTCAAGACTTTGATGCACTGCCATTGTTTATGTGACTGCTCATGGCTGACCACAGCTGTGGTTCAAGACCTTGATGCACTGCCATTGTTTATGTGACTGCTCATGGCTGACCACAGCTGGGATTCAAGACTTTGATGCACTTCAACTAGAATACAAATGGGAGGGTTGAGAAGGTGCTTCAAACAAACATGGCGGTACAAAACAAGCTTAAGTGCACCCACAAACCATCCTCTCAACTCCCCTTCTTGTAACTAGAACTTCAGATCATAAGTTCACGTAGCAAACCGGATAAAAAGGTGTATTATTATAGCGCTGTATGCTGGAACTTTACACTAGTTTGTATTGAATCAGCAAGAAATAGCTTTTCGCATAAAAAGAGACCCAAATTAGTCTGGATTGTGAAACAATGGATTAATCTCTAGTTGTAGTTGTAGTGCGTCAAAAACTCGACTCTCAATCCTGACCCTATGAACACAAACTGCAGGTCAAAATCTACGCGTCAGACGTCAATTCTTTCCTTCCGCCATTTGTAAAGCGTTTGTAACGCATTTGTAAAGCATTTCCTTCCGTTGCTTGTAAGCATGCATTCACACGCCACGCACCTGTGTCCACAACAGAACCTGGCCGCCTACAAGGTGGAGTTTGACTACGGAGAGCCCTTCTCCCCTTTCAACCAGCTCATGGGAGTGCTGCCTGCCGCCTCAGCTCACTGCCTTCCAGAGGCCTTCAGGCCGCTGTTCACGGCTGCGGATTCCCCCATTCTGGATTTCTACCCCAAGGTTCGTGTGTGTGTTTGTGCGTGCGTGTGTGTGCGTGTGTGTTTGTGGGAGTGTGTGTATCAGTTTTCACAAAGTGGGTGCATGTGTGCACATGTGCGAGTGAAAGAGGAGGGTAGGTTGGATTTTGTGCATGCATGTGCGTTTGTGCATATGTGTGTGTGTGTGTGCCACTCGTTTGTGCGTATGTGTGTGTGTTCGACATGTAATTGTATGCATTTGTGCACATGCACAAGTGGGAGAGATTCTTCCAGAATGATGGATTCCTTTAGTCTTTCAGAGGAACGTTTTCGGTGCCACTCACGGCCGCAATCTTCTCAATTTTGAATTTCCACCTTTCTATCTGTGTGCGAGTGTTGGCAATATGGAATGCGGATGCAGGTGTGGGTATGAGTATGTCCACTTGTGTCCTTTTGGATATGATTTGTGTACCCTATGCACAAGCGTAAACACATACACACTTTAACACAAACACACTTGCACACACAATCACATACACACGCCTCTTCTCATACACACAGGACTTTTCTGTGGACATGAACGGCAAGCGCTTTGCGTGGCAGGGTGTGGCGCTGCTGCCCTTCATTGATGAGGAGCGCCTTCTGCGTGCTACAGGGGCTCAACTGGACAAGCTCACACCAGAAGAGAAGCGCAGGTGAGTGTGTGTGTGTGCGTGTGTACGTGTGTGTTTGTGCTGTAGTGCCTTTTTACATGTAGGGGCACAGTTGGACAAGCTCACACCAGAAGAGAAGCGCAGGTGAGTGTGTGTAAGTGTGTGTCAGTGTGTGTGTCTGTGTGTGTGCCATAGGCTTGTTTACATGCAGGGCTCACACAGTCCGCTAGGGCATGGGATTTTCAACAGATCTATACACAGACATGGCAACGGTATCATTTCCAACACAGAAAGAAGCTGCTTCACATGCACACCGTACGCTAGGGCATGGGCTTCTCAACAGATCTACAAACAGACCTGGCAATGGTTTTATGCCTGACATAAAGAGAGGCTGCCGTACAGCACACAGCCCACCTAGGGTAGGCCAGAACCGTATATATACGGTGTACATACATTATTCTTTGCTTGGATATCACCAATTATACGGTTGACTACGGTGTATATGTACGTATACATATATATATACATGTATATACGGTCCTGGCCAACCCTACCCACACAGCATGCAGTGACAATGCAGTCTCATAGGAATTGCCCACACTCATTGCCGATTAAGAAATAAGAGAAACAAGGAGTGTCTGCTGATGGAAGTCGCTGAACAAGGCATTTTTACGCTGTGTAGGAACTCTCGCCGCATGGAGCTGCTACTGACAAAGAGCACCTGTTGCCGAATGCTGTGTATATATTCTCTTTTATTTATCAAGCATCACTGTGACTTGGAACTTAGTTGTTGATTGAATTGCACGAATGCTGTGCAGGAACTTCCGTCACATGGAGCTGCTACTGATAAAGGGCCCCCCCTGCCTATAGTTGTGTTGTTTTATAAATAGTTTTGTCCATCAAGCATCACCATGACTTGGAACTTACTTGTTGATTGAAATGCATGAATGCTGTGCAGGAATTCTCGCCGCATGGAGCTGCTGCTTGTCAAGGGCACCCACCCCTTGGCTCCCACGATCTACGAGCTGGAGGAGAAGTACTCCCACCTGAAGACGGACGAGGAGCGTGCAGAGAAGGTGCAGAGTGTGTGTATGTGTGTGTGTGCGTGCATGCGTATGTTTGTGTGGGCTTCACTTTGATGTAAAATGCCATATAACAAGCGTTGCGTAGGTCAATATTTTACAGAAAAAAATGTAGCTTTTTGTTCAAAATAATGACACACACACACACACACACACACACACACACACACACACACACAGGCCATCGTGCCAATGTCAACGGAGAAGTCGAACGGCATGTCTGGGTTTTTGATTTTGGTGTCAGGCCAAGCCTGCCCCCCTGTGATTCCTGCACCCTTCAGCCTAGGCGAGGACATCACAAACAATCGGGTGCGTTTATGAATGGCAAAGGGATCAGATGTACGTGAACGCACAATGTGTGGCAAGCCAGATGTAAATGTGCCCTCCAGTGAGTCCCGCAGCACCCTTCAGTCTAGGCGAGGACATCATGAACAGCCGGGTGGTGCATTTTTTCAAAGGACTGAAGCAAAAGTGATGTGCAGCCATGTCGTGCATAGGTGATATCTTTTCGGTATACATTGGCGACTTGACTTATGCACTTTGGAGCCTACAGCCTAGGCAAGGACTTCACAAACCTTGGGATTGGTTTGGGCTGACGATGAGGCAAGAAAATTATGATGTGTATACATATTATGTGTAGTGTGTGTTACATACATATTATGTGTATATTATGTGTATAGTGTGTGTGTTACATACATATTATATGTATAGTGTGTGTTACATACGTATTATGTGTAGTGTGTGTGTTACATACATATTATGTGTATAATATGTGTATAGTGTGTGTTACATACATATTATATGTAGTATGTGTGTTACGTACATATTATGTGTAGTGTGTGTGTTACATACATATTATGTGTATAAACGCACGTGATGTATAAACGCACGTGATATACATTCATATCGTATATTATGTGTATAGTGTGTGTGTGTGCAGTGTGCAGGTGATTTTTGGAACGTCACAAACAATTGCATGCACTGTCAGTGACGTGTTAAGGATGAAGCAAATTGTGACCAAACTATCAGTCCCTATGCAGTTCTAACTCTTGCAGTACACCCGCACACACGTACTTGCACTGTCAGAACAATTTGTGTGTGTCATATGTCTTATGCATGTCGTTTTTACGCACTAATAACGTGCTATCGGCAGGTGCTGTGGGTGCCCATCAGCTGCCCCTTCACAACCCAACAACATGTACACTCTCACGCTCTTTTGTTAAGTAGTTGAGTTCTCAAATGCAGAGAATGCATGTGTTTGGGCAATGCAGGTGCTGTGTGCGTGCCATCAGCTGCCCCCACACGAGCCCCATCACCCGTATGCCCACACGCATATACCCACACTTCCTAGATGTGTGCTGATATGCAGAGTATGCGTGTGTTTGGACAATGCAGGTGCTGTGTGCGTGCCAACAGCTGCCCCCTCACGAGCCCCATCACCCGTATGACCACACGCATATGCCCACACTTCCCAGATGTGTGCTAATATGCAGAGTATGTGTGTGTTTGGGCAATGCAGGCACTGTGTGCGTGCTATCGGCTGCCCCCACACGAGCCCCATGACCCAGTCATTATGGAGGGGACTGTGTTGGACGAGCCTGCGCTCACAGAAATGGACAAGCCACGCGTAAGTGTATCTTATGTTGTGCCCTGCATTATGTGTGTGTGTGCATGCGTGCATGTGTGTGTGCGTGCGTGCATGCATGTGTGTAAGTGTGTCTATGTGTGTGTAAGTGTGTGTCTGTGTGTGTGCGTGCTTGCTTGCACGTGAGTGTGCATCCTCGTTTATGTCTGTGTGTATACGCATTCACGTGTTGGTGTGTGTATGTGTGTTTGCACCAGTGTATGTGTGTGTGTGTGCTTCAGTGTGGAAGGGTGTGTGTGCATATCGGTGTGTAAGGGTGTGTGTGCGTGTGTGCGCATCTGTGTGTGAGGGTTTGTGTGCATCAGTGTGTGTGCGTGTGTGTGTTCATTCATACGCAAGATATTTGGTGTGTGCTCGTAACGCTCTCATGACCGTCTCCGATAAGCAGAAGGCCTCCTTTGGCACAGAAAGGAGGGCCCATAGAAGGGCCCATACACTCTACCCCTTCACCCTGCGTGGTGTGCGTCGTGGTACCTGTGCTGCTCACAGCGCCACTGTAATACTGTATGTAGTGTGATTTGCAACATATTGCCTGTGCTGCTCACAGCAACAATTCACTCTGCAAAATATGATGTGCTATGGGATGCCTGAGCTGCTCAGAATACCACTGTTCTCTGCAAAGTCTGATGTGTAACATGACGCCTGTGCTGCTCTTAACGCCACTAAAATCCTGTATGTTGTGTGATTTGCAACATGATGCGTCTGCTGCTCACAACGCCACTGTAATTCTGTGTGTAGTGTGATTTGCAACATAATGCCTGTGCTGCTCACAGCGCCACAAATGTGTGTAGTGTAATTTGCAACATAATGCCTGTGCTGCTCACATGGTTCACAAATGTGTGTAGTTTGATTTGCAGCATGACACCTGTGCTGCTCACAACGCCACAAATGTGTGTAGCGTGGTTTGCAACATGATGCCTGTGCTGCTCACATGGTTCACAAATGTGTGTAATTTGATTTGCAACATAATGCCTGTGCTGCTCACAGCGCCACTGTAATACCGTATGTAGCGTGATTTGCAGCATGACACCTGTGCAACATAATGCCTGTGCTGCTCACATGGTTCACAAATGTGTGTAATTTGATTTGCAACATAATGCCTGTGCTGCTCACATGGTTCACAAATGTGTGTAGTGTGATTTGCAACATGATGCCTGTGCTGCTCACAGCGCCACAAATGTGTGTAGTGTGATTTGCAACAAAAAACCTGTGCTGCTCACAGCGCCACAAATGTGTGGAGTGTGATTTGCAACATAATGCCTGTGCTGCTCACAGCGCCACAAATGTGTGTAGTGTGATTTGCAACAAAAAACCTGTGCTGCTCACAGCGCCACAAATGTGTGTAGCGTGATTTGCAACATGACACCTGTGCAACATAAGGGCCTGTGCTGCTCACATGGTTCACAAATGTGTGTAGTGTGATTTGCAACATAATGCCTGTGCTGCTCACAGCGCCACTGTAATACTGTGTGTAGTGTGATTTGCAGCCTGACACCTGTGCAACATAATGCCTGTGCTGCTCACATGGTTCACAGGAGGAGACCCTGTGGCACGAAAAAGGAGGACCCAGGGGAGGGCCCATGCGTCAAAACGGACTCGTGATGGGAGACGAAGCTCGACGCACCATCAACCACGCCATGGGTGGAAGAGGGGCCGGCTTTCCTGGAGGTGCGTCTCTTTTATTTGTGTGGGTGTGTGAGTGTGGGTTGAAGTGTGTTGGTGTAAATACAAGTGTGGGTGTGGGTGTATTAATTTATGTGAGCGTGTGTATATCTGTGTGCGTGTCTGTAGGTGTAGGTTTTATTTGGTTCAGAGTGTGTGTGTGTGTGTGTGGGTGGGTGGGTGGGTGTGTGGGTGGGTGTGAGTGTGGGTGTGTAGGTGTGTGAATGTGTGGAAAGGGGGTGTGTGGGTGTGTGCATGTGTGTGTGCGTGCGCGTGGCTGTTGCACAGGGAACAAAGTGGCGACATTTTACAGCTTTGGGTGTTGGCATATAATGTCACTTACATTCCTGTTAGCGTGACAGTTTATGTGCACAGGTGTTTGCATTGATGACACGCATGCACGGATACCTTCACACACACACACTCTCACTCATACACACATGCACACACTAACACACACACACACACACACACACACACACACACTCACCACATGCGTGCTCGCAGGCTATGGTGGTGGAGGCAGGGGTGGCTTTGGTGGTGGTGGTGATCCATATGGTCAGTATGGTGGTGGCGGCGCGTACGGAAGAGGAGGAGGCAGAGGAGGTTTTGGCGGCAGAGGGGCCCCAGGGTAGGTGCTTGGTGTGGGTGTGGGTGGAGAGTGAGAATCAATCTGGGTGTGGGAGTGTGCGGATGTGGGAGTGTGCGGGTGTGGGGGTGGGGGTGAAGGTGGGGGTGCGGGTGCGGGTGCGGGTGTGGGCGCGCGTGGTCGTGGGTGTGGTGTGTATTTTGTAAGTTGATAGGTGATTACTCTCGCCTTGGTCCGTATAGAATTCTAGAGCTCTGCTGAAGTTGGAAAAGTTTCGAATTATGTCGTGTGTGTGGGGTGGGTGGGGGGGGGAAAGATAGCAGGCGTGCATGCTGACAGTGTAGGCTGACAGTGAGGGAGGATTAGCGGCAAAAGAGCCCCAGGGTGTGCATAAGTATGTGAATTTGTTTGTGTGCACTTGTGTGCACTTGTGTGCACGTGTGTGTGCGCGTATGTGCGTGTGTGCACTTGTGTGCAGGTGTGTGTGCGCGTATGTGCGTGGGTGTGTGGGTGCAACACGCGCCTGTGCCTGCGCTGCATGTCTTTCTCAGCACGAGCAACCTCTCGTGCGGCTGCTGCCTCCAGGATGGGGGTGAGTGTGGTAGGAGTGCGAGGGTAGGATCGCGCCCTCCCAAATTTTGACACAACCCTCACCACCCAGCGTTTGTACTCACACATGAGGTTGAGCGTTGCCCCTCACAGCGCACGAGAACCCATAAGCTCACACACACCAACATGTGGTCTCACCCACCTGGTAAATGCGACCCCCGACATCGACAATTACACCAAAAGGCTGTGGTGTGTGTGATGTGTGGTGTGTGTGTGTGTGTGTGCGTGTGCCTGATGGGTATGTAGCAGATGTTCTGCATTCTGTAAGCACGCGCGCTCACATTTTGCACATAGTGCTCAGGCATGTTGCGAACACACTCGTGGGAGTAAAAATGTGAATGTAAGTTCATTTTCCATTTGACACACGGTTTGATCGTAGGTGTGCCACGCATACACCAGTATGCTTGTTGCGCATAAGCACACACCCTGTTTAATCGTTATCATCTGTTTCGCACGCTGGTATGCTGAACTTGTCTTTCCTTTTGGCCGACCCTGGCCAATAGGGTTGGCCAGAACCTTATATTACACGGTGTACATACGTTTTTTTTTTGCAGATATTTCATCAAATGTTCTGTCATGTACAGCGTATATATATATATATACGGTTCTGGCCAACTCGACTAAGTAAGCTTGGCCAAAACCATGTACGCACAGCGTGTATACCGTACGTATGGTAGTTTTTCAGGAAGTGTCTTGCTAAACTAACCGTATATAACCCATAAGCATGTACTTGTGTATGAGTTCGGCCAGCCCTACATATGTATGATTCCGGCCAGTTTACCCATTATATATGCCTTGCAAGCAATCACCCTCGAGCATGTCTCCTGCAGGTTTGCTGCGATTGGCCCCTCCCCAGGCTTATATGACGCCGCTGGTGCTGCAGCTGGTGGCCGTGGCATGATGGGCCGAGGCGGCTTTGACAGTGGGCGCGGCATGGGCGGCAGAGGAGGGCGAGCAGGGCCCATGGGCGGACCTCCTGTGGCTGGAGGGTATGGGGGTGCGCCTGGCGGCATGATGCCTTATGCCAGGCCGCCGGTGATGCCTCAAGCGGGGTACGGATACGGAGGAGGTGAGGAAGCCATTCCTTGTGTGTGTATGTGTGTGTGTGTGTGTGTATGTGTGTGTGCGCGCTCGCTGCTGTGGTGAATCGCGGTTTGTGCTTGGCTGTGATATTGTAATGTGGGCATGTGGGCATGAACCTCATGAACAGGCTCGGCCAAAATGGTTTGTGCTTGGCTGTGATATTGTATTGTTGGCATGCTGCCTCATGACTTATGATGAGGCTCGGCCACAATGCTTTGTGCTTGGCTTGATATTGTAATGTGGGCATGCTGCCTCGTAACTTATGATGAGGCTCAGCCACAACTTTACATACGTACGTATATACGGTGTACATACGGTATGTTTAGCTGGGAAATCACCATCCATATGGTAATTTTAGCAGGGAATTCACCACACATACGGTCATGTATGGTGCACATTTATGATTCCGGCCAACCCTACCCTCGTATTAAGTGTCGCGAATTATTGTGGTGGCTGGTAAGACTGGCTAAGGGCTGTGTGAGTGTGTGGCAATTCGGGGGCCTGTTTTAGGTGTGTCGCGTGTTATTATGGTGGCTGGTTAGACAGGCTAAGGGCTGTGTGAGCGTGGCAATTTGGGGGCCTGTCGTAGGTGTGTTGTGTGGTAGCAAGGAGGCGAGTAAGATTGGCTAAGGGCTGTGTGAGCGTGGCAATGTGGGGCCTGTCGTAGGTGTGTTGTGTGGTTGCAAGGTGGCGAGTAAGATTGGCTAAGGGCTGTGTGAGCGTGGCAATGTGGGTCCTGTCGTAGGTGTGTTGTGTGGTTGCAAGGTGGCGAGCAAGATTGGCTAAGGGCTGTGTGAGTGTGGCAATGTCCTTCCTTGCAGGGCCTAGAGGCGCCATGCCCTTTGCCACGCCCCCTGCTGCTGGATATGGGTATGGTGTACGTGCACCAGCACCAGCACCAGCTGTGTCTGCAGGAATGGGATATGGTGTACGTGCACCAGCACCAGCTGTGTCTGCGGGAATGGGTTATGGCGTACGAGCACCAGCACCAGCTGTGTCTGCAGGTATGAGTCATGGTATACGAGCACCAGCACCAGCACCAGCTGTGTCTGCAGGAATGGGTTATGGTTTACGTGCACCGGCACCAGCTGTGTCTGCGGGGATGAGTCATGGTATACGTGCACCAGCACCAGCACCAGCTGTGTCTGCAGGGATGGGTTACGGTGTACGTGCGCCAGCACCAGCAGCACTAGCAGCACAAGCACCAGCAGCAGCTCCTACCTCTCTGAGTTACAATGCGGGTGCGGGTGCACTGCCCCCATCTGCAGCTGTATCTGCTGGAATGGGTTATGGTGTGGGTGCACCGCCACAAGGAGTGTCAGCAGGTGGGGTATCCAGAAAGCTCTGTTTTCCTGAAGCTCCAGCAAGGGAGAGGAAGTGGAATGGGGTAGGAAACAGAAGAGACATGGAGAGGGGCACGTGACTCCCTTGTTTGTGCACGTGCACACACATACCTACACACACGCGTGCACACACACATACACACACAGACATACATACACACACAAGACAAATTTGACCCTACCCTCACACAGGCCCTGCTGCATACGGAGGTGGGCGTGGAGGTGGCAGCATGAGGGACCCCCGTCAGGCAGCAGCGTCTGGTGGCTACCCTGGCTACGGTGTGTATGTGTATGTGTGTGTATGTGTGTGCGTCTGGTGGCTACCCTGGCTACGGTGTGTATGTGTGTGTATGTGTGTGTGTGTGCGTCTGATGGCTACCCTGGCTACGGTGTGTATGTGTGTGTATGCTTGAGTGTGTGTGGGGATGAGGGTATGCATGTGAGTGTGTGCGTATGTGTGTGTGTGTGGCATTTGTGTATGTGTGTGCATACCTGTGCGCGCTTACCTGTCTGAGGAGCTGAGGCACCTCAAATGCTCTTGTGTGTGTGTGTGCTGGTGAGAGAAGGGCTTGATGTTGTAGTTAATTGTAGAGGTGGAGAATGCTATGGTTTTGTGTGCATACAGCAAATGATCAGTAAAACTAGAGGCTATGCAACAACGCATTTTAAGGAGGGATGCATGCAAGCAGGCAGGATCTATGACAAACGTCCGGCTGCATTAGGTAGTGGATTTGAGGGGACGGCTTGCTTTTGGTTCGCCGATAAGCGCGCATGAGCGGACAGCTCTCCATGCATCGATTGCTGGCGCAGACCGAATTTGTGTGCGAGCAGGCGTGCAGGAGGAGGAGGAGGTATGCACTTGCCATGCGTTGAATTACCTCTGTTATCACTCTGCTGGCGAGTGCATCTAAGAAAAGTAGGGTGGCCAGAACCATATATATACGGTGTATATACGGTAATTATGGTAGGGAAATCACCGGATATACGGTCATTTACGGTGTATATATTCGGTTCTGGCCAGCCCTAAAGGTAGGCCCTGCTCACCGACTGCTGACTGTCTGTAGGGACCAAAAGCTGCATGAAAATTGAAGTGTTTCATGTCGGTCTTTTGCATGGGAATCCGTCCTCTTCATGCAAAGAGGCCGCCCGCATCTGCTGCTGGGGTGATGTATACAAATCAGGGGGTGATGTATACAAATCTGTGTGATGACACCGTCATTGCCATTTAGCACCGTAATTTCGGTTGATTACGGTACGGGTGACGGACTGTCCGATCACCATTGCACAGCCCTGATAAAAAAGCATCCTTTTGCATGCATCCTAAACAGGCTTGTCGAGATACGCCGTACTTCAGCTTTCTTGACCGTAATTACGGTACCGTACCGTAATACGCCGTACAATACGGTGCAAGTACGGTCTGTTTGAAAAGACGGTGTCCGACCGTACAGTACG
>Ga0307968_1003082_pt1:2500-13867 | contig 13867 bp, 13 predicted proteins | sample OrgLakmetagen650_FD_201834 | JGI IMG/M metagenome (GOLD analysis project Ga0307968, IMG submission 201834) | Saline water microbial communities from Organic Lake, Antarctica - #650 | ecosystem: Environmental > Aquatic > Non-marine Saline and Alkaline > Saline | place: Antarctica... | reverse complement strand
CCAAATGTACCATTATGAAATACAGAACAGGCACCCTACATAATTAAAAACATGCGGTATTGTTCAAACTCTCAACAAGTCAAACTTGCCCCCTCTGCCCACAAGTAGACTGTGCCCTGCACATCCTCTCTGGGTGCCAACACAAGCAAATAAGCAAGGAACATGATCACCAAAAGACACAACTTAGCATGCCGCATGATCTTTAAGGCTATCAGCAAAACATGCTCCTTAGGAACATGCATTGTCTCCAAAGATATAGGCAGCAACGAACGGATGACCATACATAATCTCTAGATTCCTGAAACAGCTGAAAGCAGAATTGTTCCCAAATGGCTCTTCCCACCACGCTTCCCAGATAAAGACAGATTTACCTCCAGCCGCCCTGATTTTGTGCTGGTTACTCCCAGCGCTGCAAAAACACAAAAATAATAAACTAATGTAGGGGGGTGGGTTCTTCGAAGTGGCAGTGGCAGGGGGCGATTGAGGGAGACTGGGAGCACCTCAGCAGCACCGCCAACCACCAGCCAGTAGAGCCACCAACCCCAGACAGCACCGACCTAAAGACCTCAGCAAACCTTGGCGTGACATCCACCTCGTCGAGATCAAGTATTGTGAAGACACCAGACCTCAGAATCAGCTGAACGCCGCAAAGGAACAGCACAAAAACCTCTGCAACATTCTCCAAAGAGCCTCCGTTACTCTCCACATCATCCTTTTGGGTGTGGGTGGCACCATCTACAACACTCACACTCTGAAGCCTTTCAAGGAACTGGGTCTTGATTCTCAAAGAGTTACGACTGTTGCCTACAAGCTCCATGTGCACTCTGTAAACTTTGCTGCTAAACTTGTCCATACCAGACGTGCCCTTTCCAGCACTATTATCAACTCTCATCAGGAGCAGGTTTCAGGCCAAGCCTGCAACCCTCTTGATCCCCATTGATTTTTTCTTTCCATTTTGCAGTGGAGGAGCTTTACGGTTCTCGGTACCAAAGTGGCTCCTTTTCCTTAATTAATGTGGGGAGTGATTTTCACTGCCTGCGTATTTTTTTCTTTTTTCTTTTTTCATTGAGGACACTTTGGTACCGAGAACCGTAAAGCTCCTCCACTGCAAAAAGGAAAGGAAAAATCAATGGGGATCAAGAGGGTTGCAGGCTTGGCCTGAAACCGGCTCCTGATAAGAGTTGATAATAGTACTGGAAAGGGCACGTCTGGTATGGACAAGTTTGGCAGCAAAGTTCACAGAGTGCACATGGAGCTTGGAGGCAAGCTTCTTAACTCTTTGAGAATCAAGACCCAGTTCCTTAAAAAGCTTCAGAGTGTGAGTGTTGTAGATGGTGCCACCCACACCCAAAAGGATGATGTAAAGAGTCATTATGAACAAGTTGGTTGTTGACCTGTTGCAGCAAAAAGGGTCAGGCTGCTGAGAAATCCTCAAAAAAAGGTGTAAACAAAAAGGAGAAATGTTTCCTCAGCTCACAAACTCGATGGTCTTGGCAAAATAAAAGAGCATGCACCTCGTTCTGAACATGTTCATCTTCACCAGGACATTGGTCACATACTTGAGAACCACCTTCAAGCCACGCTGTTGCCTCAACTTTCAAAGTATAAGCACGCAAGCAAAGTCTACTGGCATTGCACATAACATGTTTGAACAGATCAAGATGAAGATATCGTGGTACAAGGTTCACAAGGTTTAAAAGAAAAAGGCTTTCAGTCAAGAAGTATGACTGCTCGCCTGTTCATACAGTAAAAACAGTTCTACAGTATGAATGAAAAAATACCGTGGTACAGTAGTCGGAATATGCTCATTTCTAAAAGAAGGAGTGGCAAACCAGAATGATAAGAGGCCAGTTTGTTGTTATGCGTGTTGGGGTCCACCAACTCAGCGTTTTTCCAAACACCTCTCATCCTATGCTTCAAGTCTGCAGTAAACTCTTGCAAGGGAATAGCACGCCCAGTTTGAACAGCTTGTACATACGACTCACACCCACGCACCCTTGAAAAGCGCTCAGCAATTGAGCAGTCCAGCAGGCACTTGAACGAGGCTGTAAATTGAGATTGACCTGGACCACCCTCTGCAATGTGACATGTGACACTATTGGTAATAGGTAAGCATACTATTGAAAAGGTTGACAGCTGACCGAAACCAGTAGAACTGCAATGGTTTATGTCCACATTCTCGGAGTACAGCCCTGTTAGTGGTAGACCGCTTCACACCTAACGTCACGTACCCTTTAGAAAACGCAAATGAAGCGTAGACAGCGAGCTAGAGTACTCCCTGCCTGCCTGCAAAAAACCAGTACCCTATATTTGACTACCATACATGCCAGCAGGAATAACATACGTCTTAGCAAGCCACAAAGAAGTGTGTGGCCTGTCTGCCAAAGCGTGTTCACGCACAAATCTACGTATTTTATAGGCAGAGGCAAGAAAAGGACGGGCCGCGTGTTCAGCAGACTTAGCCATGTTCAAGGTCCTGTAAAAAACCATGCCCAGAAACCTAAAAGAATCTTTGTGATAAAGGGTGGCACCGCAAACATCAAAAACAGGGACATTTTCACCCGCGGAGTTGAAGTGCACAACTTCGGACTTGGAAGTGTTGACAATTAGATGTTTATTCCTGGCGTACACAGCCAACCGACTCAGCATGATTTGCATATCACGGGGCTCATTAGTCAGCAAAGTCAGATCATCTGCATACAGCATGTGTGAGACGTGCACACCCGCAGTTCCGGTGATAGCCCCTGAAACCCCCTCAGCAATGTCGTCAATACCGTTAATGTAAAGGGAAGAAAGCAGAAGGGACAGGGGGCAACCTTGTTTTACCCCACAAGTCAGATGCACACGAGCAGTCTGATCACCATCCTATATTTAGGAAATACTCATCACGGTTGTACATGTCTTGATTCACAGACAACAAAGGCGCAGGCATGCAAGTACGCCAAAGGTATTTCCATAGTGCATCCCTTGGAATGATGTCACAGGCTTGCTTAAATTCAATGGAAGCAGCGTGCAACCTAGGCGACCAATTGGATTTAATTGTTTGTGCAGCATGTTGCAAGTGCCGAAGAAAGAATATGGGTTGCAAAGTGTTACGACCTGGGTAAAAATCATATTGGGTGTCAGGGATCTGACAAGTTGCCACACACCACTCAGTAAGCAACGAGCGAATAATATTGGCATACATACGGTACATAAAGCCACTGACAGCCAACATGCGGTAATTGTTGGGTTCCAAAAGGGGGCCTTTCTTAAAAATCACCAGGGCTAAGCTTCGCTTGCTTCCAGCAGGCAGGGATGCAGGCCTTGTCATACAGCAGATTGAACAACTGAGCAATGTGAGGCGCTAAGCCGTTAGCACGCTCACTACCAAGCCCATTAGGCTTTGGCCGAACCGCTACAGCATTCTTTATAATGTAAGCAGCCACGCAATCAAATCCTGGGGAACACGTCCGTTCATCTTTCCTATTTGCTCAGCCACCAAGGCAAGCATGGTATCGCTACTAGGGGGATCAATAGTGTCAGGAGCAGTCATCCAATCATTCTGAGCACCATGTTGTAGCAGAACTTCGGGGGGGGGGGGGTTATGTCCAAGCAGCACCGCCATGTCTCTAGCTGATAAGCCACTCCCCACCCCCAGACCTCGCAGTTGCACACCTCTTGCTGCTGATGGGCGGAAATGTCGATTAAGATAAGCATTCCAGGCTGGTTGTGTCAGTGGCGTTGGCTGCATGCATTTTGGCCTAGTAACATAGCGTGTAGCTCAGGGTTTTTGTTGAATAACTTGTCCAGAAAGGCAGCCTTGTGGTACTTAGCATACACACGCTTAGCACGTCTCGTTTGCACACAGTACTCTTTTTTTGCAAACTTGCACGCATGAACAGCCTGACCATCCTGCACCGTTGTCCTAAACAAACGTTGCTTCTCTTTGCAATGGGCGTCAAACTAAGGCGGGTCGCGCACTCTATTTTAACCACACAAAGGAGCATAAGATCAACACAGGAACAAGGATAGTATAAACAATTGAACTTGAAGTTGGTTGTTGACCTGTTGCAGCATGCAGGGCTGGGCTGCTGAGAGGTCCTCAAAAATAGGTGTAAACAAAAAGGACAAATATTTCCACAGCTCACAAACCGGATGATCTTGGCAAAATAAAAGAACATACACCTCGTTCTGGGCGTATTCATCTTCACTAAGGAACTGGCCACATGCACAAGAACTGTTTTCAAGCCACACTGGTGCTTCCACTTTCATTGTATGCATATGCAATTGGATCTTACTGACATTGCGCATGTGTGTGTGCGCATTTATGCTTGGATATCTCATGATAAAGGTATACATGTAATCGAAATTAAGTACTATGTAGGCACTTCCCCCACTCGTAAAGCAGAAAAGGCACGAGAACAACACAAGCTTCTAACGCCTCACTTACTTGGACACCGTAAAACCCTTCACACCATCCTGCTAGGAGCAACAGGCACCATCTACAGCAGTCACACAAGGAACCCACTCCACAGCCTCGGAGTTACTGGTCTACATGCCACAGCACTCATGGAAAATTAAGCCTACATGCAATCAGATCCGCAACAATTTTCATCCAGATGAGATGAGACATTGAATACAGCCCCCATAAATATTTGAGCAATACTCCTGGTGGTGTGCAGGCTTCTGCCTCCTAACCACCTGCTCCCCACTGAAAAGCTTCTCTTAATGTTATTCTCCAGGTGGGATGTTGTTTGTCTCTGCATCCATTGGGTGGCGCAGACCACAAAACAACATCCTTTCCTAATCCATGCCGGTAGTGTTTAATCTATCTGCGTTTTTCTCTTCTTTTCTTTCATGATAAAGATATTGCGGTACAGTAGTCGGTATACGTTCATCACTAGAAGTAGGGTTGGCAAACCAATAATGATACGTCACACGCCCTAGCTGCAGCGCACTGTTTACTGCCGCAGCTTTGAACGCGACAGATAAGTGGCCAGTTTGTTGTTGTGCGTGTTGGGGTCCACCCACTCAGTGTCTCTCCAAACACCTCTAATCCTATGCTTTAAATCCGCAGTATACTCTTGCATGGGAATAGCACGCCCAGTTTGAACAGCTCGTACATACAACTCACACCCACGCATCCTTGACAAGCGCTCAGTAATTGAGCAGTCCAGCAGGCCCTTGAACGAGGCTGTAAATTGAGATCAACCTGGACCACCCTTTGCAAAGTAATGCTATTGGTATTAGGCATGATATTGAAGATCTTGACAGCTGACCGAAACCAGTGAAAAACGGTTCATGATCACACTCTTGGAGTACCCAGTCACGGTAGTTCTGCGTCACACCTTATGTGCCCTTCCGAAAATGCAAATGAAGCGTACACTACGAGCTAGAAAACTCCGTGTCTGCCAGTATAAATCCAGTACCTCATAATTGACTACCATACATGGCAGCAGGCATAACATACACCTTAGCGAGCCACAAAAAAGTGTGTGGTCTGTCTGCCAATGCAAGCTCACACACAAGTCTACCTACCCTATAGGGCAGTGGCAAGGAAAGGATGCATGTTTAGCAGACTTAGCCGTGTTCAAGGTCTAATAAAAGGCCATGCCCAGATACCTGAAGTTAAGTACATGAACAAGGGTAGCAAAAAGGGACAGTTGTCGTCAGCAAGCTGGACAATGTTGGGCGTGCCCCGTTGTGTGCCAGCTTGCAAAAGGTTGAAGCAAATGTCTATCCCAGCTTGGTAAGAACATGTGTTTAGATGCAACAAGGAAATTAGCTTGTGATCATTCCGGGTATGTTGCAGCAATGTTAGAAACTGAACCTGTTCATATAACTACTCAGTAGCCTTTGCACAGTGACGTCCTCCAACTTTCAACCCTCGTCAGGGTCCGGCTTTAGGCCAAGCCTGCAACTCTCGAACCCCAGCATTGATTTTTCGTTTCTGTGGTGGAGGATTGTTGTGGTTCCTTTTCCTTACTTAAGTGGGAATCGGTCATTCCTCTCTCAAATGGGGGTCCAGTTTGTTTGCATCCAGGGCGGAATAAGAACAAGGCAGTAGGCCAGGGAGGAACTCACTTGCTTGTGAAATAACAGGTTCACATCGGCACATGGACTTTGAGGTCTGGCGATGATCTCATTGCGCAAAAGGCAATATAAGGGTGAAAAAACTTCCAAATGGTCAAGCGATTGTGATACCTTCTCCTCATAAAATAATTGTACTTAAGCCAGCTGCTTAAGCCCTACCTCCCACCCCGAGAGTCATAGCTGGTCCTCCGTTATGGTAGTTATGTCCGTACTAGCACAGAAAGGAGAGTCAGGCAGCAAGGATAGTGTGTTCACCCACACGATCAAGGCATGTGGTATTTACGACACTCGCAGGCTAAGAAATCAGGTGGCAAGAAAGAGAATAGTTAGCTGAATGGTATGTAAAGAGTTGTGTAAGAGATCCAAAGCCCTCTTGACTTGGTTGTCAACAGGTGATTGGTTATAACGACATCTTATGCAAGCATGTTGTGTGCATGTCATTCTTCCTTGTTGTGTGTATTTGTGCTTGTCACGGGAGCCAGGAACCTGTACTACTATCACACAACACGTAGTATGTCGTGGTGTCATCCAAGATCCTCAATTAAATTCTGCTAGCTGTGTGGGTTGCTTTCTAGAAATCTATACGCATTTTTGTGTTTGTTCGCTGTTATGGCTCTGGTTTGAACGTCATCTTCATTGATTTGATGATCCATGGGTGTAGCCTGAGATCAGTGTGAGTCAAGTAGCGCTGAGATTTTGCGCAGTTGGCGCACAGGCAGTTCGGGGCATAGTTTAATAACTTCTTTGAACTTGCATAAGTTGGATGCTGTGACTCCAGGCACTCCGGAGACCATGGCTGCATTACTTTATGCAAAAAAAATCGTCCTCTTTTTCTGGATTCAGCGGCTCAGAAAGTCAGACCGAGCAAGCCTCAGTGGCTCAGCAAGTCAGACTGAGCTAGTTCAGTACTTACTACGTGTGGCCTAAATCAAATCGTCAGGCCATAAAGTGTGGAAGAGCCTCCCCAAGCCCACTTACCGAATACTCTCAGCATGTACCGATAATAATTTTCAGCAGAAAGTTTCTCCATTTTCTCAGATCCCGATGCTGTGAAAGCACGTTATACACAAACTGGGTCATACATAAAAATAGGTTCAAGCCATTAGTCCACTAAAGGCTGTTCAAAATACCCAACAACTGATCAAGGAAGGGATTGCCGAGAAAGACAAGTAACTCATTTTGGACAGATTGCAGGTATCAGGAACGAGAAATGTCATGCTCTGCCGTACGCATCTGATATACAACCAAAAGCGTGCTGCTATGCAACTTTCATAGAAGGCCCACTAATATGCCACATCAGCCAAAAGCGATGGCACCTACCACATATTGTCAGGCTGCAGCTATCCCATAACAATAAAATGATAATAAATAGGCATAATGTTGCTGGACAACTGGTACCGTATTAGAAGCAAAGTAACAAGGTGCTCAGGGTTCGTGCATGCTAGCAAAGCGGCAGCCATGCAACAATAGTACAAAAAGCACTACACTCCCTTCTGCTGAGACATAGACAAGGGTAATCCAACCTGGCTCTTGCCATCCAACCTCAATGGCTGCGCAACAACGGCAGAGACAAACCGAATGCAATAGTGGTTACCCCGACTCAGCAACTACCGCGCTCCAGTAGAAACTTGACTAACTAGATCCGCCACAAATGGAAGTAGAACTGCCCAAACCTGTCAGATGATCCTGCCAATCCACTCGATTGGCATATCCCTGGCTAGCTATGAAACCAAGTAACATCCAAACAAACAAACGCGATATACACCAGATCAAAATTAAGTACTGTGAAGACACTTCTCCTATCCAACAAGCAGAAAAGGCACGAGAGCAACATAAGCTATGCCTCACCAGGGCACCACAAAACCCTCCAAATCATCCTGCTAGGAGCAACAGGCACCATCTACAGCAGCCACACAAGGCACTACACCACTGTCTCAAAGCTACTGGTCTACATGCCACAGCACTCATGAGGAAATTAGCTTACATGCCATCATATTCGCAACAAAAATCATTCAAACCAGATGCGACGCTAAACATAATTCTCAAACAAATCTGAGCAGTACTCCTGTTAGTGTGCAGGCCTTTGCCTCTCCCAACCACCTGGTCCCCACCGAAAAGCTCCTCTTATTTTTATTCTCCAGGTGGGATGTTGGTGTTCTGGAGTGTCGCTGCATCCTTTGGGTGATGTAGGACACCAAACGACATCCTCCTTTCCATGCTGGTGTTTACACTTAGCTACATGCGTTCTTTCAGCTACCTGCGTCATTTTTCTTCTCTTGTTTTCTGTCCAGATCACTTGATATTTTGCCTTTGTTTTCCTTATGCTTGAACTAAGTGACTGTGTCGGTGAAGTAGCACGGCAAGTTCAGTGCTGTAGGCTGGCTATGTGACCCAGTAGAAAGAATGAGGCTGGTACTCCAGTATCTTTGACTTTTTTTCTCCTTCTGGAGTGGCCGAGACAGATGGTCATCCCTGTAGACCCTTAGTTTAGCTCTGCAATGTCTGTGCCTGGTTGCTCTTGCTTGTTTGAGGCTGCCTGGTACTCCAGTATTTTTGTGACTTCTTTTCTCCTTCTGGTACCACTCTGTTGGACCTCTCTGACTGGGCCTCTTTTGTCTGCTGGCAAAGGAGTTTTACGGAACTCGGTACGACGGCACACTTCTGGAACTTTTCACTGAATTCAAATACTTCGGAATCACCCTTACTCGTGATGGAAGCATGCTCACAGCTGCTAAGAAGATGACAGACAACTATAGGTCTGCTATTGCCAGAGTTAACAGAATTGGTGACAGCAAGGGTATCAAGCACAGAAAACAAGCCATGTTTTGGCTTTTCCAGGTCTTTGCTTTGACAGCTTGTCTTAACGGTTGTCGAGTATGGGCCACTTTTTCACTGACATATGATTCCTCAAAAATCACCCCCACAAATGTCCTTCATCTTTGCTTCCTGAAAAGACTCCTGGGTGTCAAGAAAAGCACTGATACTCATGCGTGCTCCGCGAAACAGGTCAGATGCCCTTTTTTTCTATTGATTCAGATGCGTCATACAATTTTGGAACAGTTTACTCTCTTCAAACAATCCGCTTTTTGAGAAAGTTGTGCATGCTGACCTTCTTATTGTGCATGCTGACCTTCTTATTGCCACCGAAAGTTGTGCATGCTGACCTTCTTATTGCCAATAGAAGCGATACATAAACTTATCAGGTTCTGCACGCACTTCAAGATTTCCCTGCATCTCAGCAATTTTTGAATGCCATATGATCTCGCGAATCCATCCATCTAAAACAGTTTGAGCTCACTTTGCGCGAATATATCATCGGGAGCTGGAGAGATCTTGACATTTTGACACCACATGATAACCACCATTCCAGCAGAATTATGACGACTTATCACACACATTTTGGTGTACCTTTAGGGATTGCTCCTGGCTGCTGGTGGGATGACAGAAAAAGAAATCACAAGCCTATGTTACCTATCTACCTGCGCTTCAATAATTTCCAACGTTTTCAGCCGTGCACTTTCTTGCCTTCGCCTTTCTGGCCATAACTTTCTGGTTCAAAGAACGCGTCATAGCAGGAATAGAAGACCTTATGAGCTCAGGATCTGTGACAAATGTGACTGGCACTCTGTTCTGGATGAGGAACGCATTTTGCTGGAGTGTCCGCACGAACATCTTTTTAGCATTCACACACAGCACCGCCAGCTGGTCTTCCCACCTCAGTATGAGGATAGCCCAACTTGGCAGCTCGTTCGAGGACTTTTTTGAACCAGCCAGATATTTGTGGTGTAGCCTCTTTTTTGGCTGAGTGCCTAGCCCTTTTCCCTTGATCTGCCTTTCTAAATCTTTTTTATTTGGTTACATGCTTTTTCCAAGCTTCTGCTCAGATGCCCCCCAGAGGCATATATAGCGATGTAACCTTACCTTCCCTTACCGAACTGGGTACCAGCAAAGTGGCTTTCTTTTCCATAATCAATGTCACACGGTGGGGAATGGTATTCACTGCATGCGTAGTTTTTCCTTTTTCTTTGCTTTCTCTCTCTTTTTGTCTTACTCGAGCAAGGCGGTGAATTGCTCCGCAACCGGCTATCTTCTTTTTCTCTCCTCTCTCTCTCTTCTTCTAGCTTTTGTTGCTGCAAACGCACAGACACATATTGTGTAATGTGATCTCGTGCCTCTCCTCCCCAGGGCTAGGAGATCCACTCAAACATTTGGCTGGGTTTGCTGCGGCTCCCTCAGCTTGCTGGACAAGATTACTAGTAGTCAAAATTCTGTGGTGAAAACTAAGTGCTTCACATTGCAAGTCACTGCCACCAAACAACTTGTTTGAAAGCACGAGGGCTAGGCATGCCAAATTAGAATAACCTTGATACCCAAGCGCCAGCAATACCCCAAGCATGTTTGAGGAAATGGAGACATTGCTGTCAGACAGCAAGGTACTCACGTTACAAGGACTCAATCCTCGTAACCAGAAGGCTGACATGACCAAATACCAAGCAACAGGGCTTCAGGGTAGCTACCCTTTATAATGCCAGTGGCAGAAGTAAAGAAATAGAGAAGGGAAAAAAGTAAGCTTCACAGCTACTAGTGGAAGCTGCTCCCCACAATAATCAAGGAAATGGCACCACTTTGGCAGCGGTAAGCAACTAGAGAATCTATGCTTTCAACATGCTCGATTCCGTGTCTTGTGCCTGGTTGTGTCATTCTACAGCGATTGGAGAGTGGAATGCATTTTAGGAGGAAGCTAGCATTTTGAGCTATAGTGGTTTCTTAGTGTACCCAGCAACGCTCGCGCCCGATGCATGTACTAGTCTCAACAACTGTGAAATTAAACGGTGCAGGTATTGGCCTTTTGGATCAGAGGGGTCCCACATCACCCGATCCTGAACGCTATTTTAATGCTGAAGGTGCATGGCAACAAGGCTGATGATTTGCTCGACCTGCAGCATAGAAGCAAGTCGTATATGCTCGTAACACACCACCATCATTTACTGATAGTGTGACATACCGTTTTTTTTCTATCACCTTAGCTATTCTTTTTCGATTGCATGTCATTTACTTGTAAAATAGATGATCACCAATAAAATAATACAAACCAGCAGCACTTGTATCTGAACATCTGGCCCTGTTTCAAATGGGTTATGCCTACGAGGGACGCAAAAGGCTCACCTGCTCCTCACTGAGCCTCTCATCACAGTTCTCCACCAGGAGGTACATTTCCACCGTGCTCGCTGGACAGGCGTTTATAATACTAAGGACCTCCAGCTTGGAGAGCTGGAAGGGCTAAAATAAGGG
>Ga0307968_1003080_pt1 | contig 13873 bp, 11 predicted proteins | sample OrgLakmetagen650_FD_201834 | JGI IMG/M metagenome (GOLD analysis project Ga0307968, IMG submission 201834) | Saline water microbial communities from Organic Lake, Antarctica - #650 | ecosystem: Environmental > Aquatic > Non-marine Saline and Alkaline > Saline | place: Antarctica: Organic Lake... | reverse complement strand
TGTATTGATCAGGTACTCCCTGTGATGAAGGCTTGTCGGTCGCCGTGACCTCCGCCCAGGAGGCCATGGGGCTCGAAGGTCTTGGTCGCTTGACTCCAGGGCGATGGTAATTTTCTGTGATTTCCTATTTTTTTTTCTCTCACAGCTGAGATCTCTCACAGCTGAGATCTCTCACAGCTGAGATCTCTCACAGCTAAGATGAAAACGGTGGGAAATTTTTAGCGTGCACTCGCCACTTATGCAGTTCTTGGGCAGAGGTGCTCATTTCTACTCTTATCCTTGCCATTTTCCTTTTCCTGATCTGTTCCCTTCTCCTGACTCTTACCCTTGTCCTTGCCCTTTTCTACTCTTGCCCTTGCCCATTTCCGTTTCCTGATTTTCCAGGCAACAGGGCGCAAATAATCAACAGATTTCCTTGATCTGTGCAGGTTCCAGATGCAGCAAGCAGAGCAGAAGCTCAGGGAGGGCAAGAGTGAGGAAGAGCAAGCTGGTCAGAAGCTTGACCAGGTCATTGTTGTTACTGTGCTGCACAAGAGTGAGGAAGAGCAGGCTGGTCAGAAGCTTGACCAGGTCATTGTTGTTACTGTGAGCTTAGGGAGGGCAAGAGTGGGGAAGAGCAGGCTCGTCAGAAGCTTGACCAGGTCATTGTTGTTACTGTGAGCTCAGGGAGGGCAAGAGTGAGGAAGAGCAGGCTCGTCAGAAGCTTGACCAGGTCGTTGTTGTTACTTTGCTGCACTGCTGATTTTTTTTTTTTTTAAGCAGCTCAGGGAGGGCAAGAGTGAGGAAGAGCAGGCTCGTCAGAAGCTTGACCAGGTCATTGATGTTACTGTGCTGCACTGCTGCTTTTGACAGGAATTTTTTAGTACGCAGGAAAAGCTATTCGGCAAGCAAGAATGAAGGCTCTTAGGGGTTGGGTGGACAGCACTGGATGGAGGGAAAGCCTGTGCCAGTAGGGGAACACACTCGTCACAGAAATAGAAGGCATCTGTGTACTGAGTACCAACTGGCAAAAGGCCAGCGCTTGTCACATTACTAGGTTGATGCCTTCAAGTTTCAAAGGAATTATTATGGTAGTGCCTTCAATAAAAAAGGGATTTTTTGCATCTGTTCCTTCACTCAGTCTATACATCTATTCTATTACTCAATCTATACCAGCCATCCATTAAAAGGGATTTTATCGGTTGTAACACTCAGTCCATACATCTGTTCTATCACTCAGTCTATACATCTGTTCCATCACTCAGTCTATACCAGCCATCCATTCCTGCGCATTCATTTTTCAACTTGTACCATTGTACGGATCCTACAGGCCAGACAGCGCCTGCACGATGCCGCACTAGCTGAAGCTGCAGCCCAGCAGCATGCAGCAGACCTTGACACAGAGCTACATCACCATCGTGCAACTGCTGCGGGCCTGCAGTCCCAGATTGAGGCCAAGCAGAAGGAGGTCGAGCGTGGAGCTGGCGAGATGGAGCAAGCTGAGCAGCAGCACATTGAAACGCAGGTGTGCTTATACATTTTTGCTTTAGGAAGCGCAGCAGCAGCACATTGAAACGCAGGTGTACTGGTACATTTTTGCTTTAGGAAGCTCGCTCAGCAGAGCACATTGAAACGCAGGTGTGCTGAACCATTTTTGCTTTAGGAAGCTGAGCAGCAGCACATTGAAAGGCAGGTGTGCTGATACATTTTTGCTGTAGGAAGCTCGCTCAGCAGCAGCACATTGAAACGCAGGTGTGCTGATACATTTTTGCTTTAGGAGTGACATACATATGCGTCTAAGCACCTCCCACCTCAGCCTCAGCAGCAGCTGCGCTTGTTTTTGCAGCTTTAAGCCTCCTTTCTAGCTGAGACAGATGATGCACATACATAGAGATCTTTGCTGACGACATTAAAATCTATATTTATATCAATTTGTTCATTCGGCTTTATACTTGCATGCTTGCTGCCAAATTTGTGGCTCTAAAGCCATTGTACGGTCAAACCGTACACGTACGGTGACACTGTACTGTACGGTCGGACACTGTCTTTTCAAACAGACCGTTCCTGCACCGTACTGTACGCTGTATTACGGCACAGTACCGTATTTACAGTCAAGAAAGCTGAAGTACGGCGTATCTCAAAAAGCCTGATACACACGCTGTAAATTTTCCTGCGTCAGGCATTTGGTTGGCATGTGATTGAGACAGCCGGTTGCTCATGCTTGCTGTGAACATAATTTCAGTGGAAGTCTGTGTGTCTGTATCTTTTGTTCTCCTTTTCTGTTCTGTACCCCGCATGATTTGGGGGTGAAATAGAAGGAGGGCAGGTTAGAAAAAGGGTGGAAATGTAGGGGTTGGTATAGAAGGTAAAAAAGATTACACAACGTGATGCTGGATTTCCCAATCCTCTTCCCTGAGACTCTTGCATATGCTGCTTAGCTCTCTACCACTTTCTTATCTCCTATCTGCATGCCAGTGGCAGGTAATACAAACATGGTGTTGGTTGTTGGTCATTCATATAAGCTGAACAACCACCCCGTCACCTGAAACTGCTATCATTATCTGTGTCCTTTCCCTTTTTATTGTGAACAGGTCAAGGTTGGGCCGAACCCAGCAGTTCCCGGTAGTTCAGAAAAATGCAAACAGCCTGGTGTACCATTTTCAGGCCACTTGTTTAGGTAGCTTATAAGTAGATTTAAATAAAAAGCTAGTCTTCCATCTGTTGGGTATTCGAGGGTGTTAGTCCTACATGCAATCAGATCCGCAAAGAAATATTATACAGATTAGACGAGGCAGTGAACACAACCCCCAAAACATCTGAGCAATACTCCTGGTGGTGTGCAGGCATCTGCCTCTCTACTGCCTGATCCTCACTGAAAAGTATTTCCTCTTTTGTTCTCCAGGTGGGATGTTGTGTGTCTCTGCATCCATTGGGTGGCGCAGAACACGAAACAACATCCTTTCCTAATCCAAGCCGGTAGTGTTTACACTATCTGCCATCTGCGTCCTTTTCTTTTCAAGGGTGTGGTTACCCAGACTGACGTGGTCATTTTCCAGGTCACAGAAGCACCGGTCACGTCTAAATTGTATCATTCACCTGAAGTTATTGACTGCTTTATCTCTTTTGTATATTGCTAGGTCAAGGTCCAGATCACACAGGCCCTGGTCAGACAGCAAGATCTGACCAGGAAGGAGCAGCAAAAGCAGCAGCAGCAAAGGAAGCACCACCCCAACCTCCTGCAAAACAAGCATAAGCAGGTGCACGGTCAGCAGCAAGGTGCAACCTGCGTGGGCAGGTGTGTGTGTATGTGTGTGTGTGTGTGTGTGTGTGTGTGTGTGCGTGTGTGTGTGTGCGTGCGTGTGTGTGTGTGTGTGTGCAGACAGGCAGTTCAAACAGGCAGCACAGGCATCTAATAGGTTGCAAGACACTCAATCTTGACAGGTATGTAATACAAAGTGTGGGCATTAAAAAAGCGGAGACAAGTACAAAATAAAATGCAGATGCTGCAAGCAAAACCAGCATGGGAGATTTGTTGTCTGAGGGCTTAGCTAATTATTGGCCACAAATACATCAGAGCAATTATTGTTTTCGTACTGTTTTGCTGGCGCTCAGCAAACAGACCAGCATTCAGGAAGGACATATGTATTGAGCACTCACACCAGGGTTGAAAGGAGGAAGAAGCACTCCATTGCTACACCAATAACCAAAGACACTACTTGTTTGTTCAGTACAAGCAATCTCAGAAAGAGTGTGCTCACTGCCGTCCTACCATATAGACTGTGCTCACTGCCGTCCTACCAGATAGACTGTGCTTACTGCCGTCCTACCAGATAGACTGTGCTTACTGCCGTCCTACCAGACAGACTGTGCTTACTGCAGTCCTACCAGATAGACTGTGCTTACTGCTGTCCTACCAGATAGACTGTGCTTACTGCCGTCCTACCAGATAGACTGTGCTTACTGCCGTCCTACCAGATAGACTGTGCTTACTGCCGTCCTACCAGATAGACTGTGCTTACTGCCGTCCTACCAGATAGACCCAAGTACATTCCAGTGTAAACTCAGAATCATTTGATATCAGGTTGCTTCTTGGCCAAAAAATCCAGGGAATTGCAAATAAGCCAAAGAGCCTAATACAACCGCGCATCGACCATCACAGGAACCACTCCCCACATTAATTAAGGAACTAAGGAAGAAAGCCACTTTGGGAACGAATATCATCCATCATCCAACACAGAAAAAATAAAAAGACCATTGGTCAGGAGGATTTCAGGCTTGGCCTGACAACGGCTCCTGATAAGAGTCGTTTCATCAAATATGAGCATTAAACACTACAACAGTACCACAGGTGGGTCCAGCACGAAGCAGCTATTAAAACTGGATTCGTCGCAGCAAACACTTTGTGTTTGGTTTTTGAATACTTGTACGACATCACCACAAGAGGGCCCAGCATGGTGCGCGCAATCTAAACCCGGATTTGCCACAGCAAAACATTGGTTTCAAACCACAACTATTGATTTCTGATGATTATAACAGTGTGCGTGTGTGTGTGTGCCTACCTCAGGTGGGCCCAGCACGATGCAGCCATGCAGCGCCTTTGGCAGCAAAGCCACGCAGGAGATTTGCCTGGGGCTTTTCTTGGCAGGTGAGTGTACGTGTGACTTTGTGTTCGAGATAACTTTGTGTTCGACGTAATACAAGCGACCATCCAGCGCTTAGCACTTGTGACTTTTGGCATGGCGGCAGAGTCAAGCGGAAGAGTTGCCTGGGGATTTTCTGGGAGATAAGTGTACATACTTGACTGCGTCCTTGCATGATGGGATTTTGAGACACTTTACTCTCAGTGCTGTGTTTTTATTTTAGTCCTGTGGGATAGATGTATTCAAGGAGTCATGTGTGTGCATGTGTGTGTGTATGTGTGTGTGTGTGTGTGTGCGTGTGTGTGTGTGTGCGTGTGTGTGTGTGTGTTTGTGTGTGTGTGTGCATGTGTGTGTGTGTGTGTGTGTGTGACTCGTGTTGGAGTGGCAACTGTCGGCCTCCTAGATCATCTCTGCAACCGAACAAAATCAGTACCTTTAGAGCTCACGCTGACGCAATAAACACAAACTATCACGCTGCAGTACAAGCTATCAGTAGATGTGCTGAGTCTTATAGTTTGCATTGACCGTAATTTGATCTGACATCACGCTGGCGCAATAAACACCCAGATCACCCTGTGAATACCGCTCTTTGATTGTATTACAGACTATAATTGTCTGTACTACAATCAAATGCGTCATCAAAGTAATTGCCCACATCAAGATGAATCTGGAATTTAAACCGACCTGCAGGCTGCACGACAGTGCTGATGAGTGCAAGCTAAGGGCCCTTTTGCTCGTGCTACGTTAAGAATAAAATGCCAGTGTCACCACCTAACAGAAAATGCTACTCAACCTGCAGGCTGCACGACACTGAATTGCTGATGAGTGCAAGCTAAGATTTCTTCCGCTCATAATATGTTAAACACAATATGCCAGTGTCACCACCTAGAACACGAAACGCTACACGGCTTGCAGGCTGCACGACACTGAATTGCTGATGAGTGCAAGCTAAGAGCTTGTGCTATGTTAAAAGCAAAATGCCAGTGTCACCACCTAGAGCATGAAACGCTACACGGCCTGCAGGCTGCACGACACTGAATTGCTGATGAGTGCAAGCTAAGATTTTTCCGCTCATGCTATGCAAAAAGCAAAATGCCAGTGCATCCCCTAACAGAAAACGCTACTCAATCTGCAGGCTGCGCAACATTGCAGTGCTGATGAGTGCAAGCTAAGAGCTTGTGCTATGTTAAAAGCAAAATGCCAGTGTCACCACCTAGAGCATGAAACGCTACACGGCCTGCAGACTGCACGACATTGCAGTGCTGATGAGTGCAAGCTAAGAGCTTGTGCTATGTTAAAAGCAAAATGCCAGTGTCACCACCTAGAACATGAAACGCTACACGGCCTGCAGGCTGCACGACACTAAATTGCTGATGAGTACAAGGAACTCCTTTTATTTTGGCACATGCTCAGGGTTGGCCAGAACCGTATATGTACACCGTATATGGCCGTATATGTGGTGGTGTTTCTGCCAAAAGCACCGTATATACACTGTATAAACGTATGTACGTATGTTTTTGTCCAACCCTACTCATGCTGTGTTGAAAATAAAATGCCAGTGTCACCACCTAACAGAAAACGCTACTCAACCTGTAGGCTGTGCAACATTGCGGTGCTGACGGACGCAAGCATGGCTCGCCCTGTGAATGCTGCCCTAGCAGCCATGTGCAACTTAGCAACGTGGGCTGCAGTAGCAGACAGGTGCGCAAAAGCAGTAGCAGATAGACAGGTGCAGTAGCAGACAGGTGCGCAAAAGCAGTAGCAGATAGACAGGTGCAGTAGCAGACAGGTGCAGTAGCAGACAGGTGCAGTAGCAGATAGACAGGTGCAGTAGCAGACAAGTGTGCAAAAGCAGTAGCAGATAGACAGGTGCAGTAGCAGACAGGTGCGCAAAAGCAGTAGCAGATAGACAGGTGTAGTAGCAGACAGGTGCGCAAGGGCAGTAGAAGATAGACAGGTGCAGTAGCAGACAGGTGCACAAGGGCAGTAGCGGACATACAGGTGCAGTAGCAGACAGGTGCAGTAGCAGATAGACAGGTGCAGTAGTAGACAGGAGCGCAAAAGCAGTAGCAGACAGACAGGTGCAGTAGCAGAAAGACAGGTGCAGTAGCAGACAGGTGCAGTAGCAGATAGACAGGTGCAGTAGTAGACAGGAGCGCAAAAGCAGTAGCAGACAGACAGGTGCAGTAGCAGACAGACAGATGCAGTAGCAGACAGGTGCAGTAGCAGACAGACAGGTGCAGTAGCAGACAGGTGCGCAAGGGCAGTAGCAGATAGACAGGTGTAGTAGCAGACAGACAGGTGCAGTAGCAGACAGGTGCGCAAAAGCAGTAGCAGACAGGTGCAGTAGCAGACAGGTGCGCAAGGGCAGTAGAAGATAGACAGGTGCAGAAGCAGACAGGTGCAGTAGCAGATAGACAGGTGCAGTAGCAGACAGGTGCGCAAGGGCACATGCTCTGTTGATTGGATGGATGTTATCGAGCTTCTCGTTTCCTGGATTGAGTAAATTTCTACTCGCACAGCAACAGGCGGACCGTCAGAATTGTAAATATCTGGAATGGAGTAAAATTGAAATTTGGACAACGATGAGGTTGGAGTATATATAGATCTAATGGATATGGAGTGTATATAGATCTAATGGATAAGGTATTTTCAATGCAGTGTTTGCAGCCCTAACAGCCGTCCTCCTACAACTTACAACTTACCGAGTTTGGGTGAGCAGGCATCGCCACATGTTTACTAGTTTACTAGGCAAACTACCAAACTCTCTCTCTCTCTCTCTCCCTCTCTCTCTCCCTCTCTCTCCCTCCCTCCTTCATCTCTCTCTCTCTCTCTCTCCCCCTCTCTCTCTGCGTGTGTATATGTGTGGGCATTGAGAGAACAATGGACGAAACATGGCTCAGCTATGGATTCAGTCAATGCATCTACATTTACACTTCACGTGCACACTCCAAAATAAAACCTCGTACCAGAGTGTCATCAAGTGGTTGCAAACTAAACACTACTCTTGTCTCTTTAACTTAATCACACGCACACACATACGCACATACACACTCGCACACACAAAACTCACACATACACACAGGCCAACAGCACTGGCAGTCGTGGCACACTTCACAGCAAGCAGAGCCGGAGTGGTGACTTGCAAGGTGGGGATAGCAAAAAAAAAGGCCGCAATATCACCACGCTCACAGCAGTGGTGTCTACTTTATAGGGGCAGTTCATGATGAGATTGAAACAAGTGAAATAGGTAGGGTTGGCCAGAACCGTATATGTACACCGTATATGACCGTATATTCGGTGATTTCTCTGCCATAAATCTTGTGTATACGGTGTGTATATAGTATATCTATATGGTTCTGGCCAACCCTAGAAATAGGCACTGATATCAAAGTAGCTCTGTAGATGAAATTGAGAAATGGTGCAGTTGCCAGAATATGTGTAACCCCTCTCCTCCTCCTGCTCATCTCCCATTGTGAGATCCTACAAACAAGACAGGCAGCGTCCCCTAAGTTTCTATTGATCGTGTGCTGCCTAACGGTAAAGATGCAGAAAATCGCTAGCGGTAGCGGTCGAAGAATAACACTAACACTTACTGCCACGCATCATGCACACCCACCTTCCTTCTATGGGCCAGCTTCACAGGCACACACCAGCCCCAGCAGCAGCAACCGCAGAAGCAGTAGCAGTCAAAACAAGCGTGAAACTCTTTGGGTCATGCACTTACAGGTGCTGTCTGAGATCCAGCCCCCCAGGCATGCACCTGCCTCAGCAGCAGTGACATCCTCAGCAGCACAGCATAGCGTGCAGCTCACGCCTCTGCGTGCACTGCTGGCCCCGGCATCGGATCAAAGCCACAGCCTGCAGCAGCAACCACAGCAGCAGCAGCAGCAGCAGCAGCAGCAACAGCAGCAGCAGCAGCAGCAGCAGCAGCAGCAGCAGCAGAAGCAGCATCAGAAGCAGCAGCAACAGCAGCCACAGCAGCAGCAGCAACACATGCAAAGCTTGTACTTGCAGCAGCAAGTGTCTGCCCTGCTGGACTTAATGGCTGCTGGGTGGTATGTCGCGGAAAGCAATGATGCGGCTCTGCGCTTGATCGATGCAAGGGGCAGCTTCAAGCACAGGTTCGTGTGTAAAAGGAAGCCATGCACAGTAACGATGCAGCTCTGTGCTTGATAGATGCAAGGAGCAGCTGTAAGCACTGGTTTGTGTATAAAAGGAAGCCATGCACAGTAACGATGCAGCTCTGTACTTGATCGATGCAAGGAGCAGCTTCAAGCACTGGTTTGTTTGTAAAGGTGGCCGTGCTCAGTTATGATGCAGCCCTGTGCTTGATCGATGCAAGGAGCAGCTTCAAGCACTAGTTTGTGTGTAAAAGGTAGCCGTGCTCAGTTATGATGTAGCCCTGCTTTTTGCTGTGCAAGGAGGAGCGTTAAGCAAGGAGGAGCGTTAAGCACGGGTTTGTGGAGGTACAAGTGGTCGTGGAAAATGAATTGAGCCCTGCAGTATGTCCTTTTGAGTGTCTGGAAGGAATGACCAATACAAATAACACTGCTGCAAGCGAAAGATGTCCCACACTACTTTCCCACCACAAATCTGTGCTTCCCCCTGCTGATCGCATCAGGCGCACACTGCACGGTTCATTTTATTTTCCACAACCACCATTTACACCACACACCTGTGCTTGACGCTCCTCGCATCAGCCAACAGCAGGGCTGCTTCGTTGTTGCTCACGGCTGCCCTTTACAACAGAACCCACAACCTAATAGAGCGCAAAGAAGCTGATGTTGTGACCTGGTGCTGGTCTCTAAGTCTTCACCAATCACATGACACCAAATCCATTTAAGGTCCAAAACACATGCCAGCGTACATGTGCTCACATGAAAAGATATAAAAGCAACTCACAATTCACAAACACACGCCACATACACCCACATACCCCCCCCCTTACACACACACACACACACTCTACATCCAGGGTCAACCTTGTCACCCTTGCTGGAGAGGTCTTCAGGTCAGATGGCGAGATCGTGGCCAAGCTATCCACCAGAGCCAAGGTAATTGTCCACCAGAGCCAAGGTGATTGTCCACCAGAGCCAAGGTAGTCGTCCACCAGAGCCAAGGTAGTTGTCCAAAATGCAATGAAGCAGAACTGCAAGCAATGAAGGTATCCAGCAGAGCTAAGGTAATTGTCCACAAAGCAATGAAGCAGAATTGCTCTCAGATCCACAAAGCAATGAAGGTATCCACCAGAGCCAAGGTAGCTGTCCACAAAGCAACAAAGCAGAACTGCTCTCAGACCCACAAAGCAATGAAGGTATCCACCAGAGCCAAGGTAGCTGTCTACAAAGCAATGAAGCAGAACTGCTCTCAGACCCACAAAGCAATGAGTCATAACTGCAATGAGTCATAACTGCCCTCAGGCACAAAATTTTGATTGCGTTGTCAGATCAAATTACGGTCACTGCAAAGTATAAGACTCAGCACACCTACTGATACTAAACCCTAAACCCTAAACCCTAAACCCTTAACCCTAAACCCTGTCCGGTTGGTGTGTTTAATCTGAGCATGGCGTAGCCACAGGATTACAGCAGCAACATGTCTGCAAGATGATTCAAATTAAAACATCTTCTGAGCACAACCTTCTTGCAAACAATTTCAATTACAACACTTTCTGGGCACAATATCTCCCAGCATACGTGCATGACTTGAACGATCTAAGCTTGGTCTGGCCGTAGGACTGCAAAGCAGCAAGTTGTATCCTAATCGCCCTAATCCATCTTATATTCGTGTTTTCCATGCACAGTCCATTTCTGACTACGCTCCTGGTCCGTATGACCTGACCTTGACTGCACAACACCTTGGGAGCACTTCAGTGCAAGGTAGGCCAGCATGATCGGGTGTTCATCGCAGCATGACTCTTAAATAGGGTTGGCCAGAACCCTATATATACGGTGTATATACGGTATTTTTGGCAGGGAAATCATCAAATATACGGTCATATACGGTGTATATATACGGTTCTGGCCAACCCTACTCTTAAATGTTCTTGGATGCCGTTACGTACTTAAAACTTGAAGACACAGTTGGGAGCACTGCCACGTCCACAGGGCTAGCAGGATCAGATGCTACGCATTTTCATTTTCGCTTGTTTTGAACAGCGTCATACTGTCATAATGACTCGTTGCGTGATTTCCATTTGGATGAATGCCTTTGTCAACGCAATATATACACACATACATATATGTAGGTGCATACATATACACACATACATATATGTAGGTGCATACATACACACATACATATGTGTAGGTGGTTTAGGGTTTAGGTTGTGTGTATGCGTGTGTATGTATGTGTGATTGTCTGTATATATGTGGCTATACACACATACATATGTGTAAGTACATGTGTGTGTTTGTTTGTATGTGTGGATGTGTGTGTATATATGTTGCTATACACACGCATACATGTGTAAGTACACACATTCTATGTGTGTGTATGTTTGTGTGAATGTGTGTATATATGTGGATATACACACACATACATGTGTAAGTACACACAATCTATGTGTGTATGTATGTGTGTATATTTTTGTGGCTATACACACACATACATGTGTAAGTACATATGTGTGTGTATGTGTGAATGTGTGTATATATGTTGCTATACACACACATACATGTGTAAGTACACACATTCTATGTGTGTGTATGCATGTGTGAATGTGTGTAAATATGTGGCTTTACACACACATACATGTGTAAGTACACACATTCTATTCTATACAGACAAACCTTGTACAGGGTCAGCCGCAGGCTATTGCAATAAGGCAAGGCAGCAAACAGTGGCTGAAACTCAAGCACAAACACTAAAGCATGAACTGCCAACGCATGGATTCAACACTTTCCACAAACATGCATGATCTGCCAAAGCATGGATTCGACAAGCATAAACTGCCAAAGCATGGATTTAACAAGCATGAACTGCCAAAGCATGGATTCAACAAGCATTGACAAAGCATGAATTCAACAAGCATGAACTGCCAAAGCATGGATTCAACAAGCATGGACAAAGCATGGATTCAACAAGCATTGCCAAAGCATGGATTTAACAAGCATGAACTGCAAAAGCATGGATTCAACAAGCATTGCCAAAGCATGGATTCAACAAGCATGAACTGCCAAAGCATGGATTCAACAAGCATTTCCAAAGCATTAATTCAACAAGCATGAACTGCCAAAGCATGGATTCAACACTTTCCACAAAATATACCTTGCACAGGAAGCAACTGGTGGTCTGGAGAAGCAGGAGAGGCAGAGCCTGCAACTGAGGGGCGTAACAAAGCAGTAGCACCAGCTGCTACAAGAGCCTTATCAGTGGCGGAAGCAGAAGAGCAAAGGGCGGCAAAGGAGCTGCAGCAAGAGCAAGAGCAGCAGGAGAAAGAGGTTGCGCAGGAGTTGTGCTTGCGCAGGAAGGACTTGGCTGAGCTGCAGAGCAGGTGAAATTGTGCAGAGGTCTATCAGTCAGATGTTTATGTAATCGGATATTGACAAAAAGCAGTATAACAGGCTTGTCAGAAAATTAGCGCTCGCAAAGAAAGAGCATGGCTGAGCTGCAGAGCAGGTGAAGTCGTTCAGAGGTCTATCAGTCAGATGCTTTTGTAATCGGACGTATTGACAGAGGGCAGTATAACAGGCATTTCAGAAAAGAGCGCTCGCAAAGAAATAGCATGGCTGAGCTGCAGAGCAGGTGAAAATGAGCAAAGGTTTCTCAGTCAGATGTATTTGTAATCGGACGTATTGACAGAGGGCAGTATAACAGGCTTTTCAGAAAACTAGCGCTCGCAAAGAAATAGCATGGCTGAGCTGCAGAGCAGGTGAAATTGTGCAGAGGCCTATCAGTCAGATGCTTTTGTAATCGGACGTATTGACAGAGGGCAGTATAACAGGCTTTCCAGAAAACTAGCGCTCGCAAAGAAATAGCATGGCTGAACTGCAGAGCAGGTGAAATTGTGCAGAGGCCTATCAGTCAGATGTATTTGTAATCGGACGTATTGACAGAGGGCAGTATAACAGGCATTTCAGAAAAGAGCGCTCGCAAAGAAATAGCACGGCTGAGCTGCAGAGCAGGTGAAGTCGTTCAGAGGTCTATCAGTCAAATGAGTTTGTAATCGGACATTGACAGAGGGCAGTAGAACAGGCATTTCAGAAAAGAGCGCTCGCAAAGAAAGAGCATGGCTGAGCTGTGAAGTGATTTTTTTTTGTAGGAGAACAGTCCAATGCTTATCGAGGTTCCTGTGAACTGTGATCAACTGTGAACTGTAATCACACTGTGAATTGTGACCACACTGTGAATTTTAATCACACTGTGACGACATCTCCAACAATGCAGTGCAGTGAACTGTGGAATGATGCGGTTGACGTGATAGCGGGTGAGATTATAGATTATAGATGCAGTGCAGTGAACTGTGGAATGATGCGGTTGACGTGATAGAGGGTGAGATCATAGATTATAGATGCAGTGCAGTGAACCGTGGACTGATGCAGTTGACGTGATAGAGGGTGAGATTATAGATTATAGAGGGGAAATGCATGTGCATCTGCTACAGTTAAATTGCAAACAGCGGGATGAATGTCAGTCATTAATGTAGAAAACTCTGCAGAATCTGGTACCTGCAGTTTGTGTGTGCGAAACTTTGTATCCAAAATTTTGTATCCAAGCTTGCCTTAATGCGTCCATTCATGTAACGTCCTTTCCCCCTAGATCCACACATTGCTCCTTACCAGACATCCAGGAATAGCAAAATGCATCTCAGCCGCAGCACCTGCACGTTCAAAGATCACACCATATACTGTTTTCGCTAATCTCATATGCGCGTGTACATAAATCATGCAGGCTCAAAACTTTGAGCAGCCAGCAAAAGCAGCGTTTGACAGACCTACAGCACTTGCGCGCCAGACACACAGCGTCTTTGCGAGCAGCTGCGCTGCTTGAACCCCGGTGTACTTCTGCATCATCCCAGCATGCCAGAGGCAGCAAACAGGTATGTGCACGTGCCTGCGTTTTGCATTGGACAGAGTGAGGGAGTGAGGGAGAGAGAGAGAGAGAGAGAGAGAGAGAGAGAGAGAGAGAGAGAGAGAGAGAGATAGAGAGAGAGAAAGAGAGAGAGAGAGAGAGAGAGAGAGAGAGAGAGAGAGAGAGAGAGAGAGAGAGAGAGAGAGAGAGAGAGAGAGAGAGAGAGAGAGAGAGAGAGA
>Ga0307968_1003079_pt1 | contig 13875 bp, 14 predicted proteins | sample OrgLakmetagen650_FD_201834 | JGI IMG/M metagenome (GOLD analysis project Ga0307968, IMG submission 201834) | Saline water microbial communities from Organic Lake, Antarctica - #650 | ecosystem: Environmental > Aquatic > Non-marine Saline and Alkaline > Saline | place: Antarctica: Organic Lake... | reverse complement strand
ACTGACCTTGTCTCTTTTTCTGGTGTCTTGTTCAGTCTGGCCTCCTTCTCTTCTTGAAGCTGCCTTTTTTTTTGCTATAGCTCAACTGCCCTCGCTGGCGGATATAGCTGTGTAACCCTTACCCTAACAACTTTTACAATGCTTTACACACGCAGCCTAGCAGTCGCACTTTTTGACTGATGGCTGTATTTGTGAACTCTGATTATCAAAGAGTCAACTTGCTTGAAGATGCTTCCCAATAAGCTCCATGTTCCTTGATTAATGTGGGGAGTGCTTTTCACTAACTGCATAGTTTTTGTTCTCCATGCATGTGCATTCTGGTGTGTCAATTGTGCTAACCTGAGGGTTTGGTGCTCTTTCCAGTACTTTTACCAACGCTCATCAAGTGCCGCTCTGAAGCCAAGAAGCAAGCACGAGGGATTTTTCTGAATTTATTCATCATTTTTAAAAGCATGATGGCGGGGGGGAGGGCTGGCTTGCAAATTATTGGCAGCAACAGTTTTTTTGGAAGGTGCAACATATTCACAAGTCCAGCATCTATACCACACCACAGCACAAAATGTTCTACATGGCGGCTATATCTACATGGTAGTTTGTTGCTGCTGTTGTGCCTTGAGGCGTTGCTTGTATTCCTGAAACGTGCCCCTCCAAGGGGCAACAGTGCCATTCTCACAAAGCCACAGCTCGTCCACTGTAGCTTCAATCAAGTATTGGTCGTGCGACACCTGAAAGGTACAAGCGTCATTGTTGGCAGATCGTGGCAACAACAAAGGGCGAGCAAAGAGGGCTAAATGTGCTGTAAGTGGCGGCAGGAAGTAATTGTATGTCTTTTTGTCAGCAGACGTACTACTTGGTTAGGCACGTCGTGCAGCGTCTAGTGTGAAGTCCGTCAGAATAAAAAGTGGCTGACTATCCTCTGAATTAAACCGGTCATGACCCATCCAAAAATACCGCACGGCCTGTGCAATCCTACGGCATGCGCTTAAATGAAGCACGACAGCGCTAGCAATAGCAAGAGGGGGCACCCTTTTAAGAACAGACGTGTGCCGATTGTACGGCATAGACAGATGTGAATGCCTGCCACATAAATGATCCAAGCAGGCGACAAGATCAGTTATTAGAGTAGTTATTTGACTATTTACTCATACCCTTGCATCAGTCGAAGGCAGGGGATGATGTATGGTTAATCACAGGGTTGTTCAGTTCGGGGTTTGGTCAAAAGTTTGGGTTCGAAATGTGAATTGAGCATTGAGTATGGGCCACCCAGCTGGCAACAATCAAGCTCAGTACCCAGAGGTAGCCCAGAGCAAGGGCTCAGTACCCTTGCTCTGGGCTGCTGATAGCACTTGAGCTTGAATGTTGCCAGCTATGGCGCACACGTCTAATTTTGCGCGACGTGAACCCTTTTTTTCACTACCATTCTCTCACATCTCACCACCCACTGACCTGGTTTGTGTAATTTCTATATGAATCGTCTAAATTTTAATAAAGAATATCATTGCAACAAAAATGGGGCAAAACGACCCAGTAGTTGGTCAGATACTCCATTTTGGCCCATTTCCCTTTAAGAAATCACAAAAGGGGTGCCAAAAAGGTGGAAACCAACCTTTACCAAATCTACTCTTTTAACACCCAGGATGATTTAGTATCATAAAGGAAGTGTTGCCGTCTTATTTTGGGATGAAAAGAGGCTCTGGTTGGGGAGTGGTGGCCTAAAATGTGAAAACTCAGTGCCAAAATTTGAACGGAAAACCCACCCAGACCACTGGGGTGGTCCGATCGACCCCAAACTTTGTGGACCGTCTAGTTATGTTCATCAAACATGGTCTGCATCAAAAAAGTCACATTTCAGGACATTTGCTCCGTCGACCCCCTCTGGAACTTTATGCCCTTGATTCAAATGTTTGGGTATAAAATTGCAGCCCAAAATGCAGGAAATAGCCTTAAATGGCCGTCAAACGGTCTAATTCTTTGTGTATTGATATCATACATATAATTAAGACAGTTCAAGCATGTTTTGGTTAAGTATGACCACAGAAACCAGTAAAATCCTCCATTTTCAAAGTTGCACATTGAACTGCTCGAACAGTTCGAGGGTTTAGAACTTTCTTGAACTTGATCGAACCCTTGCTCCCAAAAAATCGAACTGAACAACCCTGGTTAATCGTTTAACCAGCATAGGACACTGCAGCCCTCACAACCAGTCAAATGTTGGGCAGGCGCTTAGGACAATCGTAGACACCCTCAAGTACTCAAAACTTGCCTTGGGTATCAGTACCTTGAGACAGGAAGCTAGTCTGGACCGCACATGGACACAGACACTAACACAAATACTGCATGGACGACACTGGAGCACTTTTTTAATAACCAGACACACACGCTCAAAAGCATCTTCCCTGTAACGTGCCACTCAATATAAATATTTAGGTGGGAGCCACGCAGGCAGTGGCGTCATTTAGCACCCACCATGAGCACGCCCCCCTTAAACATCGCCAGGCCTTCAATCAATGCGTTGCAGGCATCAATGTCAAGGTGATTACTAGGCTCATCTAAGAGGAGGATGTGAGGCTTTGTCCATGTCATCTGCAGCATAGCAGCAGGAGTGAATGAATAACATGGGAATTGGTCTATTTATTATTAAAAAGGGCCAGACTTTCCCCACATCACTCGCAGCATGGCTGCAAGAAGCAGGAAACGAGCGAAAGAAGTAAAAAAGAGGAGGGGTAGTTCCCAATAATTTCCACGCAAAAACGCACCTTGGCAAACACAACGCGGTTTTTTTGCCCTCCACTAAGCTGATACATTGGTTTCTCTGCCAAGTCCTGGGGCAGTCCAAAAGAGCCAAGGTGCCCTCGCAGTATTTCCTCCTAAAAGCAGCGCATCAGCCGGGGTGGCACATGTTTTTGATGCAGGGGGCAAGAGAATGCGCTAGCACATGAGGGGACACGCAAAGAAAGGCATTCTTAGTTTAAAGTCCAGCAATGCTGTGTAAGCAGTCAGGAATTATTCATCAACCATTTACAGAGCAACCTATTTTGCACGCACTGCACACACACACACACACACACACGCACACGCACACGCACACGCACACGCACACGCACAAAATATACCTGCAGGCTAGGCATATTTTGCTTTGATGGCCACCAATCAACCTAACCTGATCAGCCGCACTTACTTCACACGCAATTTTACTCTGCCGGTAAGAGAGTATGCAACATCTATAATTGCACGTTCACACTAGCAAATATACACATGCTCACAGGTTAACCTAAAATCAGAAGCACACACACACGCATATACAACTGCCGTACGTCCATGGATTGAAATAAATAAATATTTTATGGTCAAAATGTACAACTCCCCCTTGAAATTAGTATTTTACAGTTTTATACTGCAACCGGCCCCCCTCACTGGAGCTTCCCGACGGGTGCGACGGTTGCAGGCAGGGCTGGGGCTGGGGCTGGGGGCAGGGGCAGAGCTGGGAAGGGGTCAGGGAGTGCTGGGAAGGCTTCCAGACTACTCATCGGAAGGCTTCCTGACCACTCTTTGCCGCTCGCACTGCTCAAAGACGTTCATTTTTGCAACAGCCCCACAACCGACCCCTTAAAAACAAATACATAAACCACCGCCCTGTCACCGCCCCCACCAAAAAACAATGATTAGGGGACGGTAATATACTTTTCGTACGGTACGCATATACATACATGCAACCAGGCCAAGGTGAACGTAATGCCTTGCCATTACCTTGACTCCTGGATATGTACGCTGCATGGAAGCGAGCGGACTCAAAGCCAAGTCCATGCCATCCACGTGGTGCTGGGAAAATATTGCCATGCGTACCTGCATACACGCGCATACACACACACTCACGCACACAGTGTAGAACACGAAAGGGGGTGAAGCCACATGCCCACAGATTTAAAAGGGGGTGAGGAACCTTTTTGAGAGGAGAAGACAAGCAGAAGACTGGAAGACTGGAGAAGACAAGCAGAAGACAAGCAGAAGACTCTAACAGAGCATACGTGTCGTTGCGGATCCTGCTTGATAATTGCCCTGGTCACATGGAGTTGGAATTCGAAGACACACACAAACGCTCTGCACCTTGTTGTTGCGCTGCACTAGTCCATACGTGGCTTCAAGCTGGCCGCAAATGAGATTGAGGAGTGTGGATTTTCCGATACCGTTTGGGCCCACAATGGCTAGCCGGCTTTCCAAGTCAAGGCCAAAGTTGAGGTCGTGGAATAGGGTGGGTCCACCTGAGTGCAAGGAGGATGCTCAAGGTGACACGCGCGTGAGGAGGATGCTCAAGGTGACACGCGCGGCCTTGTTTTTGGCAGACAGTGAGTGAGATGCAACCCTTTTTGCCAACAAGTCACACGGGGCGGACTTCACCAAGTGCCGTTCATTCGTCACCACAAAGTTCATCTAAAGCCTTTATAGCCAAGCTTGGGGACAAAGCCAACTCTCCGAACTAGGAGGCATCAAACAATGCAATGTGCGTCACGCTACGGGCCTCGATCGCCAACTCCGCTTGTTTGCCGTGCAGGTGTCCGAAAAAAATCATCCGTAAAAAATCCGAAATTCTACCCAGGCCCTGAAATTCTACCCAGGCCCTGCAACAACTGATAGAAGGGCAGGGTCTACATTGACTTCATTAAGGAATTTCAGCACAAGGAGCGGCAGAGCTGGTGTAGCTAGCAATTGAAGTCCCGCAGGCACCTTACAACTGGATGCACGCAGCAAAGAAAGGCATTCAACCTTTAACAACATTTACAACCCCTGACCCCTCTACAAAAGCTCATTATATTTGCAGATGCGTGCGTGAAACAGCTCCCATGCACACCTGGATAGTTGAAGGACACATCATTGAAGCCGATGATGGGCGGGTTGATGGTATCTGATGGGTCTGGGAACCTGCACACACACAAGCCACGGTCGCTCAATGAGCCATATGGCGTGTATGAAAAACGAGCAGGCTTATACCACGTTTCTCTCAACAACCCATGTCAGAAAAATCACTTGTGGACGGCAGTATTACCAAGCGTGCCATAGCCATGCATGCACTTTGTGGGAGTGGAGGCATTAAAAAGCAGTGCAATGTGTTTTGTGGGCAATCAGTGAGCAGCTGCAGACGCCCGTGCGCTCCTGACCTAGTATGCGTTTGGCGCATAAGGACAACACAGACGAAGTGGCGTGGCTGCAGCTCCAATCAATTGTAGGTCGCTTGTCATAACACATAACACCTTTTAGGCAGCACAGCGAGCTGGAACGACGGCTACTCACTAAGCAATGAAGTGCACTGCGTTATCAAGGCACTCCAATTGGTTTTAAAGAGCAAGTGCTCTTGCAGGAAGCGTGCAACACAACCGACCCAAATCCAGCAGCAGCCTTGCAGCTCCGTATCATTGGCTTGAGCCTCAGAAGTCCTCAGCTGGTACATTGGGAAGTGGTCTGTATAATCAGAAGTCCTCAGCTGGTACATTGGAGATTGGTCTGTATAACCCACATGTCACACTGGCCTATGCCCACCCCTAGTTCATGCTGCTTGCATCCTTCATCCAGACTTGAAACATCTTACAGCTTTCAGTAGCAGCATGCCATCACAACAAATGCATCAAAGCAATCCATCTTTGTTGCCTACAAACGCCCTTTACCCCATCCCCCTGCTCTAAAACCTACGCTTTCACATCATGAGTATGCAATCACGACTGCTTGAGGAACAGCAGATACAACACACACACATACTACACGCCCATTGTTTTGAGCACATTATTGCTACGGCACGACACACCGGCCGTACACAAAACGCACTTGAAGCAGTACTCTGAATCCGCTTCCACCGTCTCCACGTCAGCCATGCGTTCCAGGGCCTTGATGCGCGATTGCACCAAGGCTGCCCGGTTGGGGTTGTACCTGATAATATACAAGCACACGCACACAGAACCGCACGGGCGAAGAATGAATGGACATGCAACCGTGAACTTTGCCTGGCACGCACTTGAAGCAATACTCCGAGTCCTCCTCCACCAGCTGAACATCTGCCATCTTTTCCAGAGCCTTAATGCGGGACTGCACAAGTGCCGCTCGATTAGAGTTGCACCTATGCGTGTGCGTGTGTGTGCGCGAGTGCATGCGTGCATGCTTGTTGACAGTGGTGCGTGTGCAAGGCAGGGTCACGAGAAAAAGGTTGGTTGGAGAGTTCACGAAACCTGAGAGGGAAAACAATAAACACCACAGGCATCAATTTGGCCTGTATGATATATCGGGCCTCTGTGGCAGAGGCAAGCTGCAAGCACATCAGCAATCAACAAGCCGGGTGGCAAGGCACGGAAACGAGAGGAGGGCAATGAGGCAGTTATATCATTTGAATGGAATATATTATTACCAGAGAATGGCAAGGAGTATATGGCTGCTTGACGCGTTCCAAGCATGCATCCTTCAAACAACACCTACATGCATACGAACATGTACACGCCATTTCATATATGCATGCACATACCACTCAGGACTGTTCAAGCTGCCTGCTGCCTGATCTCAGTCCTCACCTGAACCTATCAATAAAAGATTGGACGTGCTGCCGTTTCTGGGTTTGGGCCTCCGCCTGCTTCCTAGCATTGCGCATGTGCTCAGACATGGTGCGTTCAAACGTGTCGTAGTTGCCCTGCACCATGTTTATAAAAAACGCATGGGCTGTCAGAGTGGAAAATCAGCTTGTTCGGAGGGTAGTCTGCACACTTTCTGAAAAGGGTATGTGCTCAGGATTGGTACGCATTAGGGCCTAAGCCTTTATGCTTGCAATGTGTGCACGTACTTGGTTATGTATTTTAATAAGCTTGATACGCTTCAACACACACTTGCCCTTTCCTGGGCTACAAGGAGAATGCTACCATGACACATACGTACAATGGAATGTTTACTGCTTGAAAGCACTCCAAAAGTAACCAGGGCGCCTCATCACCAACGACACAGCAACCCAAACTGAAACCGACCTTGTACGTCTTAATCTTTCGGGAGTGCAGGTGAAGGATGTCGGTACACACAGTGTTGAGGAATTCGCGGGCGTGGCTGACAATGAGGAGTGTCTTTGGCCACCTGAACGGACAAGAGGGTGTGCATGTGTGTGTAAGACGGGAATGTGCGTGTGTGCTATGTTGCTTTAAAACAAGGGGTCACATGCATGAGCGGTTTTATGCCCAGGGCGGATGCATTACTGGAGGTCCGTAAACATTACGGCACAATGAAATTGTGAGAACAGTTTTTCGATTTTGAACGGCAACACAAACCCCTAGTGATTTCAGTTTCCAACAATAAATAATTTTGTCCCGTTCAATGTACAGCAGAGAACATTGAGTCGATATGCAACAGCAGTTACTCGTGCATCAAAATCAGCCGGGCATGCAAGTTGTCAATTTAAAAATCCTACCCCCTCAAGCCATACTTAAGCGGCACACAGCAAGCATAAATGCATAACTCCGCAGGTGTATTCAAGGCCACTCCTTTGAGGGTGCAGGTGTAGCAGACTGCATGACATTTCGTTAGGCCAGAGGCCTTCGACTCACGTGACAAGGTACTCTTCTAGCCACAGCACAGCATGGAGGTCCAAGTGGTTGGTGGGCTCCTGAGGTGTGTTGAAGAGCGGCACACAATAGCTGAACAAACGGGGTTATAGATAAAAAGTGCTCACCTCCTTCTTTGCCTCCACACTTTGTCCCAAATATCTAAATCAAAGCTTACAGTTGACGACGCAAAGAGCGTTTTCGCACTGAGCATGCCTTTGGTAACACCTGCACGTGGGATGATCTACGGCTGGCAGGTAGCATGGAACTCACATCTAGAAGCAGCAGGTCAGGCTCCACAAAAAGTGCTCTGGCCAGCGCTACACGCATACGCCAGCCACCACTGAACGTCTTGGTTGCACGATGCATCATTTCATTGTCAAACGACAAGCCAGCCAGGATGTGTGCTGCACGAGCTTCCGCTCCTGTGTGAGTGCGCACGTGCATGAGAGATGTGTTTTGCTTTAGGAGTGTGAGGAGTGTGAGGAGTGCTTTGGGAGTGTGAGGAGAAGGGTAGGGCCATGCAAATGGATCAAATGGATTGAGCATACACAACATGCTAAACATCAGAGACTGACAGCTGCTCAATGCTAACACAGCTTTACAAGGGCAAGCCAGATGGCAGGATTGAAGCATTCGGGCACAACACTCAGGCAGGCTCGGAAACAGAATCGTAGGCCTTCTACCATCATGCGGATATGCAATTACAGCACTACGGGGGGAAGGGAGCAATAGTAGCAGAGCTTGCCATGCTCCTACAAGCCAACAAAGTGCTCCATAGAGGCCTGACCATGTGGGCAAAACCAACATGTTTAGGGTTGCCTGAAACCGCGTGTGTACGCTGTGCGCTGTATATACATGTACTATGTGACTGAATAATTCCGCCATACAAGTATGGTTCAACCTAAAGCAGTGTTGCATCCCAGCTGACAAGATCATAATCCTCTGAGTACTTAAATCTGACAATGTCAACAAAACACACATCTGACACGCGTCTCTCTAACCTTGAACCATCCGCCTGCAGCATCAATCGACACGTGGGCATGCCAGCTGACCTAGCGTGTGTCCACATTCACAGCCCATCACCTGGAACCTACCAGCGGCGTCAATCTCCTCCAAACGTGTGTACACATCCACAAGGCGTGTTGCCATTGCTGTCTCAGCTTGATCTTGGGACATTTCTGCGCTCTGCTCCGGCTGCTTTGCTTGTGCCCCTTTCTTTCTTGCCTGAGGAAGAAGAAATTGCGATTGAGGTCGCTCCAGGTCATTAAATCGTGCGAGCAGAGATGATTCAAATGCGTAAAATGTGCGAGCAAGGGGGAGTACGTGAAATATTTCATTAAAGTAATAAGTAATAAAACTCTCAGAGAGTGAGTAAGGTGAACAGATTCATTTCCAGATCAGATGAGACGAGGCAGGACGAGCCTGCCATACCCAGACGCACATCCCTAGTAACGACGGATGCACACCCTGAGTAACGACGGGTGCACACCCTGAGTAACGAGGAATACCGTGTGCCGCTTGACCCTGCTGCCTCGCCAAGCCATGGCAGCACTTGTTTGGATACAGGTGACACTGGACACTTGCTGCTTCCAGACATCGGCCAGCCTCTTTGTAAGGGTTTGCAGGCAAGCAGCCCTGTCCATATCATTAGCACATTATGCACACATCGTGTGCCTTACCTGCTGCTGCTCCTTTGCTTTACCCGCCTTGGTGTTTGATGCTACTGCTTGCTGGTCCACCTTGCGCTGCTGCTGCTCCTGCTGCTGGTGCGTGGGCAGGGCCTCAACGTGATGCCCATTGGAGGCGGGCTGCTGCATTCCTTCTGCTGCCGCCTCCTGCACAAGAGGGAAAGTAAGAACACAACAGAGTCATACGTAAGCAGGATACATAGGGTGTATGATTTTGCCAGCGAGGCTCAACGAGCATCGTCAAGGGCAAGGCTCGTTGGTATAGGCCCTAGTTGGTGCATTACGGTCAATAAATCACTTTCTGAAACTTGCGTGGATTGAGCCAAATAATTTTTGGTGTTCAGTATTCTTCGTGAAGAGACCAGACTGGAAATAATTTAAGAAGTGTCTGGAGAATGTCTCATGGTGCATTGCCTGGACAGCAGATTGGCCGGCAATAATTTCCTTGTCTGTTTGATAATATTATATGCTGCCCATTTTAGGAGGCCGGGAAATAAAAGTCCGATGCTTCCCGGAACAAGACTGTGTCATCGTGATGTGCCATTTCTTGCGCCTACATAACACACACCTGATGTTATTATATAAAGATTGTGTACGATGTTCCACTGAATTTCCCCAAAAATGGACGCCCTATTGGGCTGTCTAGGCTTTGACAGCAGTGACGTCAAGGATCGACGAAGCTCGACGAGGCTCAACCTTGCCTAGCCTCGACTAGAGATTGGCACACCCTTAGTCATACATATACATGTCAATGCCCCTCTGTAGATGATTTGCTTGATGTTGAGCAATGAGAAGGATTGTAATTGTAACACATCGTGTCTGATAGAACATTAAATTGAGGGGAGAGCACATAAAGTCCAAGGGGGAAGGATGTGAGAGGCGTGAGAAAATGGATAGCTTTCCATGAAACGTGCACTCGTGTCAATACGGTGTACACAAGTGGGAGGTGCGACAATGAGACAGCTTGTCGTGTGCACGTCCAATGCTGCTGAGTATTAAAACAGTGATGTGCCAGTACGGTGTATCGTACAATTTACGGTTTTACAGTATGTATAGGGTTGGCCAGAACCGTAAATATACACCGTATATGACCGTATCTTTGGTGATTTCCCTGCCAAAAGTACCGTATATACACCGTATATATATGGTTCTGGCCAACCCTAAGTATGTACGGTCATGGTATGGTAAGGTACGGTCAGACTGTACATACGGTGAAATACGGTACGGTTATAGCAGTATGCAAAAGGCTGGAAGTTGCCTAATTTGCATTGAAAAATTCATTATTGGCTCAAACACTTTACAGTGCAGATACTTCTATTGCACATGTACTTGTATGAAACTACGAGGCACTGGTGCAAAGAAAAAGCACAAAAATTGGGCTGACAAAGCAAAAGCAAAGTTCTGAACGGGAAATGAACTCAGGATCCCTTTCCTCGTGCAAAAAGGCAAAATACGGTCGACCGCACTGGTACGATTTGAACCATATTTTTCCTTCGACTGTATAATACTATTTAGGACCGCAAGGTACCGTACACGTACCGTATATTCGATTTGATAGTGGAAATAGGGCGTACTGGCGTACTTCACTATTGATTAAAAATTGAGCAGATTTGGTCCAACTTACTCCTAACAGAGATCAACATTGCAGCTGCAGGCAGAGTTTGAAGGGATATACATAGGGTTGGCCAGAACGGTGTATATACGGTATTTGTGGCAGGGAATTCACCAAATATACGGTCATATACGGTGTATACATACGGTCCTGGCCAACCCTAGATATACAGCCACGGACGCGCACAAGTGTGAAATTCTTGTCTTGCAGATGCAGGTGAACTGAATGACTTCTGCTGTTTAATCCTGACCTCTGTCATGCAAGTACACAGACACCTACAACACATGTTGCAAATGCTCTGTCCACGCATGAGCACTTCTTTTTAAGTCATTCCAGCCACAACCACGCAAAAACAGCGTGCACACCTTGCTGGCCATCTTGGCAAGTATTTGTTGCTCTTCCTGCAGCAGGTTGGTTCGCTCTACGTCACAGGCCAACACGGCCTGGGAGGGGAGCATTAAGCAAGCAAAGATAAGGGGGCGAGGGTGCAGCAAGTAGAGGAAGGGGGATAAAAAAAGCTGCTGTCCTAAATTGGCACTTCTTGCTACAATAACAGGATCCAGGACCGCTACACCTCACTTACACCCCCACACACGCACACAATACGCGCACATGCTCATACAATAAAACTCATACACACACATACCCACCACACGTACCCACCTCCATGACAGTACATTCCTCGCCCGCCACCTCTTGTTCCACATGCAGGATTTGACACTGTGGGGGGATACCGCGGATCTCGTGGGCAGCCATCGCCCTTAATAAAGTAGATTTGCCTGGATCGAGAAAACATCCAACAACCTTACACACGTTTGTATGAATTCATCATAAGCGAGACCAAATTCAATCCTGACTCCCGTACTATCAAAACATCAACAGCACACATACAAAAATTGCACTTTTCATATGCACCATCTTGAGACAGACTGTCTCACACACTGCCTAGCAACGTACGGCTTGCTGTGTGTGCCTTTCACATGGAGGGAGAGCACCTGCCGCTCCCACCTGTGCCATTCCGGCCGATTAGACCGTACCGCCTGCCAAAGGCCAGCATCAAGTTGCCCTCCTGGATCAAGTTTTTGCCCCCGTTGGCCACATCAAATTTGTCCAGTGTCAGGTCCCTAGCACCCATGCCCCCTGCTCCACCTGGGGCGAGCGTGCGAGTGTGCAAGTGTGTGCAAGCATGTGTGTGGAATTGCTTAGAACCTAAATCGGAATATTTTTTCTCAATAATACATCCTGAATCCGGCTATTCACGTTTGGCGAGCAGAATTGAGCAGAAATTTCAATCCTGCAAGCTGCAAGCAAGCTACATCGTTTTCATCTGCACCTGACTCTGGGTCACGCAAAATTACAGGAGCAGCCCCTCGAACTGCATCATCCGCTCGAGCTTTGTGGGCCTGTGGTGTGTTTGTGTGTTTGTGTTTGTGTGTGTGTGTATGTGTGTGTGTGTATGTGTGTGTGCGTGCACGGGTGTACATGTAAGTGAATGTGTACAAACAATAATGCTGTGCGCACCAATCTCATCATTCAAAGACAAATGTCAAATGTTCCCTCAAAACAAGTCAGCAGAACCCCACCTCAAAAGCAGCACGTGCTGCGGCCTCTTCTTTGGCCTTCAGCTTCTCAATGCGCTGCTTATCCTTGTCACTGACTTGAGGCAACGAGGCAGCGGCCTCCTTCTCAGCTGCAGCCTGTGTGCATGTATTGTATGTATGTATGTATGTATGTATGTATGTATGTATGTATGTATGTATGTATGTATGTATGTATGTATGTATGTATGTATGTATGTATGTATGTATGTATGTAATTCTTAAAGTTGGTAGAGAAACTACAAATGCACGCATATACACACTTACACATATACGGACACATACACACACACACACGCACACACGCAAGCATGCACAGGAACGAAAAATTCGATCAAGATGTGCCAGCAAATTACATGCAACACATCTAACATACATGTACACCCAACAGCCTTACCTGCCGAGCAAGGGCTGACTGGTTTTCATCGTATAGGAGCTTTTTATTGTCTGCGTTGCCCATTTGTACTGGACCACTTTGCAAGGCACGCATGGCAGGCTGCTGGGCGGCTGCTTTGCCTGCAGTTAGGGGAAGTGGTGAGCATCGCCTGGAGGAAAGAGGACTGTCTTCTGATGTTCCTCTTGCTGCGTGCTGTAGACTGGTCTGCTATTTTGGACTTTCACGCAAGTATTCAGAGTTCCTGGGAGCAGCACATGCAGGCAGTATTAGAGTTCCTGGGACACTTTTCTTCTCACCAGAAAGCTTATCTGCCAGCGTCTTGCATGCTGCCATGGCCTCCGTGTCATCTTTACAGCAACCTCCGTCCACCTAAGCATGCAAGAAGATGCACATAATTTCTGAAAGACGCTGCTGAAAAGGAGATTCTGGTACGCCGTGCTTGGCCTTTGCTCACCCAGCGCATGTTGTCTGAACTGCTCTTATCCAAACTCCTGCACACCCACCAGGAATGGTCCTATGGCCTCGTATGCTTGATCACCATTGTCCCCAAATTCAAAGTCTTCATCCTCAAGAATACCACACACATAATCCAGCACTGTCTCATCAGAAGCCTTGCCCGCAAATAAGGCACGAACTTCTCGCTGAATATCCATAATTATATCAATAATAAAATTTTTTCTTTTGCCTGCAATTAGCATGAACTTTTCAGCCATTGCTCACCGGTGAGGCCACACGCACACACACACACATACACACATACACACATGCACACACACACACACACACACACACACACGTACACACACACACACACTCACACACACACACACACACACACACACACACACACACACACACACACACACACACACACACACACACACACACACACACACACACACACACACACACACTCACACACACACACAACACACACGTACACACGTACACATACACACACGGACACACACAAAGACTCGCACACATGAGCCTCTGCTCAAGCTCATTCGTAAGCCTG
>Ga0307968_1003078_pt1 | contig 13881 bp, 20 predicted proteins | sample OrgLakmetagen650_FD_201834 | JGI IMG/M metagenome (GOLD analysis project Ga0307968, IMG submission 201834) | Saline water microbial communities from Organic Lake, Antarctica - #650 | ecosystem: Environmental > Aquatic > Non-marine Saline and Alkaline > Saline | place: Antarctica: Organic Lake... | reverse complement strand
AACAAAGGTTGACATGGATATGTATGTTGTATATAACAAAGGTTGACTTGGATATGAATATTGTATACAACAAAGGTTGACATGGATATGTATATTGTATACAACAAAGGTTGACATGGATATGTATATTGTATATAACAAAGGTTGACATGGATATGTATATTGTATATAACAAAGGTTGACATGGATATGAATATTGTATATAACAAAGGTTGACATGGATATGTATATTGTATATAACAAAGGTTGACATGGATATGTATATTGTATATAACAAAGGTTGACTTGAATCAATTCGGCCGCGGTGCAAGGCCAATCTGTATTTTGTCACCGCACGCCAAGCACATCGTCACACACACATACACACACACACGCACACACACACTCACACACACACACGCACGCACACGCACACGCACACACACACATACTCACATACTACCACACTGCACTTCCAGGATCCTCATTCAATACAGCGAGCGCCTGAGCCATTTGATATTCGCTGCAGCCGACATCGTGCTGGTGCCCTCCAACTTTGAGCCCTGTGGATTAACGGTGAGTGCAAGCAGAGGATGGTGTTTTTGCCATGTAGCAATTCCCAGGTGGACCAGGCACAGACGTCATGTGTGTGTGTGTATGTGTGTGTGTGTGTGTGTGTGTGTGTGAACACATGATCAATGAAGTAAGGGGGCAGGCATTTTACTTCACGTGGTAGCGAACATCTTACTGTTTTGTATTTTGTCTTTCCCACATTTTGGGCCATGGCAAGGCAAACAACAAGAAAATAAACTAACGTGATTGTTGTGGAGTTGCGGACGTGTAAACGTGGAGGCATGCCATGGATTGCAGCAGCCTTTTGCGTTGCATGAACATCATGGATTGCAGCAGCCTTTTGCATTGCATGAGCATCGTGGATTGCAGGAGCCTTTTGCATTGCATGAGCATCGTGGATTGCAGCAGCCTTTTGCGTTGCATGAGCATCATGGATTGCAGCAGTCTTTTGCGTTGCATGAGCATCATGGATTGCAGCAGCCTTTTGCGTTGCATGAGCATCGTGGATTGCAGGAGCCTTTTGCATTGCATGAGCATCGTGGATTGCAGCAGCCTTTTGCGTTGCATGAGCATCATGGATTGCAGCAGCCTTTTGCGTTGCATGAGCATCATGGATTGCAGCAGCCTTTTGCGTTGCATGAGCATCGTGGATTGCAAGATCATTTTTTGCATGAACACACTTATGTGTGTCGTATACGTTTTGATGCTAATTACACGCTTGCACGTGCGCTGAAGGTACATTTAATTTGCAATCTGATTTCTCTCAGACACATTGCTGTGTACGCTCACGTATACACACTTGCGCACACACACACACTCTCATTATCTTAATCACACGCAGCCAGAGTGCACACACACGCACGCACGCGCACATAATACATGCACACACACAGAAACAATGTACACGCGTGTGTGCAGCAACTGGTGGCGATGCGCTATGGTGCAATTCCGGTGGTGAGACGCACGGGTGGGCTGGCAGACACAGTACGGGACCTTGACACCTGGCCAGGCCCTGAGGTGAGGGCCGTTGTGATTGAAAAGTGTGTGGCTCTGGAATAAGGGCTGGAATTGGAGATTGGGGTTCAGAAGTGCTGACTGTGATGGGATGTTGTGGTGTAGGTTGAAAGTGTGCTTTCGAGTCGACACACACACACACACTTGCACACACACACACACATACACACACAGTGAGGCACTGACTGTGATGGGATGTTGTGGTGTAGGTTGAAAGTGTGCTTTCGAGTCGACACACACACACACACAAAGAGGCAGTGACTGTGATGGGATGTTGTGGTGTAGGTTGAAAGTGTGCTTTCGAGTCGACACACACACACACACACACACACACACACACACAAAGAGGCAGTGACTGTGATGGGATGTTGTGGTGTAGGTTGAAAGTGTGCTCTTGAGTCGACACACACACACAGTGAGGCACCTGGCCGTCCGTGAGGTGAGGTTTCTGTACAGGGAGCGGAATAGGACGCGATGGTGTGGGCACTACCGCAATTTGAAGAAGCTGTCTGGAGCAGCTTGCTGTAGAGACGATCAAGATGTGTGTACAGTTGTGGCCACAGTGTGTGAATACAGTTCTGTGTGTACAATTATGTGTGTACAGTTTCACAGTGTGTACGGTTCTGTGTGTAAAGTTCTGTGTGTACAGTATCACAGTGTGTACAGTTCTGTGTGTACAGTTGTGGCCAAAGTGTGTGTTTGTGTACGATTCTGTGTGTACAGTTCTGTGTGTACAGTTTCACAGTGTGTACGGTTCTGTGCGTACAGTTCTGTGTGTACAGTTCTGTGTGTACAGTTCAGTGTGTACAGTTCTGTGTGTACAGTTTCACAGTGTGTACAGGTCTGTGTTACAGTTTCACAGTGTGTACAGTTTCACAGTGTTTACAGTTCTGTGTGTAAAGTTTCACAGTGTGTACGGTTCTGGCCCCAAAGAACACACAAAGAGTTTTTACAGAGAGCGAAATGTCTGACAATGAAACAGTGCTGTATATTTCCCTTCTGGATCCCCTGACACCTGCAAAACCTGAAAGTGTCTTGTTGACAAAGCTGTATGCCTGCGCATGTAAATGCACACGTGCAGTAAAACGCAGCGGCTGCTCCTTCAAATGGGCAGGTCAGTGACTCCCTTCACAATGCTACAAAGCGCGCGTTGAAGCAGAGCTGTTAGCCTTCCACCACTCCATCTGTGCCTGCAATTGCACATTGATTTCAGGAGGAACGCAACGGCTTCTCTTTTGACGGGGTTGACCAGGCCAGCATGGCAGGAGCTCTGGATCGTGCGTTTGCTTTGTATCGCGACAACCCTCGTAAGTGGAAGAGCATCACGGCAAAGGGGATGCAGGTGGGTTTGTTCACTGGTGTAAATTTGACAGTGTCTTCAAATCAGCCAGCTTCTCTCGGGTGCTTTAGTTATAATACTTTCAGTTGATTCCTGGCTGCTAATTTTCTGTGATGATTGTCTCAGAAGAATTCTTATGGTGCTTGTGATTACGTCAACTTTCTCCAAGTGAAGAGAAAAATGCATGCATACGAAAATGCAATTTATTTTGACACAAGCATTCGTCATTTGCTTTTCACTTTTGTTTGCAATTGGGATTGGATTGCTTCTGATTGTTGAAATATGCATTCTTGTCTTCATTATGGTGCTCCTTCACTGTTGCTGCAGCGAAAGCACTCCTTCCTTTGCTTGTGCACGTTTGCTTGACACAAGGCATTGGCATGTTATAATGTAGCAGCCAAAATGGTTAACCTGGAGAATGAGCGATAAGTAATGTGTACTTCACTTATGCATTTTACACATGCGCGCACAGGAGCAGACTTGTTAGTGGTTCAGTGTGCACACATTGATACAAGGCACACATTGATGCAAGGCACACATTGATGCAGGCACACATTGATGCAAGGCACACATTGATGCAAGGCACACATTGACACAGGCACACATTGATACAGGCACACATTGATGCAAGGCACACAATGATGCAAGGCACACATTGATGCAAGGCGCACATTGACACAGGCACACATTGATGCAAGGCACACAATGATGCAAGGCACACAATGATGCAAGGCACACATTGACACAGGCACACATTGATGCAAGGCACACAATGATGCAATGCACAAATTGATACAGGCACACATTGATGCAAGGCACACAATGATGCAAGGCACACATTGGTACAAGGCGTTGACGTGCGCACACAGACGCAGACGTGTTAGTGGTTCAGTTTGATGTTGGCATACGAAACTATGACCAGCGTCACTCAAAGAAAAGGGGACATACAACGCCACGCAGGCAGCACAAAAACCGCCCCCCACATTCATTCAGGCATAGGAGTGAGTTTGGTGCCGGGAAAACTCGGGGTCAGGGTCAGGGTGGACCATCCCTCCAATTTTTTATGGAGGAAAGATAAAACGATTGAGATCAGAACGGTTGGAGGCGTTGTCTAAAATTAGCTCCTGATGCAGGTTGGTAACAGTGCTGAAGAGGGCGTGGCAGGCAAGGCAAGCTTAGCAGCGTATTTGGCCGAAAAACTAATTACGTGCTGTGCACCATTACAATCATTTGTGTGTGTGTTTTAAAGTGCACTTCTTGACGTCCAGTTTGTTCACGCATACCTGCAGGCGGATGTTTCCTGGCGGCAGTCTGCCAAGGAGTATGTGGAGCTGTACAATAGCATTGCCGACTTCAGCTGATCAGTGAAAAAGATATACATGGCCGTTACTTTTTTTCTGCTAAATAATTAGTGTGGTGAAGCTGTGACCTGCAGTGGCAAGCTTCTCGCCGTATGCTTTTTAGGAGGCAGCTTGCAAGGAACCCAGTTCCCCACCAGAAAGAGGCTGCAGTGAATCATGTTTGGAAAAATAATGGGGATTGTTTACATAGCAGAGCTTCCCTGATCTTTGGGTGCAAATTCCAGGCAGGCAGGTAGCAGACAGTGTCGTAGGATTGTAGTAGGTACTTCTTTTTAGCCTGATTGTTCGGTCTTGGTGTTCGGATGTAAATTTTTTGTAAAATTGAGTTCTATTTGCTTTTTGCTTGAAAGGAGGTGGAGAGGCCTGGGTATTGGCTGTTTGTGCACATAAGTCCAACCTTTTGATGTCTTCAGAGTTGAGGCGTAGTGCAGCAAGCTGCTGTGCTTACCAATTGTCCTGGAGATCAGATGGTCAAAATACACACGCATTCACATGCTAGGCTTTCAGTGCTGAAGAGGATGGGGGGTGGCCATATAGTACCATTATGAGACAAGGTATACAGATAAGGTAAGGTTACATCGCTATATATGCCTCTGGGGAGCATCTGAGCGGAAGCCTGGAAAAGGCCTTAAACCAAACCAAAAAGGCACTAGAAAAAATCAAGGGAGAAGGGCTAGGCACTCAGCCACAAAAGAGGCTACACCAAAAATATCTGGTTGGTTCAAAAAAGTCCTCAAACGAGTTGGACTATCTTCATATTGAGGTGGGAAGACCAGCTGGCGGTGCTGTGTGCGGAGGCTAACAAGATGTTCATGCGGACAGTCCAGCAAAATGTGTTCCTCATCCTGAACAGGGTGGCAGTCACATTTGTCACAGATCCTGAGCTCATAAGGCCTTCTATTCCTGTTATGACGCATTCTTTGGACCAGAAAGTTATGGCCAAAAAGTTTAAGTTTACAGGTAAAGCCATCAATCAAAACGTGCAACTGCTAGGATTATGAGACAGACACCCTAGAGCCAGGTTATTCGCAGAGATAGGAGGCCAAGTTACTATCAGAATCCGTCAAAAGAACGTTTCAACAATTTTCGAGAAGAACTTTCTAGCTTGCTCCCCTCATTACTGTAGTCATTTCATTACTAAAAGAAGAGCTTGCTCTTCAGCATAAGACTGACCATTCCAGCAGAATTGTGATGACTTATTAGACACGCTTTGGGGGTGTACCTTTGGGGATCGCTCCTGGCTGATGGGATGACAGAAATAGAAATTATAAGCCTATGTTACCTATCTACCTTCGCTTGGACATTTCCAGCAATTTCAGCCGTGCACTTTCTTTCCTACACCTTTCTGGCCACAACTTTCTGGTCCAGAGAATGCGTCATGACAGGAACAGAAAGCCTTTTGAGCTCAGGATCTGGCAACCGAGTGCAAAATGTGTGGAAGATTACGAAGCAATTCATCAGCTGGGTAAGAGCAAAGCCTCAGCCCCGTAGAACCGCGCTTCAACTACAGACACAGGGCGGGTCTGTGTCAGATGTGATTGGCACATTGTTCAGGATGAGTGACACATTTTGCTGGACTGTCTGCATGAACATCTTATTAGCCTCCGCACGCAGCACAAGCTTGTCTTCCCACCTCAGCAAAAGGATGGCCCATCTCATTTGAAGACCTTTTTGAATGATCAACCAGGCGGTGTGTCTAGTGTTGCCCCTTTTGTGGCTGAGTGCTTCTTAGCCCTTTTCCCCTGAATCTTTTCTAGCGCCTTTTTGGTTTGGTCTGGTTAAAAGTTAAAGGTTGTAGGCTTTCCCTAGCTTCCGCTCAGATGCCCCCCAGAGGCATATAGCGATGTAACCTAACTCTTTCGCTATATTGATTCATCAAGCATAGAAAAATGCATGAGGTGTGTACCGCTATTCATTTGCCGAGACCATTGCATTTGGATTAGTCTCAACATGTATTGCAAAATGTTAGCCATTTTAACCTAAGGGCGCACACCCTCAAGGAGACAGCATCATGAAAACTCTTGTGTGACCGTTGTGCTTGTGAGCAGATGCAAGATGAAGCTCATGCGTAGAGATCCAAAAGAATGAAGTAGGGCAAGACACCGGATCAGGCGTTTACCACCCTCACTTAAATGTCTTCCACTATGTAACCCGAAAAGGCATGGGTATAACCAACACCATCTCACATGCAGAGCTAGCAGCTATAGTAGCTGCAGTCACACACGGCTACTCACATGTAGCCACAGACAGCCTTACATCACTGCACTGAATCAAAAAGCAGCTCTCACACCCGAATCTCCATCGCCACCACATCCAAGGAGATGTCCTTCAATCCATTGCTAAAGCAATCCGCCAATCACCATCGCCCATCCACTTCTTCAAAGTAAAGTCCCATGCCGATATTATCGGTAATGAACATGCTGACGCTCTTGCCAAAAAGTCAGCCACCACCTACTTTAACCTCGCTGACACCTCCATCAGAATAGCAGGCCCTGAGGAAAATCCCTTCTACAACATCACTGGCTTGCAAAAGAAGACACATAGAAAACCAAACACAAACCCAGATTCATACCCATACAACAAACATGGCCCATTCTCCTCCCCCAAAGCTTTGGTACCTACCAAACCACCGTGACGCCCTTCAAGCACATATGCATCTTCTCCATAAACTGGGAAACGCCAAAACTGAAGCGAACTACCATACGTACTACCAGACCCTCATAAAGGACGGCACTGCCAATGGAGCCGCTAGCAATGCTTACCTAACATCATCCAATGTTTCCTTAAAGACCAAGTGTATCATTATGAAGTACAGAACAGGCACCCTATATAATCAAAAACATGCGGTATTGTTCAAACTCTCAACAAGTCATACTTGCCCCCTCTGCCCACATGTAGACAGTGCCCTGCACATCCTTTCAGGGTACCAAAACACGCAAATAAGGAACATGATCACCGAAAGACACACATAGCATGCCGCATGATCTTTAAGGCTATCAGCAAAACAGGCTCCTTAGGGTCATGCATTGTCTCCAAAGATATAGGCAGCAACAAACGAATGACCATTCAAAATCTCCAGGTTCCTGAAGCAGCTGAAAGTAGAATAGTTCCCAAATGACTCTTCCCACCCCGCTTCCGAGATAAAGACCGATTTACCTCCAGCCGCCCAGATATTGTGCTGGTTACTCCCATCACTGCAAAAACACAAAGATAACAAACAAATGTAGGGGGATGGGTTCTTTGAAGTGGCAGGGGGAGATTGAGGGAGACTGGGAGCACCTCAGCAGCACTGCCAGCCACCAATAGAGCCACCAGCCCCAGACAGCATCGACCTAAAGACCTCAGCAAACATCGGCGTGACATCCACCTTGTCGAGATCAAGTATTGTGAAGACACCAGACCTGAGAACCAGCTGAACGCCACAAAGGAACAGCACAAAGATCTCTGCAACATTCTCCAAGGAGCCTCCGTTACTCTCCACATCATCCTTTTGGGTGTGGGTGGCACCATCTACAACACGCTCACTCTGAAGCCTTTCAAGGAACTGGGTCTTGATTCTCAAAGAGTTAAGAAGCTTGCCTCCAAGCTCCAAGCTCCATGTGCACTCTGTGAACTTTGTTGCTAAACTTGTCCATACCAGACGTGCCCTTTCCAGAACTATATCAACTCTCACCAGGAGCCAGTTTCAGACCAAGCCTGCAACCCTCTTGATCCCCATTGATTTTTCCTTTCCATTTTGCGATGCATGGAGGAGCTTTACGATACTCAGTACCAAAGTGGCTCCTTTTCCTTCAATAATGTGGGGAGTGGTTTTCACTGCCTGCGTAGTTTTTTCTTTCTCTTTTTCTCATGCGTAGGGATGCAGACATGCAAACGCACATCTGTGCTTTGAGGAGAAAGTTTGCGTACCTGTTCATTCAATTCTTGGATGATTTTTCACTTTTTTGCGACAAATGGTTTAAGATTTTCCTGTAGCAAGAACACAACAGCTTTTTTTTGGGTCTGAGCTTATTGTTGATTTATTGTTGACTGGTGAGGACCAGTCACAGGCCGATCTGCCAAACACTACGGCTGAAGGTCCACCCATGTGAATCAAAATATAGATCTTAACAATCGCAACACTGCTGGCGGCTAGAGACGTGGAGTTACGCACGCTTGCTGTGGTTGTACTAAACAGTAGGAGTTAACCTGTAAGTATTTTAGAGAAAGACACCTGGATTTTTGGACGCCTCAATCTGATGGCCACCCACGTGAGCGCAACAGCAAATTTTATACCTACAATAGATGGTGTGCATTACCTCCAAGAAAGGCTATGGCATCTTATTCTCCTTACAGCCTTCCCAAATACATGTTCCTTGACCTCCCACAAGATGTCATTCGCAGTGATGCCCGTTTTCGACTGCGTGTCCACACCCTCCGTTGTGAGACTGTGACATGGAACCCCAGGTCCTCCCCTGCTTGTGATTTGTGTGAATCTGAAGATGATGTCCAAGATGAGCAGCATGTCATTTTTTACTGCACGCACCCTCATTTGGTTTCTCTTCGCAGGAGATTTGCGTCCTTATTCTCAGAGACAAGAGTGCAGGACGTATTTGCCTTTTTGCACCAGAACAACAACAAACTCCATTTTTTCTTGCATGAACTAACTGCTTTTTCTGAGTTTATGAGCAGGCTAGGTTGACTGGCCTTTTTCTTGTGAACCTTGTTATCTGTAATAGGCCTTTTTCTTTTTCTTTCTGAGCTTATGGATTTATTTGTGGCTGGCCGAGACCAGTCAGCAGCCGGTCAGCCAAACAACGTGGCTGAAGGCCACTCCCCATTGTAATCATTGTAATCTGCAAGAGCCTCTGTTAACAGAAGGAGCAGGAAAGGTTCAGGCACTATTTTATTATTGAAGGCCTTTATCATCCAAAGGAGGTGCAGCCGTCCATCTTTTGGTTCATTATTTTGAGAGAATTGAACAGTTTCTGAAGGCTTAAGTACTGGTCATATGCTCAGATGCCCCACAGAGGCATATATAGCGAAGCAAGCTTACTAATAATTAGTAATGCTGCAAATGTCTAGCAATGTGAAGATTTGGATTAGGGTTTAGGGTTTTAGGGGCTAGGGTTTTAGGGGCCAGCTTTCAGTAAATTTGCTGTGTACTTTTACATTTTCTGGGGGACTGCATCAATTTACAGATGTGCCAACGTGAATAGCACAAACAGGACTACCAAGAAGAATCAAGGTTCTTTGCAGCATGTGTCTGCTTTACTCCACACATGTAGCAATGTAACCTTACCTTACTACGCACATGATGAAATGGGACTACAGACTCCTACCCGCCATCACATCAAAGAATTAAGTAAAAAATGCGGTTAACATTGACATATGAAATTGAACACTGGGTCGCCTCTCACATAGGTAATTTGTTATAATGATACAGCTGTCACGTCCAACAAGCAACCCTTAAATTCTGTTCTCAAGCCGTACCTTCATCTCAAGCCATACCTTCATCTCCAACCACTGCACAAACACATACGTGCTGGCATACAGAGCACACATCTCGGACCACTGACCAAATACATACGTGCTGGCATACAGAGCACAAACACATACAGGGTGTGGCTCAACCTTGGCGCGTTCCCAAACCCCTTCCTGGTGTTACATGTTCCCTCAGAACAGAGGGTGGGTACAAGCTATGTCGTGGGGAGCAGGTACCAGCAGCCCTCTACACTCTACACTCTCCTGTTTACAAAACCACGAGACTGCCAGGTGAGCAGGTACCGGCGCTCTACACTCTCCTGTTTACAAAAACATGAGACTGCCAGGTGAGCACCTCCTCTACAATCTACAGCTCACACATGTGTACGTTTGTGTGTGCACGCCATAGTACAGCTAGTACGTAGGTGTGGCACTCATACATACACCTCAGTTACGTGAAGGCTGTACAGGCACACCATCTCCCTCTCACTTACAACATCAATCCTAGCGTGTTGGCACGCAGGCATAATAGTATACAGCGTGCAGGAACCATTTGTGTACATTCCTTTCCATCCTGCGCTTCCCTTATCATGTCACAGGAGCGAGGTGTCATAGTGAAAGTGAAATAAAGCTAGGCGGCATCAGCCATGCAGTCTTTTATTGCTCTAGGTGCAGTTCGCGCACCAACACTGCCCCTCAGGAAGTTAAATTCAAGCTAGTGCAACAAACTCATCTTCACGTGGAGAGACCACACTCACATTCAGGCTTTCTTTGCGGGCAAGCTGCTCACCTCACACACAAACACACGCACACACACACACACACACACACACACACGAAATGACCACATTTATAAGCAACACGGCCTTATCTTCCTTCCCCGCACACCGTTCCCCTTTCACTCAACGTCACCAAATGTTCGCTTTTACACATCCTGTTGGCATCCTCCTCCTCGTCCATCGACTATCTCCAACTGACACACACACATTAATTTATACACCCCCTTCTTCACCCTCACTTCTTGCCCTGTCCCTGCTCCTTGTCCCTCTGCTTCTGCACGGCTTGAGCAAGCTCAGGGTGGTTGCGTGCTACCTCTGCGTCTAGCGTGCCGTCCTTGTTGAGGAGCTCGGGGTGCACAAAGATCTGAAAACATGTGTGTGTGTGTGTGTGCCTGTGTGTGTGTGTGTGTGTGCCTGTGTGTGTGTGTGCGTGTGTGTGTGACGTGTGATGTCACAAAAGGTGAGTTTTAAGGAGCCTAAACCCACACACTAAAACACACACAGGGGGAAGCTGAGACGAACGTGCTATGCAAGACGTGTGTCTACGTATTGGGGGTCCACACTCATCATGTATGGGGGAAAACAAGCTAGTGCGGAAAAGCAGAGAATCTATGGTGCTCTGTCATGCAGCTCAGGGCCCAAATATGTGTGTGACGGAAATAAGCGACAGATCGATTGTGTGTAAGGTTTGTGACAGGGAGAAATATTTGCCATGCAGCATCAATTGCGTTTCAGTGACAGCATGCTTTGTCGTTTCCTCTGTGTGTGGAGGTCCTTACTCACGCCTGCGAGCTTGCCTTGAAAGCACACAACAGCTCTCCAATTTAGAACCGAGGTGCACGTGATTCAGGTCATTGCACAAAATCACCTACACAAGGACAGACACAATAGGCTGCCTGACCAAGCACAAACAACCTGCCTGGAACAATGTAAGCACAGCTTATCTTTATCTCTCTCTCACAGGGCTGAGGCAGGCACAGACAAACAATACATGCCTGCAAAAGCACGGACACTTTGCCTGAACAACAGCCAACGACAAACGAAAGGGACATCAGTGGAAAGGGGTATAAAGGGACACCAGCCATCCCAAAAATAACTTCAGACACAGAACAGACTCCAACAAGACGAGCCTGACTGGACGAACCATCGACCGAAAACAGCAGCGCACCGGCTTGTCTGGCAGTGGAGGGAGGATGTTAATGGTGGGGATGGGGTGCTTGGCGGGCTCACTGATGAGGGAGGTCTGCGAGGAGCAGGGTGATAACACACAAAGCTGAGGTGTGGGTTTGCTGTCTGCTTTGGTATGACGTGAGCTTAGGGTTTCAACTCACTACTGCTTGGCTGGATTTTTGCGTTCTTTTTTGTTCATAGTTATGGGAGCTGGGAAAACGATTTACGATCTTTAAATCCAGTCTTCGTGTCTGCTTGTGCAAGGCGTGCATTTAGGGAATAGGGGTTCAATTTGATACCCTGGTCTGACCACTCGAATGAGGTTCGCCAAACCAGCTTGAATGCAATCGTAACTGCGGACTTTTGCCTGCTCAAAGTATCGAGTAAGTACAACACACTCAAGCAAACATTTTCCTTACCATGAGCGTCTCCTGCAGCAGTACGTTGTTCTCTTCTCGCACAGACATTAAGTCTTGGATGAATTCCTTGGACAGCTGGACCCGGATCTGCAGCGTGTGGGTGTGTATGCGTTTGTGTGTGCATGCGTTATGATATGGTGTGGGTTTGAAGTTGCCCTCCCTCGCATTTGCATCTTATGTCTGCGTACGTTTTTGCCTAATGATCAGGACCCAAGAACAGAAGCAATAAATATTGGCTTGAACAGGGCCAGCCCACAACCTCGCACAGATTGTACGCACGCGCGCATGCACCCATAACGCGCACACACACGCATACACGGTGACGCACATCCATGATCCGTTGAGCCAGCGCGCGTGGGTCCACGCCAATGGAGGCTGTGTTGTCAAACAAGGAGTCCTTGCCCTGCAATTTTTGCACATTTCAGGCGTCACAAGTCACAAGTGCAAAAATCGCATATTTCAGGTGTCACAAGTCACAAGTGCAATTATCGCTCATTTCAGGTGTCACAAGTCACAAGTGCAATTTTCACACATTTCAGGTGTCACAAGTCACAAGTGCAGTTGCGCGATCTTTGTTTCGTCTGTGTCGCGGGCAGGCACTTGACGTACAGAGCTCTGTATGCTTGCACGACTTGTGAGACATGGTCTGAACTCCTTCTGGGAGTCCCTCGGAGTCTGAGCAGCCATACTAGGCTTGAGAGGCCATTAAAGCCCAGTCTCATTCTGTATGCCTGGCAGGGAGTGATGACTCTGACACGACCTCTGTTATGAGAGGCTTGCTTTTTGAACGAGCACCACTGTGTGTTTCACATCACCGGACTTTTTGGCCAAGGACCCGTGCTTCTGCTCAAGCAACTAATGGCAGCACCGATTCAGCTCCTGAGGGGCTTACATCAGCCAATGATCAGCTGTGGGTATGTGCGACCACTGTCCGATGGGTTAGGGAATAAGGGTAAACATTTCTCCTTGGGACGATGTAATGCACCTCTCCATTCGACGTGACTTGGTTCCAAGGGGCACTATTTTGACCAAGGGGCAAAATGCCAGTGGGTGTACGCATTCGTCATTGGCCAACCCTGTCATGCTTACCACATCCATTTTGGTCATCGAGGATGGCTGCGAGAGGAGGTTCCGCAAAAAGGTCTCCCCACTGCGGTGGTGCAGCGAGTGTATGTAAGGTACATGAATGTCGAACGGTAGTGTGTATGTGTGTGTGTTTGTGTTTTTGTGCAAGCTTGTGCGTGCTGTTTGTGATGTTGCTTTCATCGCAAGCCTGTTTGTGCCCTCACAACTCCTGCATTTTGAAACTGATGAACTATGCCAGGAAAGCGTACTGTTGGAGGAAGCAGCAATCATCTGTGTGGTGAAACCGAGGTGAAACCAGACAGGTGGGATGATGCTGTACAAGAGCACAATCGGCTCTGATCCTTGGATGCAGAGGTGGAAACATGCAGTTCAATGGATGGCATTGCCCTCTCACCTAATGTCGTCCCATGGGGCAGCCTTACGAGGAATGGGGTGCGCCTCGATGTACTTCCACAGCCACTGGTAAACTATCGGGTTCAGCTCTTGAAGGTAGATCAACAATGTTTTGGCAGCCCTGCAGCAACGTCCATGTGTGTGTGTGTGTATATGTGTGTGTGTTGTGTGTGTGTATGTGTGTTTGTGCATACGCACGTGTGTGTATGTGTGTGTTGTGTGTGTGTGTGTGTGTGTGTGTGTGTGTGTGTGTGTGTGTGTGTGTGTGTGTGTGTGTGTGTGTGTGTGTGTGTGTGTGTGTGTGT
>Ga0307968_1003076_pt1 | contig 13888 bp, 20 predicted proteins | sample OrgLakmetagen650_FD_201834 | JGI IMG/M metagenome (GOLD analysis project Ga0307968, IMG submission 201834) | Saline water microbial communities from Organic Lake, Antarctica - #650 | ecosystem: Environmental > Aquatic > Non-marine Saline and Alkaline > Saline | place: Antarctica: Organic Lake... | reverse complement strand
ACTCTCTCTCTCTCTCTCTCTCTCTCTCTCTCTCTCTCTCTCTCTCTCTCTCTCTCTCTCTATCTCTCTCTATCTCTCTCTCTCTCTCTCTCTCTCTCTCTCTTTCTCTCTTTTTCCCTGGGAGGTTAAGCTAAAGAAGAAGAACTGGCTGTAATTTTGTAAAAGGAGCTACTTACGTGAGTCTAAGGTCGCTTGCCACCTGGAGCCATGAAGTCGATTAATTGATGCACGTCTTTTACGACGGAGTAGACCCCGATCCACGTATTGAGGATACTTCTTACATGTGTTGTATTAATCTCAGCCTCATCTGAAGTTTCAGTGCTTTTTATCGTGCTGCAGTCCTTTACTGTAATAGTTTCTCTAACTCGGTAATTCTTCAGACATGATTGAAGCCCTCATTGATGTCTCGAATATTTGTTTTCCTATTGCTCAGGTGGAAACTCTTGTAGTGCAGTTTAGCATCCTGAGTGTGTATTGACCATAAGCTGACAGCGTTCTGTTGAAGTCCAAGCTCTCAATTCGTATCACCCTGCGCACTAATGTTGTCCAATTTGCCATGCTCCCTCAGTAACTACAGGCCAGCACCTTACCTTAAAGTCTCTCTGTGTATGCAGTTGTGTGTGTGTTTGTGTGTGTGTGTGTGTGTGTGTATGTGTGTGTTTGTGTGTGTTACCTGGCAGTCACCAGCCCCATTTGGTTTTTCCTGCGGTGAAGGAGTCAGTAAGTCATGAGTAGGGTTGGCCAGAACCGTATATATACACCGTACATGACCGTATATTTGGTGACTTCCCTGCCAAAAATACCGTATGTACACCGTATATATATTTGGTTCTGGCCAACCCTAGTCATAAGTGGTGGTTGCTTCCATATATCACTGTGGGCGGTAGGTAGTTTACTGATTATTAAGGATTGGATGTTTGACATTTGCTCCAGTTCAGATCTTGCAGTGGAGGATGCTGTGATATGAATGCAATGCAGCTTTGCTCTTGTCAGTTTGTGTCAATCAGAAAATGCAGAAAATTGTGCCGGCAGTGGCGATTCAGTTACAATGTTAGTGAGGAAGTAGGGATGCCTGTGTGGGCCTGCTTGTTTATCTTCCATCTGCATGCCTTGATCGTCTATCATTAATGCCAAAGTAACTCTTAAACAGCACGTTCACGTCGTCCCTTACACGGGCTTACTTACCTTTTTTGCTCTTAGACAAATCTGTTCGCTACTCTTACATGCACACATGCACACACACTCACGCACACACACTTGCACGCACATATGTAGAGTTAACCAAAATTATGCCTATAAGCAGGAGGCGCCAGAAAAAACAATTCTGGATAGGCACGTATGATTCTTGAGCTGGTCCCCCTGCCCCCCCCCCCCACCCCCTAAACCCCCCTTCCGTTGCCCCCACCAGGACATAAAGGGTACCAATCTGCTCCTTTTTCAAATAGGCACCCATCTGCATACTCGTCAAGACCTGTAACTGAAGTGTTGCAGGGTTATGGGGCAAACATTGAGATACGTACGCCCATGCACACATTACCTACCACCCACACCTGGCTTGCACAGTCCCACATTGCTTCCATTTCTTCAAAATTTTTCTGACTATTTCATGCTGGCACAATCCTGGAAGTTTGGAGTGAATTGCTTCTCCATTAGCTTGACGCACCCCACGGCCTGCACCCAAGCGTGTGTGCCTCTGACTATTGGACATGTCCACAGTTCCCCCCCTTAACCCAATTTGCCCAAAAAGGGTGCCGATCGACTGGGCTTGAGCTGAGGATTCCGATGATATATTAAAATTTCCAAAAAAATCTGGACCCCCCCAGACCCCCTCCCCCCCTCCGATTTGACTCATATATATACTAATCGATAGCTCTCGACGTCAGGATTCCGAATATATAAATTTTAATCGATTTGACACGTGCCGTCCAAAAATTATGCTTACTGGCGCCTCCTGCTATAGGCTATAAGTTTACATGCCCAAGGTGCATATAGGAAATTCCTTGAAAGGAAGCTCACCTCATGTGCGGTGCGTATACACGGTACTGGCCATACACATACATCACACGTTGCTTTGAGAGCGTTGCCGCTGACCTGACGGCCATAAAACTCAACTTTCGTTTCATTTACCCCCACCCCCACCCTACTTTGCATTACCCTCCTGTATTTCCCCAATTCCTTTCCACCTGAAATCTTGCTCTGTTCGACTCAAGGCTTTAACACTTTTGGGTAACTTTTAAACACATCCACACATCCACATATCCACATCCACATCCACATCCATAGGTGCGGCAGAGGCATCAGTTCCAGCAAAGCGCCCTGACGCCCTCGCCCTCCCAACATCGCCCTCTGGCAACCATAGAAGAGCTACTGCCACAGAGGGGCGCAGTCCCAGCGCAGTAGGGCTTAGTGCTAGCCGCAGCCCGTCAGGACTAATGCAAGCACGGGTGAGGGTGCAAGCATGGGTGTATGTGTGTGTGTTTGTGTGTGTGTATGTGTGTGTGTGTCCTTAGTGTATATCCTTGCAGGAAGTTGTGTTTGGTAGGGCCCTATGGTCAGTGCCAGCCGCAGCCCCTCAGGATTCATGCAAGCACGGGTGAGTAAGGGAGTGCCGCCCATAAATAGCACCACAGTAGGTACCGTAGTGAGGATGTGTGTAATTAAACCGAGTCGTGTGTAAATATTATAAGTACCATAGTGGGCATTGTTGTGAGGATGTGTGCCATCGTTACCATTTGAGTACGTGCGTAGCCTTAGTAGGCACTAGATTGAGTGCAGGAGCAACCATGGTGAGTACGTGCGTAAGCTTATGACATCAACCTCACACACAGAACGCCTTTCCTTTCACCCAGAGAGCATTTCCTCGCACACAGAGAGTCTTTCCTAACACGCAGAGAGTCTTTCCTCGCTCACAGAGAGCCCTTTCTCACACACAGGGAGCTTTTACTCACACACAGAGAGAGCCTAACCTCACACAAAGCATTTCCTCGCACACATAGAGCATTTCCTCACACACACACACACATAGAGCATTTCTGCACACACAGAGAGCTTTTTCTCACACACAGAGAGCCTTTCTCCACACACAGAGCCTTTCCTCACACACAGAGCCTTCCTGTACGGCCACACAGGTCCACAAAGCACAGATATGCAGCCACCACATGATTTTTCACGCACCCACAGAGTTCCTCCGGCCTGGCAGGACTGCAGAACAGTCTCAGCCTTGGAGTCGCGTGGCTAGGCAGCAGCAGCAGCAGCAGCATCGGCGGCAGCAGCAGCAACAGCAGGCGCGCTACATACAGCGGACACTATGGGCTTGCCGGGGGTGCAGCGAAAACAAACATCATGGCAGCTGCGGCCGGGAATGTTTGGTGGCAACTGTGCAAGGACCGAGTGCAGGTATACCACATGGGTACAATGTATGCAATAGGGTACACTGTATGCACACAATGTATGCAATTGGAATGCACACAATGTATGCAATTGGGTACACTGTATGCACACAATGTATGCTATTGGGTACACTGTATGCACACAATGTATGCAATTGGAATGCACACAATGTATGCAATTGGGTACACTGTATGCACACAATGTATGCAATTGGAATGCACACAATGTATGCAATTGGGTACACTGTATGCACACAATGTATGCAATTGGAATGCACACAATGTATGCAATTTGGTACACTGTGTGCACACAATGTATGCAATTGGAATGCACACAATGTATGCAATTGGGTACACTGTATGCACACAATGTATGCAAATGGAATATTGGAATGCACGCAAATGTATGCAACTGGAATGCACACAATGTATGCAATTGGGTACACTGTATGCACACTATGTATGCAGCATGGGTACAATGGGTGTTCGAAGACACAAGCTGCATGAGTGTTTACTAACATGAGTGCAACATGGATGCAGTGAGTGTTTGATACCGTGTGCTGCATGGTGCATGTGGTGCCTGATCATGGTGCTAAATGGGTGCAATAAATATTCATTAACGTGTCCTACCAAATTAGCGGGGTGTTTAGAAAGATGGATTGTGATTGGGTTTTGCCAAACCGATCCTTGGTATTCCTCCTGACGCGTTATTGTTTAGCTGAAGGAGGCAATTGCAATGTTTCGTGCTTGGCACCAAGCTGCCGTCAACTGTTCTAAGGATGAGAGTGCAAGTGGGTGTGCTACACATGGGTGTGCTTCACATGGGTGTATGGGGTGTTACACATGGGTGTGTGGGGTGTATGAGATGAGTGCAAGTGGGTGTGCTACACATGGGTGTATGGGTGTATGGGGTGTATGCGATGAGTGCAAGTGGGTGTGCTACACTTGGGTGTGCTACACATGGGTGTATGGGGTGCGCCAATTTGTCAACCGTGGATAGGCTTAGACAAAGTGTTAAAATGGTGAGAACCTTGACACCTGAAAGCTAGAGTTTGAAGGCAGTGATGGAGGACAGGAGGAAAACGGAACAAGAAAGGAATAAGAAAAAAAGTAGTCAGAGAAATGGCTCTTACGTCAAGTAAGGACTCTATTTCATGGCATTTGTTATAAGTGGTAATAGAGTCTTCAACCAGCACACTGTTTGTTGTTCTTGCCTATGAGTAAGGGTTTTGTCCCTGGATGGGTCTGCTTGCAGCATGATTACCCTTCATCTGGTTAATTTAGTTTTCCCCACGGCGTAATGCGCTGGAACAAAAGGGGACTGGGGAATGAGGGAGCGCACTGTGCTTGTTGTTGGTCCCATGTGTCAAGCAAATTCAGCCAAGAAAGAAAAGAAGCGAGGGCACGCAAAGTGTAACCTCCAACATACGTCAAAGGGTTTGGCCAGAATCGTATATATACACCGTCTATGACCGCATATTTTCCCCCTGCCAAAAATACCGTATATACACCGTGTATGTATGGTTCTGGCCAACCCTAAACATACGTTAAAGGGTTTGGCCTCACGTGTGGTAGTTGCTTGTCATAAAGACCCCAAGTTATCAAGTCCAGCGTCCTGTTGTATGACACATCTCATTGACACATCTTAACGATGCATCGTAACTTCTCATTGACACGTCTCATTGGCACGTCTTAACGATGCATCTTAACTTCTCATTGACACGTCTCATTGGCACGTCTTAACGATTCATCTTAACTTCTCATTGACACGTCTCATTGGCACGTCTTAACGATTCATCTTAACTTCTCATTGGCACGTCTCATTGGCACGTCTTAACAGCCTGTCTTCCTACTTAATGTGCCCCACTTACAAGTGCAACCACTGCCCAGCCACAAACACACACACACACACACACACACACACACACACACATGAATTACACGTTACACGTTGCATGTTATTCGCTGGTTTAATCAGCTTTCCTGAAACTTACATTGGTCTGTGGTCAGGCCAGACCCATTGGGATCGTTGGTTACATCTGCCTGGCAACTTTAAAACTTCGCTATCCGGCAGCGACTGCCTCCATAAGTGCAGTCAACGCTTGAGGTATTAACACTGTCTATATGTGTGCTTGTTCACAATTTCAGCGTAAATTTGTTTACTAATTGGTTTACTGTACAAACCGCGACGCAGGGTTGGAGACTTTCAATAGACATGCTGGCATGGCTGAAGCAGCATGGCCACCCTCCCTCGGTGTCTGGCACAACCCATCGCCTTCAGGTTAGGATGCTAGTATCCATTGGTGTGTGTGTGTGTTTGTGTGTGTGTTTGTGTGCACATATGTGTGTGTTATTGCATCTGGCACAACCCATCGCCTTCAGGTTAGGATGCTAGTATCCATTGGTGTGTGTGTGTGTGCATGTGTGTGTCTGTGTATGTGTGTATGTGTGTACATATGTGTGTGTTATTGCAAGGTGAGGTTTGAGGCATTGCCAAAATTTTCCTGCGTCACTTGTAGCGCTTCTTCCTACTTGCCAATCAAGTATGGCGTTTCCTGTCTTTCTTCTTTCTCTCGGTCTTTATAACTCCCCATCCTCTCCTCCCTCACCCCACATTTACTTATGCACCCTCTCGTCCCTCAATCACTCACTTCTCCTGCGTGTTCACGCTTCCATTTAACAACCCTCTCACCTCTCAACACTCACTCCTCCTGCACTTTTCCTTTCTTTCCTCTCAATCATCTCGTCCCTCAATCACTCACTCCACCTGCATGCATCCCTTCAACCTATTCTCAACCCTCTCACCCCTTATTCACTCACTCCTCCTGTGTCCCCTCCATATTTTCTCTCCAAACCTCTCCCCAACCTCTCACTCTACATTCTCTTTGTTACTTTCATTCTCTCCTCACTCATTCCATCACTTTACACTGATCTCCTTATTACTCTCATCCCCTCCTCACTCATTCACTCACTCCACCTGCAGCAACTCTGTGCGCTGCGGTACCTCAACCTCTTCACCCAGCACCCAGAAGACACAGAGTGGAGGTGCGGCACTAGAAAGTGTGGTGTGCAATTGCCTTTGTTCCAAAACCTCAGCCTTTTCACCCAGCACCCAGAAGACACAGAGTGGAGGTGCGGCAATTTAAAAGTGTGGTGTGCAATTGCCTTTGTTCCAAAACCTCAGCCTTTTCACCCAGCACCCACAAGACACAGAGTGGAGGTGCGGCAATTTAAAAGTGTGGTGTGCAACTGCCTTTGTTCCAAAACCTCAGCCTTTTCACCCAGCACCCACAAGACACAGAGTGGAGGTGCGGCAATTTAAAAGTGTGTTGTGCAACAACCATGCCTCTTATTTTCCACGACACCTCAGCCTCCACCCAGCACCCAGAAGACAAAGAGCAGACGCGTGGCAATTGAAGGTGTTAATGCCTTGCTAGTACCCTCTGCCTGGCAGGCAGTGTTTCATGTGCATACATGCCAGTATACGTTCTTAATTTGGTCGCTGCAAAACCTGTCCCCTCAGTAGTACAGAAGACAGAGGGTGGAAAAGCACACTTCCTGACTGTACAGTAATACTATGACTGAGCTACCTCAAGCGATGATTCAGCTAGCTTCCATTTCCATGCTTGCCTCTGCCCTTCTCGTTTTTTCCGTGCCCATCTCCATGCCATTCAAAATCCATGTCTTTTTAGGGTTTTGGGTGTCAATGGGATTTGCAGTCATGCCTGGCCTGGCTATGCCTGAGTTTCTAAATCTTACAACTTCTACTGCACCTCTACCGGTCTACCTGCCTCTGTTGCTGATGATCAAAGCATGCGTTAAATTTGGACTGCTAGCCTTTTATCTGTTGGTCGTATCCAATATAATGGCTTGGGATCACGAGACAATACAGCAAATATCGGGCTATAATCGGTTGTTTGTTTCGACCATATCAAAGCCAGAACAAAGATCATTTGTTGCGACCAACCTGATTTGCATGAAACCAGTAATGAAAGTGAAACAAAAGAAGGCATCGCCAGGTCCAACCTCTGTTTGAAATGAACTGTCCAATTGTCCAATGTCCAAAAAGAAGGCATCGCCAGTTCCAACCTCCATTTGAAACGAACTGTCCAATTGTCCAATGTCCAAAAAGAAGGCATCGCCAGGTCCAACCTCTGTTTGAAACGAACTGTCCAATTGTCCAATGTCCAAAAAGAAGGCATCGCCAGGTCCAACCTCTGTTTGAAACGAACTGTCCAATTGTCCGATGTCCAGGCAGAAGCTGGTCAGCTTGGACTGTTTGAAGTCGCTACTAGCATTGGGTACCAACGAGAGTGGTGCAGTTGTGGAGATGGCTTTGCAAGTGCTGGCCAACCACCTACGCCAGGACGCAAGCATCAAGTTTGCTTGCAACGTGAGTTAGGGCTTGTGCGCAGAGCATGGTGTGGTGTGGTGTGGTGTGTGGTGTTGTGTGGAGTGTAGTGTGTTGTGTGGTGTGGTGTTGTGTGGAGTGTAGTGTGTTGTGTGGTGTGGTGTGGTGTGGTGTGTGTGTGGTGTGGTGTGGTGTGGTGTGTGGTGCGGTGTTGTGTGGAGTGTAGTGTGTTGTGTGGTGTGGTGTGGTGTGGTGTGTGGTGTGGTGTTGTGTGGAGTGTAGTGTGTTGTGTGGTGCGGTGTTGTGTGGAGTGTAGTCTGTTGTGTGGTGTGGTGTGGTGTGGTGTGTTGTGTGGTGCGGTGTTGTGTGGAGTGCAGTGTGTTGTGTGGTGTGGTGTGTTGTGTTGTGTGGTGTGGTGTGGTGGTGTGTGGAGTGCATGCCGCAGCCTTTTGGTAATTGCTACAAGGGACCTCTGGGTTGCGGGCCCGCTAACCACTGCGCCACATTGATATCGTTGTCGGACAACTTGATGGCATAGCTGTTTGTCCTGCACCATTCACACAATGCACACTTGTTGTACTGCACACATGCGCATGGGGTGCAAGTAGTAGGTAGTAGATTTCCGGCAGCAACACTACTTACCTACACAACCTACCGATGAGGGTATAACTTAGGCAAGGGCGGTACAGCTGCAAAGATGGCTGTGCAAGTGCCGGACAGCACCTGCGCAAGTTTGCATGCAGCACCATGTGTTTGACGAGCTGTAGTAGTGTGCATTTGGGTGGTATGGACGAGGAAGCAGTGCAAGGTGCCTACTCACTACTCACATACACGCATTCACATACACACACACATACACACACACACAGGCAACAGGCAATTGGCGTACACATTCTAGTCAGATAATGCTGGTAGTGTGAGGCAACTGTGTCAGAGTGCATCGTTTATTCTTGGGCTGTGTGTGTGTGTGTGTGTGTGTGTGTGGGTGGGTGTGGGTGTGTGGGTGTGTGGGTGTATGGGTGTGTGGGTATGTGGGTGTGGGTGTGGGTGTGTGCGCGCGTGTGCGCGCGTGTGTGCTTGGATATGTGTGCTTGTGTGTTTATATGTGTCATTTCAAAGAGCGCAGTCCAACAAGTTAACTTCCATGTAGACACTTGTTCATTCCACACGTGGAAAACTGTTTGTTATAGCGCAGTGCAATGCCATTATTCATTCCACACGTGGAACGCTGGTTGCTGTAGCGCAGTGCCATGCCATTATTCATTCCACACGTGGAACGCTGGTTGCTGTAGTGCAGTGCCATGCTACCGTACCAAAATTTAATCATCCCGCACCCCAAGAAAAAATATTTAGTTTTGCAAATCCGCAACCAATCCGCACCCCCTTCAATATTTATTATAATCCAATCCGCAGGCCATTTTTAAGCCATCCTCACCAATTTAGGCCATTTTCACCAATTCGCAGGCCTATAATTATTTATGTAATATTCTGTCCGCACTTAGCCGCACCCCTCAAAAACATTATTTTTGCGGGGTGATATACTTTTGGTACGGTATTATGGTATTATACATTCCACACGTGGAACGCTGTTTGTTTCATCTCGGTGCTACGCCATGGAGCTTAATCGGCAAAAACTTTTTAGCCTGCTGGCGTTCTGGGTCCTGCGATATTTATGCTGGCCACCAACGACAGAAATTTGATTATCACCCACAGCCACTGCCAATGACACCACCTCTGTGTTTCCGCCGTTTGTCCAGGTCCGCAGTACAAAAAACATCCTTACCATTAGATCTTAGATCAAATAACTTCATGACTCTGCCTTTGTGTCTCCACTGCTCTTTCAGGTCAGCAGTCGGATGGGTAAGAGCTTCCTTTACAACTTGGATGCCAACGAAAAACACCCTTTGATTGTCAAGGAAGCAAGCCGCGTGTGTGCGAATTTGTGGGCGGAAGACCCTTGTCCTGAGGTGATGGTGGAATGTTGCTTGTACAAAATTGTTTTTGTTCATTTGGATAGAGCCTAGGGTTGTCAGAACCATGTAAATACACCTTATATTTGGTGAATTCCCTGCCAAAAATGCCGTACATATACCGTATGTATATGGTTCTGGCCAACCCTAAAAGAGCCACATAAGCCTCACAAGTTGCAAGTGAGAGGCATCTGCACAGAGGAAAAGGATACTGAAGATTGCCTTATGTGTTGTCTATTTACACCAATCTCCTACTTTCAAGCCGGCTTTGCCATTTTTTCTCGAGTGCTTCTCTTCTTGATCAAAGTGAACTTGTTTCATAAGAAAGTGATGGAATTCGAGTCTGACAAAATGAGTTAGTGAGTGGTAGGAATGTGCACTGCAGTTCAAACCTTGCCTTTTAGCAAGTGTTTATAGCGCTGATATCACGGCCCTTATTCTTGTATGCACATCTGCATACAAGGATTTGGAAGAAAGGAACTGTTCCTGTCGTGCATCCCTTTTACAAAATGACACACTGCACACTATTGATAACAGACAGCAAGTTGCTGATGACTTCGGATCGGTTATACCTTGAGTAAGGTAACTTCAGATCGACCATACCTTGAGTGAGGTGACTTCAGATCGACAATACCTTGAGTGAGGTCCTGCAGGAAAGCAAATGTGCACGCAACTCATAGATACCTTGCACCCTATCAGATTCTATTTGTATGCAAATATAAGGGAAGACGAGAAGCACGAGTCGGGGCAGAAAAAAGTGAGTTCTCCGCGAAATTCAATATGGCAGCAATCCCAGCCAACTTCCTTTTGGCAATCGACGTGTTCTGATCAGTTCATGGATAGGCAGGCACTTGTTGCGCTGAAAGTAGCCGCCCTGACTGTCACTTCTTGCGCTGCAGGTGGTCATCCTGACCTCCGCCAACACCCCTGCGATGCCTGATTTGCAGCGTCCTGGGGTCTGGATGCTCCAGGAGTTCTCAATAAGGGGGACGTCCATGCGGTGCGTGTGAACATTGCGACAGAAGAGAGCTGTTTGATTGACAGGAAAGGCCTGTATGATGATTTGAAGACTCGTCAACACTGCTCAAAGCTATCGAAAGGCCCCACTAGAAGTTAATTGTGTGACGAGGGTTTCCGGGTTTGCTGGGGAACAAGATGAGGCCTGAAGTCAAGATACCTGGCTGCTAGCTAAAACTTGAATGTTTGACAAAGGTGCCCTTTTTAAAATAGGGATACTAGTAGCGGTGGTCAGCGTGCTTGGCTGCTAGCTGTTCGATTGATCACCGCATCAGCTGGCAAGAACTGGGCCGGCACAGAAAAGAAACTGTACAGTACGGACGTGCATGGTTGAAGTCAGTAATAACTAGTAAGTAGTGAAAAGTCTAGACCGAGATATTGTTATGTACATCAAGGAAAGGCTCCAAACAAACAAAAACTCATTATGCAAAACACCGTTAACGATGTGTGTGAGTTGTGAGAAATAGGATTTTCGCTTTCAAAAGCCTTGCCTACCTGAACGCCTCTCTTAATCTGCAATCAAAGCTGCAAATTCAGGAAGTGTAGGATGGAAACAGGGAAGTGTTGGCTGTCGTTCCAAAATCACGATGTCCTAGCAGGGATAGGCTTTCCTGTAGGTGTAAGTGTGGCTTGTGAAATGATGTGCATTCTGTGGATAGGAAAGCAATTCTCTTGTAGTATTGCCGTGGATCATGTGTGTGTGTGCGTGTGTGTGTGTGTGTGTGTGTGTGTGTGTGTGTGTGTGTTGCAACAGTGATTGGGATAAGCTTCTGGCTTCACTCTGGCTTTGTCCTTGCCGCCACGTTTCAGGGTCCTTGAGGTCGACTTGACTTTCTCCGAAGAGCAGTATGCTTCAAGCATTATTGAAGTGACAGGCATCGGGTGCGTACGTGGCTTTGAGTTGTATGGACGTGTTTATGGGTTGGATGGTGCGAGTTGTTTTGCCTTTGTGGTGTTGCACAGGCACAGGGACCTGCATTATAATATTATAATGGCTTGCTTGATTGATGCTGCGAGGTGGAAATATTCGTTTTGTAAACAGTTAAGGCTCCAGTTTACTCTCTCTGGTATGATGAAGCTGACCAACCGCATTGGTGAACATTTACAAGAGATGGTGCCCTGTATGATGCAAACTGTGCTTTTCTCTGTGCACTTCCTCATCGCACATGTTCAATCGTCCTTTTGCAATCACAGGCATGAGCTGCAAGCCACATATGACGACAACGTGTTCAAAATGGTGGGCTCTGTGGACGTTGCAAAGGGGATTTGGAGTTTGCAGCGTCAGCTACGGCAGGTGGGTGGAGCACGCTCGTAATTATCGCTTTTCCAAAATATATTTTGCACATTTCCATCTATTACTGCTCCGTTTGTTGAGAGATGCTCCGTTTCCAGAAAACCACATGCTTACTCAGTATCCTAGAACAGACTGAAGGAACAAACCCTATGCGTTATGAGCGCAGCATATTGCAGAGTTGCGCAGCTGATCTGGTAACAGGCAGGGCTATGCTGTGCAAAAAACAACATATCAATGTGCTCGTGTGCGTGCGCGACCTTGTTTTTTCTGACATTCTCGATATCAGGTTCAGGAAAGGAAGCTACCAAAACCCATCGCCGCATGATTTGTCCAGCAGGGATGATGACGTGTGTGCGTGTGTGGCATCGGTGTCAGAATTCAAAAAAAGTGCGCTTTATTAGGCTAAGCTATCACCCAGTTTATTGCAATTTCTTGAGCATTTTAAGAGCTACCGCGGCACTTAATAAGACCCTAATTACTCCACTCTTTTTGAGTATTGGTGAAAATAGAGGTAGGAAAAAGGTCAAGAATTTATGACAGCAGCACAAATGGCGCAGCAAACTCTTCTGCTTTACAAGCCTGCGCCTCTCAGACGTTATTATTACTTCAATTTGAATACAAAATGAGTCCTCTGCCTCAAATGCATTCTTCAATCAACAGGTACCCACTGTGGTTTACGATGGGTACAGCGATGTCCACGGCTGCTATGGCGTGTATAATAATGGCCAGCGAGCTGCTGGAATTGCTGGACCGTTTGAGAACATAAACAGCAGCTCTGGAGGGCAGCAACCACGCGTGTTTCGTCTTTGGAAGCAAGCTGAGGATGATGCGTGACTGCTGGCTTTATGTTTGTTTTTGCAGAAAGCCAGGTCCCATAAGGAACAAGGAAAAGGCCAAAAGGCCGCCCAAATTTTGGGCTTTTCCTCCGATGGGCCTACACATAAAGGCCGAAGGGCAGGGCGGTCTACCCAAGCATGTCAAGCTAGGTGTCTAGGTGTCTAAAACCTAGCTGAAGAAAAATTTAGTTACAAGCCTAGCTAGCTAGGGGCGCTGGGCCACCGGCGCAGTTCCCATGGCCGAGCCAGGTGACGTGGCCGAGGCTGTCCTGCCCACGCAGCTCCAAGCAAGGCCATGTTCCATGCGCCCTGAGAGAGAGGAAATACACACACAGGGTGATGACATCAGTCTAAAAATGAATCGGTCTAGGAATGAATGCGAGGTCTGCCTTGCTCGCTCTTGCTTGCACGACACGGTACAGCAACAGCAACAGCATCACACACAGACACACCCTTTCCTCCACACATTAATACAAGCTCCATGGCCCTTCCACCTCACGCTTCCGTATTTTGCATACATTCTTTTATTCCGGGCAGCTTTTTTAGCATGTGTGTCTTATCGTAGCTGATGTGTTTGTATTTATACCCCTCCCTTTTTGAAAGAAAGATTCTCCTCTCCCCTCCTATCCCACTCTCCCTCCCTTCATTGGCAGGTGTACCTGCACATCCCAGTCTGTCTTCCAAGGGCGGCGCTTGCGCTCAGCGCTCCAGCATAGCTGCTTGCTCATGATTTTTGCGCAATTTGCGCATGAGCGCAGCCTGTGAGCAAGAACAGAGCAGTCAAGTGCTGTTTACAGTGTATCTGGGAGCTTGGCTACAATGAACATGCAAAACATGATTAAAAGCATAGGGCTGTGAGCAAGCAAGGGCTATTGGAAGAAGGAAAGCGCGACCGGAAAAAGCATAGTTTAGTTTAGTTTGGATTACAAAGGCCTCCAGCCTGGCATGGCTGCTCAACCTATAGGTCCCAACAAATAAATCAATCAAAAAGATCGACAGCTGCACTAATAAATTTGTAAACTTCTGAGTTA
>Ga0307968_1003069_pt1 | contig 13898 bp, 16 predicted proteins | sample OrgLakmetagen650_FD_201834 | JGI IMG/M metagenome (GOLD analysis project Ga0307968, IMG submission 201834) | Saline water microbial communities from Organic Lake, Antarctica - #650 | ecosystem: Environmental > Aquatic > Non-marine Saline and Alkaline > Saline | place: Antarctica: Organic Lake... | reverse complement strand
ATGGCTAAGTCTGCTGAACACGCGGCCCGTCCTTTTCTTGCCTCTGCCTATAGGATACGTAGATTTGTGCGTGAACACGCTTTGGCAGACAGGCCACACACTTCTTTGTGGCTCGCTAAGACGTATGCTATTCCTGCTGGCATGTATGGTAGCCAAGTATGGGGTACTGTTTTTTTACAGGCAGGCAGGGAGTTCTCTAGCCCGCTGTCTACGCTTCATTTGCATTTTCTGAAGGGCACGTTAGGTGTGAAGCAGTTTACCACTAATTGGGCTGTACTCCGAGAATGTGGACATGAACCGTTGCAATTCTACTGGTTTCGGTCAGCTGTCAAGCTTTTCAATAATATGCTTAATACTATTGGCAATAGTGACACTTTGCGGAGGGTAGTCCAGGCTGATCTCAATTTACAGCCTCGTTTAAGTGCCTGCTGGACAGCTCAATTGCTGAGCGCTTTTCAGGGACTGCGTGGATGTGAGTTGTATGTACGAGCTGTTCAAACTGGGCATGCTATTACCATGCAAGAGTTAACTGCAGGTTTGAAGCATAGGATGAGAGGTGTTTGGAGAGACGCTGAGTTGGTAGACCCCAACACGCACAACAACAAGCTGGCCACCTATCATTCTTGGTTTGCCATCCCTTTTTATAGGAATGAGCGTATGCCGATTAATGTACCACGGTATTTTCATCTTGATCTGTCCAAACATGTTATGCGCAATATAAGTAGATTTCGCTTGTGTGCGCATACTTTGAAAGTTGAGGCAGCAGCGTGGCTTGAAGATGGTTCTTGCGTATGTGACCAATGTCCTGGTGAAGATGAACATGTTCAGAACGAGGTGCATGCTCTGTTAATTTGCCAAGACCATCGAGTTTGTGAGCTGAGGAAACATTTTTCCTTTCTGTTTACACCTTTTTTTGAGGACGTTTCAGCAGCCCAAACCTTTTTGCTGCAACAGGTCAACAACCAACTTGTTCATGGCTGATTTTCTTTCTCAGCAGAACAATAGCTTTCTCTTTTTCTTTCTGAGCTTATGGATTTTTTTGTGGCTGGCCGAGACCAGTCAGCAGCCGATCAGCCAAACAACCTGGCTGCAGGTCACCCCCCATTGTAACCATTGTGCATACCAGACGTGCCCTTTCCAGTACCGTTATCAACTCTCATCTGGAGCCTGCTTCAGGCCAAGCCTGAAACCCTCTTGATCCCCATTAATTTCCCTTTCCTTTTCGCGGTGGAGGAGCTTTACGGGACTTGGTGCCAAAGTGGCTCCTTTTCTTTAATTAATGTGGGGAGTGGCTTTCAATGCCTGCGTAGTTTTTCTTTTTCTTCTTCATATGATCCTTACCCTCATTAGCTACTCATTAATAGTGCGCCCTATGTTTAGAAGTTGTAAGTTGTACAAATAAAACAGAATGGCAAATAGTTTATAAAAAAATGTCACGCACAGGAAAGTAAACCGGGGATTCATAAGAAAGAAGGAAAACGGATGGAATATAAGGCATTTGAGGCTTTAGGCCTTTGGGAAAAAAAGGGTCCCATAAAAAAGACAGTGTAACTAATCAAGTTATGTTGGCTACTTTCTACCAGGAAAAAGTTCTTTCAACCAAAGAATGAAGTAAAACAAAATAAGGAACGTTTGAATTGATGCTGATGCGGACCCATCATAAAAAATGCACAGGCAGTAAATAGCCTCGATCCTGGTGTAGGGCTGTTCAATCGCGTTGTGCAGCCAAGGACTTAATAAGTTATTTAGCAAATCATCTTCCTTACACACAGAAATTTCAAGTTAATGAGCATTGGAAAAGCACAGAGCTTACGTTAGGCAAGAAAAAACGAAAATCCGTGATGACCGTGACATCGGGTCATCGGTTTGGGCAATCTCTTGACCTGCAGACGAGGAAGAGTGGACGTGACCACACAATTTATGTAACGAGGGCGTGAGAGCAATCACTCACACTAAAGTTTGTTAAAAATCTGTCGAGAAACAGAACGAAGGAGTGAGCCCAAGGCTGCCACTCGTGCCTTAGTGCATGGCATTTGCAACTGCTGTGCCAGATGTCCATGCAGATTTTGATGTCATTGTGTGTGTGTGTGTGTGTGTGTGTGCGCGTGTGTGTGTGTGTGTGTGTATGTGATGCCCTTTGATGTCATTGTGGCAAGTGGTTGGACTCCCTAACTCAATGACCAGGGAAAAGCTGTGGCTCAGTGCAAGTCAAAACGCAGCCTGGCTGACCCCTTATCTCCTATTGTTGACGTACTTCCATGCTTACATAACACCTCCTAGTGCTAACGCAAACCCCAGGTGTGCACACACCTCCTGATGAAAACATACTCTATGCTTACACAAATCTCTACTGCCAATTAAGGGGAACATGAATGTTGGCATTTAAAAAGACATTGAGAACTGATTCAAGTTTGGCCAATGCACGTACCTCCAGGTTGCCGTTACACAGTCTTTTACGCCCAAGCATAGAGCTGCATTTGTTTCCTTCTTTCCTCACTTTTGATTTGGGGTCACTTCTCAGTAGTGACGTGCACACGCTACTTACCAATGGCCAGGCTGATGGCAGTGGAAGCAAGCGTCTTGGGCTTGACCTGTGTGTGGGAGTGAAACGAGGGAAGTGTGCTCAAGCTGTTTCAGTAATTACTACAATACACGTGCAAATACAAAATACACACGCAACACACATGCCCAGTACACCATCTACATGCACATAGAAGGAATTCCATTCCTGGTACCAAAGCGGCTCCTTTTTTTAATAAGGTACGGAGTGGTTTTCCACCGCCTGCGTTTTCCCCCTCTTCTTATTTCTCATAGTTAGTACCTACGCCGCCATCCTCAACCCTGGCAACACGTCACATTTTTTTGACCTCACCCGTAGAGCTCATGAAGATTGGGGCACTTCCTCTCCCCCCCCCTGCTGCTCCTCCCTCTGCTCTTCCCCCTCTTGCACCCCCCCTGCTAACCGCACTCCCGCTCCCCCAGCCACGTCCAGCAGCGGTTTGCCCTGTCCTTCCCTCTCCCCCTCCTGACTGCAGTACTGGGTCGGAGCCATCCCACTCATCCTCCCAAAGGAACTTTAGGCACATCTGCAGGCACGCGGTGTGTACATATAAATGTGTGAGTGTAAGTGCGTGTGTAGGGAGGCACATCACTTACCCTTCCTCAAACATTTTGGGCACACTTTCAGGCACGCACATGGCAAAGCGCACCCATACACGCACAACACAGGTTATTCTAAGAGTTTTTTTTTGGCAGATCTAGAAATCCCGGCAAAACCTGCCACACACTTACATCGCCCTCCTCTTTGTTTGCACACTTCAGCAAGGTACGCCCGGGGTTGCGCTCTGACCTGCGCACACACAGACACACAAACACACATGGCTAGTCATGCGCATTCCCTGTTATAAGCAACCTGTACGAAGGAAGGTACATCCGGGGTTGCGCTCTGGCCTGCGCACACATAGACACACACATGGCTTGCATATGTGCATTCCCTGTTATAAGCAACCTGTACGAATTACTATGCGCACTTTTGAAGTAAGGTATGCCCGGGGTTGCGCTCTGGCCTGCGCGCACACATGGCTAATCATTATGGTAGGCTAAAACCATACATGTTTAATGTATGCCTATATGTGAGGTGTGTGTACGGTTAGTATAGGAAACCTACCATTCATACGGCCATATGGTGTACATATAAAGTGCAGTCATTGTGATCATGGCCAATCCTACTAGTCTTGTTCATCCTCGTTATTAGTGCCCTATATGATACATTTGACGATCTTGCTGATTTCTGCGGGAGATAAGAGCTCATGCATTCATGTCATAAAACAGCGATTTGCGTGGAAGGAGTAATATTGGGAAAAAGGCCTCAGTTCCTTCCAAATCATTTAAAGATGCACACGTCAACCCAGCGTTATGCGACCATGAAAAGTTCTGATTGTTAACAAACGCAGGCTTGCAAGCACGACAACATTCTGATGCCTCTAAAGCTGCACCGTAAACGTACAAGGAGCTTAAGAGCAGAACTGGGAGTGTGCTCACGCAGAATTATACGTGTTGCTGACATTCTGATGCCGCTGAAGCTGCACCGTAAACGCACAAGGAGCTTAAGAGCAGAACTGGGAGTGTGCTCACGCAGAACCTAACATTTTGACACTCGCACTTGCCAAATTACAACACAGTGGCTTTTGCCGCAATCAACTCACATTTTCTACTCCCTGTGGCCAAAGCCTGTCTGTTGCATACAACTGCTTTTGAACCCACGCACTGAGTCTTGCACTGTGTCGTGATGGTGACCTGACTTGACCTGACAAACCGACCTGCTGGTGATGCGGATGCACGGCTCCCCATGCAACGGACAGCAAGGCAAACCACTCCTGCCGCTCGCTCTACCCCCTCTCCCTCTCTCCCGGCCGCCTGTCCCCCTTCGCCCTCCCCCTGCATTACTTCCGCCCCTGCTGCTGCCCCCTCCGGCTGAGCTGGTGCTGGCACTGGCTTGTGAGGAATTTGTGCGCCCACGCTTTGCACGGGACCCACGTCCGCCACGCCTAGTGTGTGCAAATGCGTGAGTGTTTTCAGTGATGTGTATGTGCGTGTGTATGTGCGTGTGTGCGTGTGTGCGTACAAGAGAGAGAGAGATAGAGAGAGAGAGAGAGAGAGTGAATGAGAGAGAGAGAGTGAAAGAGAAAAAGAGAGAGAGAGAGAGAGAGAGAAAGAGGGAGTGAGAGAGAGAGAGTGTGTGTGTGTGTGTGTGAAAGAATGTGTGAGAGAGATTGTACATCGTCAAACAGTGTTACTAATAAAAAACAAGCATTTTTGCACTATAGAATCCTTACCAAGGATGAACTACTAACAACGCAGTACCCCAAAGGTTCCTCTTTACACGAATGAGGAAATGAGGAAATAGACGTACACAAAACACCTAACATATAGACACATTACCCCCCCCCCTTTGTTTGCTCCCTTACCCTCCCCCCCACACCACGCACTGCACAAACACACACACACATTCGCACACATACCTCCCAGAACCGGCCTCCACCGAGCCCTGTGTACTTCCGTCCTCCTCATCCTCATCTGCACGTGGCCTTGTCACTCCAGTCAATGGTTGCTGTCTGCCCCCTGAGAAAATAACACATGCATACAACACATACAAATAACACACACATATACAAACACACAGATTGAGACCACTTGTCTTAACCTTTTTGTTCGGTTTGCAGTTGTAGTCGTGGAGGCAAGTCTGCTGCAGACTGTACCACCCCGTCACCGCTGCTGCTGCCGCTGCTCGCTGCTCCCTCTTTGAAACAAGCCCACCCTCACCCACTACCCCACCTTTGTCCACCCTTTATCAGTGATTCCTTATTTCATTTGGTGGGGCTTTTAACAAGGTATACGTGTGTATGATGAATATATTGTATGTGGTCCAAGCCTCACCTCCTTCTGAGCCTGCTCTCCCTCCTCCTCTGCCACCTGTAGCAGTAGCGGTCGACCAGTACAGACAGCAGCGGTCACATCGACACAAAGTTGGAACAACAAAATACATCTTCTGCTAACTTGACTCAACGGTCTAATCGGCGGCACGTCACACAAGCAACGGACCATCTATGCCACCTTGTACAGTGATCGATTTAGCACACAGGCAAGAAGCAAGGGGCTCGCCCCTCTCCCTCCTATGTTCTCTCGCTGCTGCCTTGTTGCTGCCTCAAAGCAAAAAGCATGGAGAGGCAATAAGCTGCAACGAAGACAGCACTGTGATGCCCACTTCAACAGCATCCCTGTTATTTTAGATGCAGCATGGCCTCGATTGGTTAGAGAGCTTCTTTTCTACCTGCAAAGCCTTTTCGTTTTACAGCCCCCCGTTCCTCTCCTTTTCCCTTTCTTTTTCCTTTGCCTTTCATTCTTCCTTTGCTTTCCCCATTCCTCCCCCTTTTCCTTCCCCCTTTTCCCCTTCCCATTTTCTGCCCAATCATCCTTTGCCTTCCCCTTCTTCCCTTTTACAATTCCATTTTGCATTTTCTGCATTGCAGCTTTCTAACTCACCTGTAGAGCCCCTGCCCCTACTGCCACTGCTGGATAGCACGTTGCTTCCGCGAGGGCCGGCTGCTGCCCCCCCTTCTCCTGCTGCTGCAGCTGCTGCTCGAGGGGGGGGACGCACAACCTGTGCTTGCACACATATGTTTGCTTAAATGTGCATACGCGTGTATGTGTGCGCTGGAATGAATAGCAAAAAAATGCATTGTAACTTTGGTCACTTTCTGTCTGGAAGGGTTGCATTGCAAGGCAAAGCGAAGCATGGCTTGGGTCGACGTGCGTGCCCCCACACCACAATGCACGGTACACAAGAAATGTATGCACCATAGCAAAATAACACAGGGTGTAAGTGATTGGTAAATCCTGTCAGTCCTCCTGATGGTTTCTTAAACACACATACCGGCATATACTCAGGATGTAAGCACCAAAGCAAAAGTACACGTTGCACATTTCAGCAGGTGGCATTGCCATTCTTATCCTCGGTGTCATGCCGGGTCTAGAACAATGCAGGACAAGAATGCAGCCGACCTTTGGCTCCTTACACAGACACTCACATTAAGGTGGGCCTGCGCCCCAGCATCAACCTCAAAACAAAGATCCGTTCATTTACAAATCCCTCGTCCATCCGTGCTACCCCTCTGTTACGAGGTGGAGGCCTGGTACCAGAGTGGATCCTTTTCCCTAATTAATGTGGGGAGTCACTGTGGTGGTTACTGCCTGCGTAGTTTTTCCTATATTGTAAGCCATCCAGCCCCTACAACAACACCTGCCAAGTTCCACCCTTAAATTTGCCCTAAGTATCATGGCACGTGTAGAACACATTCTGATGATTTATCACAAAGCGGCATATTACTTCCACAGCCTGCTGGTTCAGCCCCCAACATTTAAGCAACTGTCATCTAAACCACACACATACCAGCCCAACAGAGCTTCTGTTGCTTGGACTTCCATTGCTAAAAGGCAACTCACCTGACGGACTTGCACTAGATATCACTGCACAAACACGCACACACACAAGCACACACACATATGCACACACAGTAAGATCAAAATCCCAGCCAATATATGGAAATTCTCACCTGCACAATCTGCTGGATGACATCATCGCACATCAAACAGCCCTGCAGCTCTGGCTGGTGCAACAGGCCCACTGGGAGGCGGTTCACGTTGCAACGCATCTCCAGCAAACGCATGGGGTGCCCCGTCTGCATAACGTACATGCACGGGAGTGCTGCTATCTAGTTTGCACAGCCTTGCGTCTTTGACAAACACATGGGGTGCAATTTTTGAAGTAAGTGCACAATGGACATCATGGGAGAGCTAATATATAATATATAGCGTGTATTGCACTGTCGTTAAAAAACGGTTGAGGGTAGTCTGTGCATGGGCATTGGAAAGGCAGGTGGGTATTGATGCTGATTTATGAGTATCACAGCAACCTTCATGCAGGAAATAGGAAGCATTGCCGTGAAATGCAAGAGTCTTATGGGAGCTCAAACTGGTAAGAAACAAGCAATGCATCCTTTCCTGGTGCCACCACAGGCAAAGTAACTTCAAAACCTAGTAACTTGGACCTGCTCACGTGCTTTTGTGAGTACTTAATCTGATTGAAAGCAGAAAGGTTTACTTGTGTGACGGCCTTGTCTTACGTCCCTGACACCAGTAACGTGGCTTCTTCTCCTTGTTCATGTGCACAATTCAGGAAGCAGCTTCATTGCCTGCAGCCCCTCTTTTTGTTCCTCAGCCACACAAATCAAGAGAAATGCCTGCAACCCCACACACACACCCCACGGCGTCCACTGTTCCTTAGCCACACACATCAAGAGAAATGCCTGCAACCCCACACGCACCCCGCTGCGATTACTGCAGTGCTGGCAGTTTGTGTTAGGTTTCACTGCAGCCTGTACCACTCCACGCGGCAGCACCAACTTCCGGCAAGCCCCACTGCCAGAGTCTGCAGGGTTACGCACACCAAATGAGCAAGGGTTTGGAGCGCATCACTTTATGAGATGTCTAGTGGCTTGCTGCAGTCTGTGCGGCAGCACCCTTCCTGGCAAGCCTTATAGTTAGAGTCTGCAGACACGCATGCCAGAGCCACAGATAAGAATAACTGCTCAGTTCAGTCTGTCTGGTCCCACATTTTTCATCTTGATGGGGAATGAGGCTAATAGAGGCCTGCGGCCACTTGTATTGCCACTCGTGCATGCATTCATCTTTTAATGTTCTTTGTCCTGCATGGGTTTTGGTAAAAGCACGTGCGTACAATGTAACAGCGCGAGTCAGCTTACAAGAGTCAGCACCCATTTTCACCCATGGACGCCCTATTAAACAATGCTCCGAGCAAAGTCAGCAAGAACAACCCGCTCGCTTCTGGTTCGATAATGCTGCATGTTGAGTGCAGCGCAGTCCTCTTATGCTTGGCAGCAACGCTTGTTTCAAATGATGTCTTCCAGACCTTGATCACCCGGGTGCAAATTATGTTTATAAGTAGGGTGGGCCAGAACCGTACATTTATAGGTATATACGGTGTACATACAGTAATTTTAGCAGGGAAATCACCATACATACGGTCATATACGGTGTGTTTATACGGTTCTGGCCAACCCTATTTATAATACAGGCGCAGACACGTCGCGAGGATGTCTGTGTAGTTTTGCTAAAGTACAAGTCACGCTACATACAGGTCATCGTGCACACATAATGTGCACCCTGCAAGCACCAGGTGGCTTAGCTTAGCGTTGTTAACCGCACTCCTCTGTTTGTGATGCTTGAATCAGCAGGGCACCAGGGACACACTACCTTCCCTTTCTTAGAAGACAGCAGATGGCGTAGCGTCATTGTGATTGGTACATGATCACCAGAGCATCAGAATTAAACACCCAACAGTGCTGCAGGGCAGCGGGCGACGCAGCATCATTGTGACTATTACATTATTATTAGAGCATCAGAAATAAGCACCCCTTATAGCCCTGTAGGGCAGCAGCAGGTAACGCAGCATCGTCGTGATTCCAGCATCTTTGTAGGTCACACATGCACAAATGGTAACAGACCTGCCAAGGAGCAACAGATGACGTAGCAGTTGTCGCTGCCTTTATTGAGCATCATAGGCCCTCCACACCAAGCACAGGGTCCCACCTCCTGGCCATCTAAGCCCATGCCTGCATGTGGAGAAGTTTGAACCGCGCACTTGAGCCAGTGCAGCAGGCTAAGCACTCCCACAAGGTGGATTGCACGCAGAGGTACGGCAAGCGTGCATTGGTGTGTACAACAGGCATCATGCGTGCGGTCCTAACACGTATTTTGCCACATTTTGGTGGCAAGGCATGACGAAGAATGTTTTTGCTCAAAAACTGTTTTAGCTTGAGCCCACCATGCTTCCCAGAGGGGTGTTGGGTGTCAGGTCACACGTCAGAAAGGAACGGCAGCGATTTGTGCATGCCATCCCTAATAATCACATTGCTTGATGCGCTGGGGCGAGCATGGTGCAAGTGGTGTGTACACCCCAATCTAAAGGTACTCGCAACTACAACAATCTTGCTGCTTTTCAGATGCTGTTGTGCAAACACATTCAATTTTATAGGAGCATGATCAATTGCCTGTACAGCTTTTGACATACAGCTAAAGATGAGTAGTATTGACAAGACACTCCTGGATTTATTTTTCTGTTACTAAACCCACATTCCAGACACCCAACCAAAGGCGTGTGTTCAAGCTAGCTGACCAGCCTTTTTGGTGCCGCTAAATGAATCCCCAAACTAAGGCACGCAGCGGATTGAGATCCTGGTCTAAGAGTACAACTCACCTGGGACACCTCCTCCCCTACCTCCCCCCCATCCTCCGCCTCCCCCTCCATTCCCACTCCCTCCACCACCACCCCCTCCTCCTCCACCACCCCAGCCCCCTCCCCTTCCTCCAGCCCCTGCGTACAAGCATCGTACAACAAATTCAAATGACCCATTTTCCAGCAAGGCCCCTTTTTTCACAAGTGGTATTTTTCATTGCCTACTCCATGGCTACTATCTACCTTACGGCTGCCTTACCGGGGGATCATCCGTCTCCAGCTCAAAATCAGCTAATCCTAGTGTGTGCTTTCCTTCTATCACTTATTACTTATTTGGTGCCCTTACAAATATATGTACCCACCTATTTTTCTGCCGCAAATTTCGTTGTCGTTAAACTATCCTGTACAGCCCATTTTGCAACTGCAAGCTTGTTATCATGATGCCATCCTGTACAACCCATTTTGCTACTGCAAACTTTCCATCCACTTTACAGGCGGAACAGGGCTCACAGACACCTCCTGGTAACAAATATTTGTTAATAATGTTGTGAAAAAAGTGCATGCTGCATACATCCATTTCGCTGCCGCACGCTTGCCACCCACCTTCACACACACACACACACGCACACACACACACGCTTGCCACCCACCTCCACAAAACAAACAGGGTAACAGGCTCTTCTCAGCAGCAACGATGTGATGTTAGTTGCTACTACTGTTGCCATTGCTTGTGTTATTGTAACTGACAGTTAGGTAACAGATGTTACAGAAATTAATGCTTCCTGTACGCACCCTGCCCGTTGCTGCGTGGGAAGAAGTGGCTGATCTGAGTTTCCAGGGCCATTCCGCGCTGCTGGGCAAGGATGAAGTCATCCTTGAAGGCGTCTATGGCATTTGCCAGCACCTGCATTATGCATTGTGCATTAGGGCATTGCATTTGTGCTTCAAGGCACCTACACTAGGGCATTGCATTTATGCATTAGGGCATTGCATTTGCCAGCACCTGCATCATGCATTGTGCGTTAGGGCATTGCAGTGATCACACGGCATTGGGAGTCATGTAGTGACCAAGCTGTGAAGCAGTGATAACACATCACAGAAAAGTGTAGATCCTCCAAGGCAATTACCAAGTACCTGCTGACAGGGTATGCGACAAGTGCAAAGCAAAAATAGAGGTAGCAGCACGGCAAGGCCACAAGTTGCTAGCTCCATTAGATTATGCCAACAGTAGGGTCATTATAACGGACTTGACCAGTCAGATCAGGGCAGACGGCCTCAGCCAAAACCATTGCCTTGTCCCACCTGAAACGTCTGTGCAAATCTTTGTGTGCCACTACGTTGAAGCCCGTATTTAATTACAGACCGATTTTAGTAACATCAATTAACTTACAATGATTCCCTTCACACGCACGCACACTTGCAAACGCACGTACGTGCTCAGTGCACACACCCCTGCCACTGTGTTGACCTGATGCTCATACATGAAAACAAATTGCTGAGCTCAGTGTGTAACACTTACAGCTCCAGTTCTAAGAGCGAAGCAAAGTGACTTTTTCTAAGAGTAAAGAGCATAGTGATTTAAGAGTAAAGCATTGGGACCTAAGAGTAAAGCATAGTGCTTTTTCTAAGATAAAGATTTTTCTAAGAGTAAAGCATAGTGATTTAGGAGTAAAGCATAATGATTTTAGAGTAAGCATAGTGATCTAAAGTAAAGCATAGTACTTTGTTTAAGAGTCAAGCACAGCGATTTAACTCATATCACTCTTGCTTTTTATGTGCGGTCCTCTTGATTCTTTTGTGAGCAATCCACCGCCATCACACGATGCAAACAAAATAAAATTACATGAACAACAAAGTACAGGTCCTTGGCCACTTCCCCCCACACCTGGTCTTTCTGTGCACGCCCTTCTGCCACCGCATTGATCTGCTGCTCAATCCGGCCCCTAAGATTTGGCTTCCACAGGTTGTCCAGACCCATTGCCCTGCAAAGGTCAACACAACAGACACCACAAAAAGCCTTGGCTGTAGAACTGTAAATACACAGGTTGTCCAGACCCATTGCCCTGCAAAGGTCGAAACAAAAGACACCATACAAAGCTCTGGCTGTGGACCTAAATATCCATATGTTGTCCAAAACCGATTGCCCTGCAAAGGTCAACACAAAAGACACCTTGCAATTGCAAAAGACACCTCTAGCGGTGGACTGGTATTACAGTCACGCAGAGAAAAATGACCAAGATCGTGCATTCCCTGAAAATGGTTTACCCACAATAAAGGATGCAGGGCATGAAAACGTTCGAAATAAACAAGGACAAGCTGCACAGGTGCAGAATGATACTGCCCCCACATAGCTTAAAGAAAAAATGAGCAACTGGTGTGTACAATCTGCCTGGTCCATTTCCTGCTGTAGGTATTTAGGAAATACAGTCTTCTAAGAGCTCACCTGTAGCCTGTTACTAAGGAGCGATGAGGTGCGGTGTGCTTACTGCCTGGTCCATTTCCTGCTGTAGGCATTCAGGAATACAGACCTCTAAGAGCTCACCTGTAGCCTGTAATGAGGGCCTCCCCGAGCACTGTGGGCTGAAAGGCCATGGCCGCATCTTTCTCTGCGTAACCCCTGTGTGCACCAACAGCCATATGAAAATAAGGATGGCTACAACTGTACATGGCCACATATTAATAAAGCTCCCTGCCATTAACTCCATACTTTTGCACCATATATAGCTCTGGCCAATCCGACATATTGATAACAACTGCCATATCATAATAACGCTGCTGCTACACCTGACAAGTCAGCAGCTGAGTGATAACGAGAGAGGACTGGGCAGCTGTGAAAAAACCATAGGGTACACTTAAGCAAATTAAATGAGAGTGCTTTGCTCAGAAGCTAGAATATTCCCGCTTTGGCAGCGCTTTGTATGAAATGCATGAAGCTGTTACGATGCAAAGCCATCATATATGGTAGACTAAAAACACATAGCAAATGTACAAATGCACACAACTGTGGACAGTGAGGCCAAAAACATACACAATTCCATTCATAATAATCACCCACAACCCTGTGCAACCCACGCATACGAGCACAAACACAGAACTTGGCGCATTCCAATGAATATAAGGATGTTAGCTTACGTACACAACAGCGCACACCTGTCAAGCTGCTTCTGAATGTGCTCAGCCACAGTGGCATCTGTGCCGATGCCATGCCTCTCCATTTGTGCGATCAAATCACGCTCAAACAAGCGGGGCGGGGGCTGCGTGTTGCTCTGCAGAGATGTAAACGTTTTGGAGTTGGATGTGTGTGTGTGTATATGTGTGAATATGTGTGAGTGTACGCGCTTGTGTATCCAGCAACAAGCACAAGAGATTAATGGACCTGTTACCTGACCAAGCCAGCGTGTTGGGTTAGATGTGTGTGTGTGTGTGTATGTGTGTGTGTGTGTTACCTGACCAGGCCAGCGGGTTGGATTTGATCTCATTTTTTCCCGGCAACATCTTTGTGTGTAATACTACTTCCACACAGTATTTTACAGAAGAGAGATAAGATAGTACATCCCACAGCTAGCTGTTTATTGCACACATGCAGAACACTTATATAACTTATATAACTCACCCTCTTGAGCACCAGCTCGGTGGGCACAAAGGTCTGTCCCTCAGTAAATGTCGGCAGCTTGTCATTGCCACCCCATGTGGCCCAGGGGTACACCTCGTACCAATTGCGCTGAGTGACCATGAGGCCCTTTGTAATGAAGCCCTCGCCTGAAATTTAAACGTGCATGCTGGACTGCTGTGAGGTTTGTTAATCAACCACGAATGGCTCAGGGGTGTGAATATCGTGTTCCCTGTCTGCTGAGTGACGATAAGGCCTTTAAAGGATGCAGCCATTGCCTGTTGGGTGGGACGAGAGGGTTTGGAAAGACATCGCACAAAGAGCTTTCGCGTGAGTGAGAGTACATGCTCTGTCGTCAGACATTTCAGGCCTTGGTTGAAGTGCGGTTGAAACGGTTGATTTCAACCGCGGTTGAAATGCGGTTGAAATTTTGCCGATCAACCGCAGGGGTTGTGTTGAAATTTTTTCAACCGT
>Ga0307968_1003068_pt1:0-12500 | contig 13899 bp, 14 predicted proteins | sample OrgLakmetagen650_FD_201834 | JGI IMG/M metagenome (GOLD analysis project Ga0307968, IMG submission 201834) | Saline water microbial communities from Organic Lake, Antarctica - #650 | ecosystem: Environmental > Aquatic > Non-marine Saline and Alkaline > Saline | place: Antarctica: Organic... | reverse complement strand
CTCACTGTTGCAAAAGGACACAGTGCGACATACAACAGCAGATTTTGAGTCTTTTGCTGGTGACTATTGCAAAAATACTGTTTTGAAGCGCTCTCTTCACGCATACCTGTGACAAGGCACCAAGGACCCTCCCTTTATTTGAATCCCCCAGCAAGGTGTCTGATTACCTGGGTATCTAGACCCCCTTGATTTTCTTCAACCCCCCAAATAACTACCTACCAACCAACCTTTAGAACCAGCATGTTTATGTACCAATCAATAGCTTTCAACGTCAGGGTTCTGAAAGTGTGATTCTGCAGTAGGACAAACTCGTGATGCCAGACAGAGCTGTGCTCAATTGTCGTGGAGAGCGCTCAGCTCCTTCGCCCTACTTTGTTTTGTTCATTCAATTGCTGCACCTCACCAATTGCAGTGCTTGACATGCACTCCGCAGCTCGTGTTTTTGCTTGACGTTTGTGGCAAACCTTTTGAGTTGTCTTTGCTTGACACACGCACACGCACACACATATACACACACGCACACACGCACATTCTCACGCGCACACACACACACACTCATCCACACTCATCCACACACACACACATACACACACACACACACACACACACACGCACACACACACTGTGTACACATCCTTGCACAACCTCTTTGCACTTGCGTGTTGTTCATCCAAAACTCTGTTGCTCAGGCATATGCTTCTGCTTCTACTGTTTACACGCCTAGGGTGTGCGTTGCTGAGTTGATCAGCCCGCACATTACGTATGTATATACCTTATTACAATACAATTAAGTTATAATGCTTCTGTTACAGATATATTATGCACACTATGTATATACCTTATTACAATACAATGTATGTATGTATAATGTACATACATTATTACAATACAATTACGTTAAAATACTTATGTTACAGATGTATTATGCACATTATATCTGCACCCCCTGTTCCAGGTGCCCCACGGACGCCACCTGCTGTCAGCGCTACTCCCCAGCGAGCGCCCTACCTCCCACCCCACCATCAGGTGCGAGTGTGTATGTTTGTGTGCCTTTGATTGTGCATGTGCAGGTGTGCGTGTGCATGTGCAGGTGGGCATGTGCATGTGCAGGTGTGCATGTGCAGGGTGTGCCTGTATCGTGAGCATACATTCAAATATATAAATTGTTCTGTCTCTGCTGCTGCTCGCGTGATGTTGCTCCTGCTGGTGAACAAATGCACAAACGCTCGCTAGCATACACGCTCACACCAAACGAAGCTTGAGCGTAATGCACAAGCAAACACACTCACACATATACACACTCATACACACACTCACACATATACACACTCATACACACACTCACACATATACGCACTCATACACACACTCACACAGGCACGCGTGGCCCAGCAGCAGAGCACATCCCACCCAAACTCCCCCACGCCACCCCCAGCGGGACCTCCCATTACGCTGGGCCACCCAACCCTCCCCACCAAAAGACATTCCTCACCGCACCACGCTCACCCGCCTAATGCGGTTGCACCCTCCTCTTTAGCCCCCCACTCTCCTTCTGCTGTGATCCCCTACGTCGTGCAAGGTCAGTGGTTGACTTGCTTGTGAGACTCACATGAATGTACTATGCTAGGGAGCAATCCCAGACTTCCTGTGAGAGTTTATGTAGACTTTCGTTTTCGAGTCTCCCTGCTGCGCCTTGTATGCAATGCAAGTCAGTGGCTGACTTGCTTGTGAGACTCAGACTCAGGTTTTCTGTGTGGGCATGTTTACTTTTGTGTGTAAACGTGTGTACTTTCCTGTGTGGGCGTGTGTACTTTCCTGAGTGAAAGTGTACTCTATTGTGCACGCAAACACGGTTGTGCTCTAGAGAAAGATCCCACCCTCCCCTGCTACAATCTATATTCATTGCTGCGAGGTTTGTCGGAAACAACAAGAGGGGAAATCCCACACGCTACGTCCGTGCTCAGGAGCAGATCCTCACTTTTTCTTTGTGCACATTTCCTTGTGCTTACGTTTCCTTGTGCTCTTGCTGAGAGTGACTTGTCTGCCAATCTGCACACCTACAAGATGCTCAGGCGTGTGGGTGTTTAGAACCCGGCGTCATGCAAGGTGTGGCAGAGTGCATGAGGGGCCTCGTTCTGCCTGGTGTAAATCCTGCACGAAATGTTGCCCTTGCAGTAATATGTTGGCTTACTTGTTGTTCCTTGCTGTTGTGTACATGTGTTGAATGCTACAAAGGTTGGGGGGATGAATGCTACAAAGGAGTGGCTGTTGTGTACATGTGTTGAATGCTACGAAAGATGAGGTGTGCCTTAAGGAAACACAGAAAGGATCGTGAGCAACCGCAGGAGGAGGGGAATTCAAACTGAAGCACGTGTTCAGGAGAGAACAAGCAATGCGTTGGTGCGAAAGGGTGTGAGGGAAGGAGTACAGAATCAGGGAGGCTCTGCCTGACCTGCGCGTGCATCTGTACTGAAAGTCTGCGGAGGTGGGGGTGTCTGAAAGAGGTTTGAGATGGTGAGGGACAAAGGGAGTGAGGGAGCGTAACCATAGAAAATAGTTAGGGCTGGCCAGAACCATAGGTAGGGCTGGCCAGAACCATAGAAAATAGTTAGGGCTGGCCAGAACCATATATATATAAATATAATATATATGTATATATATGGTGTGTATACCGTATTCTTGCCGGGGAAATGACCAAATATACGGTCATATACGGTGTGGGAGTGTAAAAATAGGGTGTGTGGGAGTGTAAAAATGAAGGTGCAAAAGGGTGTGTGGGAGTGTAAAAATAGGTAAGGTCCTCTGACCTGTGAAGGGGCCCACTGCACACACATACACACGTACACACACACACACACACCGCTATGTAGGCGTCTGTCATCACACTCAATGTAAGTGCGTGTTTGTTTTGGGTATGGCTCGGGAAGGCTGGGTTGCAAGAGGGTACGAGCACTCACAGTTACTCTGGCTTTTTTTGTACGTGAGGGTGTGCGTGTGAGGGATGGGAGTGTGTAATTGTGAGGGTGTGGTTGTGAGGGGTGGTTGCTGTGCGTTTGTGAGTGGGAGGTATGCACCGAAACACAAATTCAAGCTTGCAGGTTCCCAAAGATTGGGCAAATATACAAGTACACACTCACATACACACACACAGGCACTCCCACCAGGATCTCCTCTCACTCTTCCCACCACCCCACCCCACCCTCCACCCAACCAAGTGCATCTCCAAGTCTCTCCGTACTCCCCCCCAGCCCTCCTCACTCAGGTCCCTACGCAGTTCGAACCTCACACACACTACCTCCCCCAGCCCCTGGCACAGTGCCCGCTGCAGGAGGAGGAGGGGGAGGAGGCGGAGCAGGTGCCTCTGCTGCACACATCAGCAGCAGCAGGAGTAGCAGCAGCAGCAGGCGGGCGCAACGGACGTCTACGAGTGATGGCACGCCAGAGCCCGCCACTGCTCCTGGAGCAGCAGCAGCAGCAGCAGCAGCAGGAGGAGGAGCTGCAGCTACGAGCTGTGGTGGCAGTGTTGCTGAAAAATTAGCTGATGTCCCTGCTACTGATGGGGCTGCACCTACAGCAGCAGCAGCAGCAGCAGCAGCAGCAGCAGCAGCAGCGGCGGCGGAGGCGGCGGCGACGGCTACAAGTTGTGGTGGTGCTGCTACTGCTGCTAGCACTGCTGATCATGATGACAGGGCTGCACCCAGCAGAAGAAGAAGTCACACCCCTACCCAAAGTGCCACGGTTGCAGTGAATGCTGCTGATGATGCAGATGGGAGTGGCCCTGCTCAAAATACAGCAGCAGCAGCAGCAGGAGGAGCAAGAGGGGCGCCAAAAGTTGCAGCAGCATGGGGGGCTGGTGCTGCTAAAGGTGCGTGGTTTGCGGGGTGGTATGGGTGTGGGGTATGGGTGCAGGTGCAGGTATTCATGAGGGTATTGATGTGGGGTGCAGGTGCAGTGGGGGTGTGGGTATGGGTGTGGGTGTGGGTGCAGGTGTGGGTGTGGGAGTGGATGAGGGTGTGGGTGTGGATGAGGGTGTGGGTGTGGGTGAGGATGAGGGTGTGAGTGTGAGTGTGGGTGTGGGTGAGAATATCTATGCAGCATGCACACGCGCAGGAGAGATTGCCTGGATGATTTAAATGCTCCGTTGCACTGGAGTTAAATGCAACTAACACCTCGACCTGGATGAGAGCCTACCTGAATTGAACGAGTGCGCCATTGCACTGCAGGCACATACACAAATGCGCACATGCATACACACTCACACACACATGCGCACACACACATTCACACACATGCGCACACACACATTCACACACATGCGCACATACACACACACACACACACATACATACACACACATGCACGCACACACACACACACACACACGCACACACGCACTCCTACCGCAACCACACCTTGGCCACCGGCATTCAAGAAACACGACCCTAAGCGTGGTCTCACATGTGCTTGTCCTACATTATTGTTCCTGCGTGATCGTTGCACTGCAGACTCCCCCGTCTACAAGCCCACCCTCGCTGACATCGTGGCCAAAGACACCTCCACAATGCGCAGCCCCACCACAAGCAACAGCAGCAGGGGACCAGCGCAGTCAGGAGGGGCAGGCTCAGGTAGGAAGGTGGTTTGCTCTTTGCCAATTAATTTGCACAGGTACAAAGATGGTGGAGTTGTCTAAACTTGCTCAAAACGTCTCCTCTTAATTACAAGTGCAGCTCGTTTGATTGGCCTTTCGAATTAGCTAGAGCAAGTCTGGGCGCTGGAGCACGCCTCACGCAAATGCTGCAGGCAGCAGCTGTGGGGTTTTGTCAAAAGATTGGCCGGGAGCACACTACCATTCATGCACGGCATTGATGGCTGGTTGCCCCTCAACATTTTCTTAAATGCATACCGCCACAAAACACTGTCTAGTGATACCAGCTGTCCTATTGCTACATCACCTCCGACCAGGAGAGAGGCATGTTGAGGGATGAACCATGCACATCCCCTTCTCTGGGCTCTGTTGTGCGATGCACATCCGTGGGCTGAGTGAAATGTTTCTGACCAGCGTCATACGTACGCACCTGGAATTTGACCTCGAGCGTATACATTTTGACAAACCTGAAAGTTTGGTTCTTTGGCTTACCACCGTGCCATGATGCCCGCCGACACCTTGGTAACAAATGCATTGCTGTAGACCATAAGCCGTGCGATTGCAGGCTTAAGGTCGCACGCTGCTTTTGTAGGGTTGGCCAGAACCATATGTATATACGGTGAGGATACGTTATTTGTGGCAGGGAAATTACCGAATATACGGTCATATACAATGTATATATACAGTTCTGGCCAGCCTGAGCTTTTGTTGCCGTGAATTTCAGTAAACTTAGATATACGGTAGCCTGAGGGAAGGCCTTTGTTGCATTGTGGCATCCATTGCGTTGTGACATTCACAAATGCCCAGAACTGCAGCCTTTTCCTGGATCGTGACGTTCACGCTATTGAGTCAGGCGTCCTGGCATGAGTCTGTGTTTGATGTTGGAAGCAATGCTCACCTGTGAAGGGTCTTATGGATAATGATGTTGGCAAAAAGATCTGTGACATTTCACTGATTCTCACTGTGGCGTTGATGAAAGGCTTCACATGCTTTGCATTTGCAACCACGTGCAGGTCATGCAAAGGGGACACGCACCACAGGTGAGACTTGTAGCGCAATGAAAAGAGCGTTTTGCAAAGTGCAAGCGTGCAGCACAAGACTGCATGTGCGCGTGTCTCAGTTCAGCTCTGTGCCTGTGGGTGCAAGTGCTGCTGTGCCTTTGACGCTGCTTGCGCGCGTGTCTCAGGGCATCTCTGTGCCTTTTCGCGTTCATGTGATGCTGTGCCTTTGACGTTGCAAGCCTCTGTGGTGTAAGAAACGCAGCGCGGTGTGATGAAATGTGGGTCGAGCATACATCCCGTACTACGTGTGTTTGTGGGGTGGGCCACAATTACGTATAAACGTATATGAGGGACGTGCAACATGTACAGCAGTGAAACCCTGGACCACACGATCAGTCACGGTGTTGGTGCACACGGTGGTAGTACACACGGTGTTAGTACACACGGTGTTGGTACAAACAATCAGTCACGGTGTTAGTTCACACAGTGTTAGTACACACGGTGTTAGTACACACGGTGTTGGTACACACGGTGTTAGTACACACGGTGTTAGTGCACACGATCAGTCACGGTGGTAGTTCACACGGTATTGGTACACACGGTGTTAGTGCACACGATCAGTCACGGTGTTCGTGCACACGCCCTTTCATCCCACCCGGTGTCTGTCTGTGGCTTGCGTCCTGTAGGTCCTGGCAGCAGCAGCAGCAACAGCAGGGGTGGGGGTGACCTGCACCACAGTGCTGGCAGAAGTAGCAGCTTTGCCCGGCGTGGAAGTGCCAGCCAGAGAGGCTCTCCTCCAGGGGGCAGCTCGCCTAAAGGTGCGTGCTGGAAGCTCGCCTGATGGGGTGTGTGTGTGTGTGTGTGTGCTTGAAGCTCACCTAAAGGTGTGCGCTTGAAGCTCGCCTAACAGTGCGTGCTTGGAGCTTGCCTAAGAGGCGTGCACATGAAGCTTGCTTTCAGGAGTGTGCTTGAATGGTGATTTAGGCTTGTGCTTGAGCAGGTGGTTTTTTGTTGGAGTGTGTGATTAAGTGGGTGGCAAAAGCTTGTGCTTGGGAGGTGACGGGGCTGTGCTTGAGTGGGTGGTTTTTTGGTTTAAGTGTGTGATGGTGTGGGTGGCATAAGGTTGTGCTTAAGCAAGTAGTGATGGCCACAGAACGTTTAAATAGAGTGTTGCTCAAGGAGAGGTTACGTCAAAGTGCAGAGCGCACGATTGTGTAGTTGGAGACACATACAGAGAGTGCACAGTACAGATGAGTGAGAACACCGCACGGCACTGCACAACCCAATATAAAAATGAACCTAGCTAACTCCTTAAAGCCTGTGCACGCAGGGAGGTCCGTCAGTGCTGGCACCAGGAGTGCAGCTTGGGGAACCTGGGGAGAGCCTAGCAGCAGCAATGGTAGTAAGAGGGGTGCAGCAAAAGAGGGCCGTGAGCCTCACACCTCTTCTACGACGCATGTGAGGTCTGGGGAGAGTTATGGTGAGCGCAAGGGCGGCTGAAGCCACGTGCAGCTGTGCCGCATTCACGGCAATGCACGTGAGGGACAGTGAAAGCCCTGTGCATGTTGCCGTGATGGTGATGCATGTAGAGCGCAGGAGCCTTGCACTAGCTGACACAAGGGACTTGAGCAGGGCTTCAGGTATACGCACTGTACACAAATGAAATATGGATGCAAGCTGGTTCCTTCCTATGTCGTTGTAAACCCTACGGAAAGGCTGACGTGTGAGTTTCTTACTGTTGCGACATACACCCAATGCAGTAGATGTAGTATGTAGTAGATGTAGCATGTAGTAGATGTAGCATGCATATACCCAATGCAGTAGATGTTATGCAGTAGATGTTATGCAGTAGATGTAGCATGTAGTAGATGTAGTAATGCATATACCCAATGCAGTAGATGTAGTAGCAGTAGTCGTGCTGGGGAGGGGGGTAGAATAATTTGATCAAGCAGGAGACGCAGCCATGTTGCTTGCTTTGTTTCGGGTACCGTCGGTTTTTGTAGGCGTGTGTGAACGCTGAGTGCCTGCCGAGGATAGAGGCGCATCTAAGACGGGAGCATGAAGCGTACAACGAGCATTTTGATTGCAGGAGATAGCGTTTTAATTGCAGGAGCTAGGAGGTGTTTGCTGCTGTGCTTCTATGTTGCCAGAGCGTGCGCCTGAGAGCGTGCGCCTGACGCACTGCAGCCATTCATCATAGACGACAGATGTGCAGAGCTCTCTAGAAAAAGGGAGAGGAACCCTTGTAGGGCTACAGCCTCTCTTTAGGTACTGATTTCTTGAGGGGCAACAGCGTTATACAGAGAGCTTTCATGCAGTGTGTACATCACAGAGTCAAACATTTTCAATAATGTGTTGACATATATACAACGCGCATCGTAGGTAATTGATAGTTGCTAGCCGACCTTGACAACTCTTCCTTGCTGTCTGGCTTGGTGGGTTGAAGGGATGCCTTTTTTGGTCAGTTCTTCTGTAAATGATTACATTCTGGGACCTTGACAAACAAGGTGTTGGAAGTCTGTAACTTTTCTCTCTTTTCTTTGCAATTTTTGATTTGAAAGCAGCACTTTTATGCAATGTGTGAAGGTAACTCCACGGATATTTTTCATCAATTATAGTCAAATATGCACGCACAACTGTTGGGTGTAACTACTTTACTTGTTTAAAAAAGGCTGAAGCAGGAGTGGATGGCTTAGCAGAAAAATGCAAACGCAGGCCCCCGTGAAAACTACGCATTAGATAAGGTTACAGAGTTACAGAACAAGCTATCAATCAAAAAATGCGACTGCTAGGCTGCGTATGTGATCACTGTTGAAATGTGAGGTGTGTTTGTCGTTGCATCTCGGACTTGTAGCACCTACCAAAAACCCTTAGAATGGGAAAAAAGGCATACCTTGTTTGTAACATTGCAGCACTGAATAGAACCAGTAAAATCAATCAAGCATCTGCCAGGACCAACTGGCCGTATAAAAACGAAGAGGGTGAATCATCGGTGTTTTGGACACGTAAAAAGGCAAATATTATCATACATAAGATCATGAGCAAGGAGCAGCACATGCACAACGAGAGGCTCTGGAACATCAAACGTGCTTGATCACTTCCTTGCTGCGGGCCCTGCTTATAGATCAAGGGGTTAGCATCAAAGGGTTACAAGGATGGCCTACAGCCCGAGTCTCTGGCTGATGGCAATTGGCTGGTGAAACAAAATCAACCAGTGTCGAGAATTGAAACTAAATCTGACACAAACTTGAGGAGTCTGTATGAGTCTTCTAGATCAGCTCTGAACCAGCACTTGCCTGGTTAAGACTGTAAAATCGTGAAGAAAGAGCGAAAGTGAAATCAACAGTAAAATCAGATTAGCAGACACTTCCTGTCGTTTGTCTTCAACACCTTACACAGCAAAGCACTATCAGAACCAAGGACTTGTTCAAATGAAACAAAGGTTTTTTTACTCCTTGTACCTGCCTCATTAGATAAGAGGCTAGGGGTTAGAAATCATCTTACTAACAGGGGACAAGCAGAGTATTACTTTGGATAACCCGGGATGTTGATGTATGCCGGCCACCTCCAACTCTTACTTTTGTTGGTCCTCCCCACAAACAGAACCCAGCAAAATCGTGACAACTAGTACCTTCTGATTCGAAAAGGACACAGGACCATTTGTCACCGTGACGTGAATGTTGTTTTTCTATTCAGTATTGCAAGCCGCAAAGCAACACACTTCCCTAATTATGTTGATTTATATTTACATGGGGGGACATTCCACAAGACTGTTCGGCTGATCGACCTGTGACTGGTAGGTCCTCGCTAGTCAAAACAAATCCATAAGCTCAGACACAAAGGAAAGACGTTGTGGTGCAAGAGGGAATCATAACCACCTGGGTGCTGACTTGTTGTCGAAGAGACAGCACATCTTGGGATCTAGATGACTCTCCCTTTGTGTAACCGTTGTGCCTGTGAGCAGACTCAAGATGAAGTTCGTGTCTTCTTTTGATGTGTACAGACGCAGACATTTGTGCTCTGAGGAGAAAGCTCGCTTACCTCAGGCTGTTAAGTCAAATCTCGTGTGACTTTCCATATTTGTCTCTACCTTAAGGATGTGCGCCCAAAGCCTAAAAGGCTAACATTCCGCACGACAAAGCCTACAAAGCTAACATTCCGCACGACAAAGCCTATAAGGCTAACATTCCGCACGACATGTTGAGACAAATCCAAATGCATGTGTCTCGGCAAACGAGGAGGGGCACGCACATTGAGATCAAAAGGCACTGCAAAGAGGGATTGCTTTGGTGCCAACTTGCTGTTTGTGTCCTGTGGGTTCAATCCCTCAACATCTATCCATACTGTCCGCAATCTGTACCTGAGATCAAGTGAACTCTTGAATAGAAATGGATGAATATCGAGAGCAAAGGGCACTGAATCACAACGCCGCAACCCTTGCTTGAAAAGAATATAAGACCTGAGCAGTCCAGCAGGATTCTTGATTTTGAGGGTATTACAACAGGTGATAGCAAACTCCCTACTGCGCTGAAAAAGAAAGGAAAGTGAAAGAAAATGGCAGCAAGAGGGGCCGGTTGGATGGAAAAAAGAAAGGAGGCACAGGGTGAGACCTTAAAGGGAAAAAAGGTTGAGGCGGAAAATTTTGAATCCAAGGATACCACAGGAAGCTACGCAAGGAAGACTGAGTAACAGAGCAAGACAGAGGATCGACTGAAAAAAATGAGGCCTGGATACCTACACTAGTAGTACCAAAAGAGCACCCAGACACCGAAGGCAGGAGAAACTAGGAGCCAGCCAGGATAAGAGCAAACTGAGCCATAGCAATGACTGGTGCGACACAACTCCCCCTATAGGAACTGACACCCCTCTAAAGCGCAAAACCTAGGCCTAGCTAAATAAGACGGGAAACCCATAGGGGAGAGAGTATGCATGAAGAAGGCACAAAACAATTGAGGATTCTGGGCACAGAGCAGCGGTCTACGAGCTTCTCTCCCCAAAACTACAAAGAAAATATAAGCTAATCCTACTCTCAACGTTACGAGCCCATAGTAAGAAGAGCAGCAAAGAGAAGACAGTGAGCTAATGGGCTAGATCTTAAGACGCGGGCTCCTCTATTAAGAGCCGAGGGCAGGGGGTAGCAGGCCAAAAACCTAAACCTAGGTCAAGAAGGCAAGCACGCTAGGACGGGAGCTGCAATGAAACAGCCAAGGAACCGAACCAAAATTGGCCTAGCAAGCACAAAGGGGTGAGCCTGGCCTAGGTCGGAAAAACTGGAGACACCACCTTGGCAGGCTGCAAAGTCTTTAAGGGCTGCAAGGAGAAGATCAACTGCCCTAGCTTCTACTTCTATAGGCTCTAAGCCTGTCCTGGCTAGCGTGTTAAACATAAGACCCCTAGCTCTAAGCATGGCAGTCATGGCAGCTAGGCACGCAGCATGCCACACTTCCTTCCTCACTGTTTGGCATGGCTGCGTCATGTGCCTGTTGCAAAAGTGGTGTTCTTCGTGGGCGTGGTGTTGGGGAACCTCACGCCCACCCTCCGTTTCAGAAAACAGGCTTTACAAGGCTTTACAATCTGAATAGAGCTCACACACAGGACCCTAAATTTCTGCTGATGCACCCAGAGAAGATCTGATCTCCTAAAGTGCAAGCTGAGTGCAAAACTGGCGATTCAAAAGTAAAACCAGCTCTTATGGACACCACAGGCGTGTCGACCCTCCTGAGGGTCGAAAAGGCAGGTTAAAATGTGTGCTACTTGTCCATTGTAGCTGTACAAGCCATTCCAGACATCGTGCTGTGCGTGCTGCAAATCAAACTGGTTGATTGAGAGATTGGTTGTCGATATGCACACACAGGACAAGTGGCACGAAACCGACGCGATGTTTATTCCTGATAATAAAAATGCACGAAACCGACGCGATGTGTATTCCTGATCATAAAAATGAGAGTGCCTTTGCTATGGCCAGGGCTGTGGGGCGCGGGTCTTCCTGCGAACAGTAGGGGTCACGTGAATGTTTGCTCAGATCCGCTTTCAGCACCCTGCTTCAGGTTTCACTGTTGGACCTTAGCTATTTTACATCTTGACAGCAGATCTGAACCAGTAAGAAAAAGAATTTAAAAAAGAACGCAGACAGCGTAAAGGCTGTCCCCATGAACAACCCCCCCAACCAGTCTAACTGAGCTACCTACCTAATTCAAAGCCCCCTATACCTAATTTAAATGCAAGATACTTGATGTTATATCAAAACCATTGACATTTGCTGGAATTTTTGCATTCTGGGGGGTTTTGTGGGGCCCGGTGCGTATTTTGCACCCACTTTGGCAGGGAAAAGATGCATTTCTGAAGTTGCCCCGATTGACCTCTGCTTCAGGATATAAGCACTGACACAAGGGACGCAGGGGAAAAAGACAGAACAATCTGTCGCACGCTCCATACCGCACGCTGCGATTTTCATCCCGTTTTTTGCTCTCAGAGTTGCGGATCAAAATAAAGGATACAATAACTTGTAAAACGGGGCCAATCGGTGGCCTAGGTGGGGTTTGATGGAATTGTTTGACCCCTTACACGCAGCAATATTGGCTGGTGTTTTTTTGGCCCCAATTCACACCCTCCATTTAACACCCTCAATTTTACATCAGAGTTGCAGAACAATAATATCAAAAATTTTAAAATCAGAGAGCATATATTCGTGCAAAGTGTGAGCAATGATGCTTTGCCGTCCTACATTCTCAAAATTCCAGCCACTGGGTCTTTCCTTTCTGAGACAAAAGAAAAAAATTTAGCTATCCAACAGGAGGGTGGGAAAAAAAAAGTATTGTACGTCACGTGTATTTTTTGGATTGGACCCCCTTTTG